>Ga0222633_1000700_pt1 | contig 25763 bp, 26 predicted proteins | sample AntAcemetageno48_FD_179816 | JGI IMG/M metagenome (GOLD analysis project Ga0222633, IMG submission 179816) | Saline water microbial communities from Ace Lake, Antarctica - #48 | ecosystem: Environmental > Aquatic > Non-marine Saline and Alkaline > Saline | place: Antarctica: Ace Lake | collected...
TATCACAACTATTTTGTCTATGGCGGCGAAGGTCATTTCGACAATATGAAAGGCTTCTTCCTGTCCAACGGATTCGACACGGCCATCGACATCCATGATTACGACGAGTACGAATTCAAGGGAACGTGGGGCGTTTCTGACGAAGACCTGTTCAATCGGGCTCACGCCATAATGCTGGAGGAACAGGCACCCTTCTTCACGCTGATTTTCACTTCCTCATTTCACAGTCCTTACGAGTTCCCGGATGGGAAAATTGAACTCGTTGATGAAGAGAAAAACACCAAACACAACAGTGTGAAGTACGCCGACTATGCCCTGGGCCAATACCTGGAGAAGGCCAGCCGGTCCGAATACTGGAAAGATTCCATCTTCCTGATTGTCGCGGATCACGATGAACGCCCCCGTGGAAGATCCCTTGTCCCCATCGAGAGCTACCACATTCCCGGCCTGATCATTGCCGACGGCCTGACACCCCGCCACTTTGACCAGGTCGCCAGCCAGATCGACCTTCTGCCAACATTGTTGGCCCTGGCCAATATCTCTGGCACAGCACCCTTTGTAGGTCACGATCTCCTGTCTATTCCACCTGGCGATCCCGGTCGTGCGGTCATGCAGTTCGGCAAAAATCACGCCTACATGGAAGGTGACAATGTGATCATCCACCAGCCAGATCATGCGGCAGAACAGTACCAGTATGCGAACAAGGCGCTGACGCCAACCACCCTGCAAGAGGATTTGGCCCAAAAAGCCCTGATTTGGGCATCGCTGCCCGGTGTTCTCTATCGCGAACAGCTCTACACCCCTAAATAACAGTGAGCTGCAGATTTATTGAACTTTTTCGGAAATACCCGAATGATTTTTCTCACCGAAGACTCTTACCTTACAGAGCAACAGTAACTCCGGAGTAAAACGTTGCACGCAGATGATTTGAAGCTCGCTCGCAGCCTGATTGCTGGTGACGAGAAAATGTTCAATCAGTTTTTTGAACAGTTTTTCCCCAGGCTCTACAGGTTCGCCTACTCGCGCATGTCTGATGAATCAATTATTGAGGATGTCGTTCAATCGACGTTGATGAATGCAATGAGAAGTATGAAGAACTATCGAGGGGAAGCATCCATGTTTACCTGGTTGTGCCAGATATGTCGTAACGAGATTGCAATGACCTACAGGAAGCTGGGCAAATCGGTGCCTACCGTCACCGCAGATGATGACGCTATTCGAGTGATCCTGGAATCTCTCGAATCTGAGTCCACAACACCGGAACAGCACTATCTTGATGTCGAAGCCCAGAAGCTCATTACAGAAGTCCTGGATTTTCTACCGGGTAATTACGGCAAGGCACTCGAGTGGAAATATGTACTGGGGCTATCAGTCGTTGAAATTTCAAGTCGTCTGGAACTGACGGAACTGGCAACCCAGTCCCTATTGGCGAGAGCCAGAACATCCTTCAGGAACGCACTGAACCAAATCTCACCAGAGCTAAAATCGCTGGTGCAGGAGTAAAAACATGGCCAATCAGGACAAGCTTTCAGAGCAACAGATAGCCGAACTATTGAAGAAGGTCGGCCCTCTCAAAGAGCCGCCTGCCGACATGGCAGCCCGGGTCAGGGCATCCGTACGAGAAACCTGGGTGGAGGAAACCACCTCCAGGCAGACACCCTGGGCGTACAAAGTCGCCGCAGCGGTAGCGGTATTATCCATTGGTCTTGTGTTTACACTACAGTCACCACAAGAAACACCAGACGTCGCGACAGTCGATGCGGGTCAGCAGGCCATCGAGGTTCTGGCTGACAACCAGCAATGGATCAGAACATCCGACGAGGGTCTACCTGAGGGTTCAATCATCAGGGTCAATGGAGACACGCCGGTATCTTTCACTTTCAACAATGGAATGAATGTCAGGGCCAGACCCGGCACCCGACTGCAGCTCTCAAGCTCGCACGAAATCGCACTGAGTAGGGGCAGCGTCTATCTCGACTCCTACAACAATGAGCAACCCGTGCCCTTCACCGTCAGTACAACCTTCGGTACCGCGCGCGATATAGGTACCCAGTTTATGGTCAGCCTGAATGACACTGACGCCTGGACGGTCCAGGTAAGAGATGGCCAGGTTAATATTGCTGATGATGACCAGAGTATGAATTTACGAAGCGGTGATGCGATCACTATCTCCGCTGAGAATGAGGTATCCGAGAGAAATATCTCAACGCACGACGAATCCTGGGAATGGTCAGAGACCGCCAGACCCAGCTACGATATCGAAGGCCGTTACCTGAACGATTACCTGTTATGGGTTTCAAGAGAAACCGGCAGGGAGCTCAGGTTCGCCTCTGAAACTGCGAGACAAAGCGCCACCAGTACCAGAGTGCACGGGACGATTGAAGGTCTTAGCGCAAGGGAGTCGCTCAGCCAGGTGCTGGAAATTACTGACCTTCGGCTGGTAGATGGTCCTGAAAACGTTATCATGGTCGATATCACTCACTAAGCCATGATTTTCAGACTCCCCAGTGTATCGAAGTTTCCTAACCCTTTTCGTGTGTCTGTCTTTCAGCACCTTCGCGGAAGTCACCAGGTCTCTGGTGGATTTCCTGCAGGCAGCCAACGCCGCAGGATACAAAATACTGTTCAGCTCGGCTCTGGTTCGCCCCTACTACCAGGTCACCTTCGATAACGAATCCGCCATAACGCTGGAACAGATTCAAACTGCGCTAACTGCCTACGATCTTGCGCTAAAGCCATCGCGTGATAACTCATACCTGGTCGTTGCAATTCAGCCGCCAGAAGAAACGCCGCCTGCTGCGTCAACGCCAGACATTTACGGCACCATTCAGGAGGTGGTGGTCAACGCGAGTTCACACCAATTTCAAATGGCGCACATCGGCAGCAGCCTTTCGTTCGATAAGGAAAACCTCTCCAAGCGACCTGCCATCGCTAACGATGCACTGCGTGTCTCGAGCCGGCTGCCTGGATCCGCAAACAACGGGGTCTCCGCGCGATCTTCGATCCGTGGCGGTCGGGAAAACGAAATGCTGATAACGTTCAATGGAATGCGGCTTTACGAGCCATTTCATCTGCATCAATTCAACCAGCTGTTTTCCGTTGTTGATAGTCGGACGATCGACTCCATCGATGTCTTAACCGGCGGATTCCCCGCCACCTATGGCGATCGTCTGAGTGGCGTTACCGTCCTTAACACAATGGCCCCGGGGGCGGTTGACGACTCAAAGGAACTAGGGATTGGCCTGTACACTGCATCCTATCTACAGACACTGTCTATCGGCCAGCACGATCTGGTGATCAGTCTGAGACGAAGCACCATCGACTTGATTCTCGATGCCGCGGAACACGATCTCGGAACACCCTCTTTTGGTGATTTACACCTCCAGTATCAATTCAACATCGACCAGGAAAGAACTTTCCGAACCAATATCCTTTGGTTTGGAGATGACCTGGCCATTAATAATTCCAGCTACTCAGAGCGCATGGACTCCTCGTTCAGCAGCCTTTATACATGGCTAAGTTACCGCCGGGAAAAGGAATCCGGTGCAACGACAGAAACAAAAATCGGATTTACCGCCATCAAGGATGATCGTGAAGGGTTCGTCAACAAACCGGAGATGGTGTCAGGTTCGCTTGCTGATGATCAGGAATTTCGAGTGTACACGCTGGAACATACGCGGCTGTATGATTTCGGCAATAGCCTGCTGAACGTTGGCGCGACCTATCGATACCTGGATGCGGAGTATGGCTTTAGCTCTGAGCTTCGAATCGATCCGCGTTTTAAGAATATTTCAAACTTTGAACGACCGGAGGCCCTGCAGTTTGAGGAAACCGAACTCGGTCAACAACTGGCTGCTTTCATCTCCTATAAATATCGAATCTTACGTCCGCTCTATGTTGAAGCGGGCGTCAGAATGGATTCCCAGGACTACCTGTCCAGCGGATGGTCGAAACAGGTAACACCCAGACTCAACCTGTTGTACCGCTTTCCTTCAGCGGGAGAACTTCGAGTTGGACTGGGAAAGTTTTCCCAATCCCAGGGAATCCATGAACTGGACGCCAGTGACGGCATCCGGTTTTTCCAGCAACCACAGAAAGCAAATCACTACGTACTGAGCTACAAACAGTCGTTCAGTCATCTTGACCTGAAGATTGAGGTGTACAGAAAAGTCACGGACGAGCCCGAATTTTATTTCGAGAACCTGACGGACCCTCTTTCCATCGTACCGGAACTGCAGGTAGATCGAACGCTGGTAGATCCCTCCAGCGTAGTATCCAAAGGCATCGAACTGTCAGTTTCAGGCGATTGGCGGGGAAATGATTTCTGGTTGAACTACACTCAGGCAGAGGTCGAAGAAACGGTTGACGGACACCGCGTCCGCAGAAGCTCCGACCAGAAGCACGCTGCGAACATAGGATGGTCAAGACAGTTTCGCCACTGGCAACTGGCCGTTGAATCGACCTACCACAGTGGCTGGCCGACGACCGAGCTGACACTGGATTCTTTTGGAAACGCAACCCGGCCGAACCGCAGTGATCGTCGACTGCCCCACTATCTCACGGTTGACGTGAAGGGCACGAGGCAATGGGAACTCAACAACAGTAAGTTCAGGCTCGAGATTGGCGTGACCAATCTCTTCAACCGGAACAACGTGATCGGGAGCGAATATGAGATGGCCGACAGTCAGCTCGAACGTTACGACAGGGAAGCGTTGCCCATCGCCCCCTTTATGGACCTGTTCTACGCCTTCTAGGGAACCTCTGATTAATTGGATTTTTTAGTGAGGGCAAGGCGAATCCGCTCGGAGAAAATCGAGAATACGCTTTAAATTCGCGAGGTTTTGAGTATGGAATCAACGCAGTCATCGCGGAAAAAGATATTAATCAGAGGCTCCCTGGCTTTCATCCAGTTGACTGAGTAACTTAACGATCTCCGCACGCCGGCCAGAATCAGCAAGTTCACGCCCGGGTCTTGCAGGTGCTTCCATTGCCTTCGTTAGCGCCAACCTCGCCGACGCATAGTCCTTTTCTTCCACGAGGAAAGCGCCGTAAAAGTAGTTGGAATCTATACCATCCGGATTAACCTCGATCGCCTTCTCAAGCAGTTTGCGAGCCTTTTTCGAGGATCCAAATGCGATCGGCCAAGACGGCACCTGGTAGTAGAGCGCCCCAAGACTGGTATAAGCAGAGCCATTGAGCGCCATTGGATCAATTTCCATTGCAGCCTCGAGATCAGCCCGCGCAGCTTTAACCAGACCCAGCGCGCTGAAACCGCTGGCTTTCCCGGCATAGGTGCTCTGGATAATGGCTTTCCAGATCAGCAACTCGGCGTTGTTCGGTTCCATCGCAACGGCTTCCGATGCTTTCTCTATTAACCGCTCAAACGCTTCCGCCTGTTCTTCACTCTGCAATTCGTAGTTCGCTATTGCCCAATCATTTTGTAACTGCGGCACCGAAGTGACTGCGAACCCTGATGAGCAGACTGACAGTAGAATTAAAAGTGCCATAAGTTGTTTCATTGGAATATCTCCTGTTAGGGACTAAAAGTAGTTTTTGATCTGACGAAGCTGCTTCGCCAACGCAGCATCAATCATTCCCGGGAATAGCCCGTTCAGCCTGACCTGCAGTGATTCCACAAAACCAATCTGGACTCGCGAATCACCATGGGTTAATTGCCTGGCAATGATTTCAGCGACCTGAGATGGCTCATCGACGGCATTGCCCAGTTCGACATTCAGCGCACTGGCCGCATCACCATTCATACCAGTGCCAACAGCACGGGGAGAAAGATACTGAACACGTACTGTCGAGTCCGAGAGTTCTCGCGCTAGCGCGTCATTGAATCCTCTGATCGCGTGTTTTGAGGCGCAGTACGCGACATATCCGGGATACCCGATCTGCCCAAACGTCGAGCCGACGTTGTAGATAACCGCCTCTTTTCGGGATCGGAGATGCGGTAAGAGCGCCTGGGTTAACTGCATGGGGGCGACGACATTGACGTTAATGATTCGATCAATATCAACGTCTTCAAATGCACCGAAATCATTTACGCCACAATTGTTGACCAGGACGTTCGTCTCAAAACTTATTGCAGCTTCGACCAGACGGGCAATACCTTCAGAGGTTGTTAAATCAGCGCGCACAAAATGTTGATCGCAGCTCTCTTGTTTAGAAGTTAGTGGTTTAGAAGTTAGTGGCCTTGAGTTCCCGTGCAACAACAGATCACAACCCTGGCCACGAAGTTTCGCGGCCAAAGCCGAACCTATGCCACCCGTTGCACCAGTGATCAACACTCTCGATCCCGCAAGGTTCATGCGGCAAGCACTTCCTGCCAGGTCTCTGCCTGAGCCGGTATCGCCCGATAAACGTCACCATATAATCGATAGACAGATCTGGCTGCGTGAATAATCGCGTCCTGAGTATCCACATCCTCAATGCGATCCATCAGTGTTTCAAATCCCTGCAGGTGTTGCTGGTCGAGGGTGCCGTGGCTTTGAAGATAGGACATTGCCTCCTGGGGCAGTCCCAGCTGCTTCTGCACGATCTTGCCGACCTCGGTTGCCAGCCCTGCACTGGTCCCCTCAAGAACCAGTACCATGCCGAATATTCCCAATGGGTTTTTTCTACTCACGGTGTCATAGAGGTAGGAAACCATCACCTCCGATTCATAAGGTGCTGGTCGCGTCGCTGCGTGCGCCCTGTCTACACCACAGGCTTCCATATCGTTCAGAATCCAGTGCTCATGACCGGCTTCCTCTTCGATGTACTCCAGAATCGCAGGCTGCAGGTATTCCTGATGGCCAGAGAGCCTTGAACCGGCTGCCATCAGAAGCGGTACCGTATGTTTTACATGGTGGTAGGCCTGGTTCAGAAAGGCGATGTAGGTACTGAGGTCAAATCGACCCAGCATGACATCTTCAATGATGGGCGCAGAAAGAAGGTATTCTTTCTCGCTGTTGGTTTTTTCCAGCAGTTCTTTATAGAACATTTAGTGCGACTCCTGATGTTTCGATATCCGTTTCTCTCTCGTATTCATGTTCAATATCTGTTTGATACAGACTGATGACTTCGCTTCGCTTCAGCCTGCCATTACCCGTCATGAGTGCTTCGCTTATGGGTTGTTCAACCATCAACACGCGATGAATTTGAGCATAGTCAGGCAGTCCCTCGTTGACCTTACGGGTCATTTCGTCGAGCGTTGCAGCGTCAATCGGAAATCTGGGCCAGACAAGAAGCAGGTTTTCATCACGCGCTTCACCGTAGAACAGACATTGTCCTACCGCAGGAAACTGTGAAAACTCTGCTTCGACCCATTCGGGATGAACGTTACGACCGTAGGACGTGATAAACGTGTTCTTGATACGCCCGGTGACGTAGACAAATCCGTCTTCATCAATACTTCCCAGGTCGCCTGTGGACAGCCAGTCCCCGGATCTTTCTTCTCCCAGGTAACCTTCCATCAGCAACCCTGCAACCTCGAGTTCACCCTTCTCACTCACCCGGATGTTGGCATGAGAAAGCGCCTTGCCTACTGAACCTTTCCGCTGCTCGCCTGGCAGGTTAAGCGTCACGACCGAACCCGCCTCAGAAAGACCATAGCCCTGGTAAACGGGAATCTTGAGTGCCGATGCTTTTTCGATAAGATTTTCGGCAACCTTGCCGCCACCAACGGCAACCATCTTGAGGTGCTCGGGGTTCATCATGCCCAGCTCCGTCAGGGTGACGGTTGCCAGTAACAGCTGAGGCACTAAAATGATCGATTCCGGCCGCGTCTCATTGATACAGGCTGCAAATTGAGCCGGGTCCAGACCCGAGCTACCGGACAGGCCCACTGCTTCACCCTTCGGCACGCAAATTTCAATGCCCTTTATCAGGGGCGCATATACCCCCGCAATGTTTTCCAGCAACGTCGCGAGAGGTAAAACACACAGGTGCTTGCCGATATCCAGCTGCTCCATCATCTGGACGATACTTCGAGCGATCGTGAGCAATTTGTCATGGCGCAGCACCACACCTTTGGGCGCACCTGTACTGCCTGAGGTAAAGGTGATTTTTACGGGTTCTTTGGTGGCCGCATGGCCTGAAATTTTTTGTATCGAAGCGCCGAAGAGCCCCGCGGTGGGGTTCGATTCGGTCTCTGACAGGAGGTAGTCAACGTGGGCCGATTCGAGCAGAAAATCGACCTGCCCGGGTGAAAAATAGTGTGGTACGGGAACAATACCAATCCCGCTCATCATTCCGGCCAGATCAGCAATAATCCAGTCGAGGCCGTTCTCGACAGCGATTCCAAGCCTGCGGGTGTCCCGTTCCGCCAGGACTTCCGCCAGAGCCACCACCCTCTGGCAGAGCTCTCCGTAAGGAAGCGATATTCCCGCCGCCGTCAGGGCAATCGTTGCTGGCTGAGCGCTGGCGTGAGCTTTCAATTCATTAATCATCTAACAACCGCTCCAAATAACTTGCCCATGGAGGCGACACCGGCGGCAACGTCACCGGCAATGACTTTCGGTGCAGACTTGTAATAACTGCCCCAGGACTCCGCGGATTCACCAATAAGCCCAGGATTCGCCGCTCCCAGCTCGGAGAATTCGATCCCTAATTTTCCAAGGCAACGCCTGATAGGCGCGTTGGCTGTACAGACAGCCGTCGTGAAACCAAGCTTCTGAAGCGAATCTGCCGCCTCTCGCATTAACGGCAGGGCAGCTGCCCGATTAAGCGCCGCAAAACCGCCAATCTCAACAATCGACTCGCGCTCCGTATTGAGAAGCACTTCTGCCGGCGCTGAAAGGTAATGTTCCAGAAACAGGGGGCCATTCTCCGCTGATCGAAATCCTACGACCGCCTGGATTTCATTATTCGACCAATGGGACAGAATTAACGGATAATATTGTTCCAGGCGTGATGAAAACCGCCGCTGGAACTGCTCGTTCGTGAATTCGCAGAGCGCTGAATAGCATGCATTCTCGTTTGTGGCGAGAATCATCCCCTCTCGCTGATCGTCAACAACTGGCAACACCAAAACACACTTCCTAATAACCAATGACACTGCGTGTGATGCACGGTGGTCGAAAATCATTCGCCATCGGCTGAATTTATTTGACTGACAAGCGAACAACCGTGGTCAATAATCCTCATGACTCAAAAACAGGATTCCAATGACTAACAACAAAGTAATCGACGCTATCGTGGTCGGGGCAGGTTTTGCCGGAATGTACACGCTCTACCGGATGCTGGGCGCCGGGTTTTCAGCCCGGGTGTTCGAAGCCGGTGACAATGTTGGTGGCACCTGGTACTGGAATCGATACCCTGGCGCGCGCTGTGATATTGAAAGCATGGAATACTCCTATTCCTTCGATGACGATCTGCAACAGACATGGAACTGGAGCGAGCGGTACGCCACTCAACCGGAACTCCTGAAATACGCGAACCACGTTGCTGACAACTTCAATCTCCGCCCCCATATTTCGTTCAACACACGCGTCGTTTCTGCGCATTATGATGAACGTTCTTCCACGTGGAAGGTGACCACGGATCAGGGTGAAGAAATCACGGCTCGATTCTGTATCATGGCGACAGGCTGTCTTTCCTCAGTTAATAAACCTGACTTTGAGGGTATTGCCAGTTTCAAAGGCAATACCTACCACACCGGTCAGTGGCCCCATGAGGGCGTCGACTTCACCGGCAGAAGGGTCGGGATCATTGGTACCGGCTCATCATCCATTCAGTCGATTCCACTGATTGCCGCACAGGCAAAAGAACTGACCGTGTTCCAGCGAACCGCCAATTTTTCAGTGCCTGCGCACAACCAGGATCTGGACGACAGCTACGTTGAAGAAGTGAAAGGCGACTACGGTGCTTTTCGCAACGAAAACCGGCAAATGCACGGAGGTTTCGGTGCCCGACGACCGAGGTACGAAGATTCGATCCTGGATGCAGACGCAGCGACAATCCAGCAACGCCTTGAAGAACGTTGGGCACTTGGCGGTCTAGGATTCAACGGTGCTTTTGGGGACCTTGGACTGAGTGTGGAAGCGAACAACATTGCTGCGGAATTTATCCGCGAAAAGATTCGTGGGATGGTGGATGATCCCGCGGTTGCCGAATTGCTCTGCCCTACCGGAATTGTTGGCTGCAAACGTCTGTGTGTCGATACCAACTACTATGTCACCTTCAACCGCGACAACGTATCGCTTGTCGATGTGAGCCAGCATCCTGTTGATCGGCTCACTGAGAAAGGCATTGTGACCAACGACATCGAGTACGAGTTTGACGACATCATCTTCGCGACAGGTTTTGATGCCATGACCGGTACGCTGCTCAAAATTGATATCAGGGGAAAAGACGGGCTGACGTTGCAGGAAAAGTGGGAAGCCGGACCCCGAACCTATCTGGGTCTCTCTACCTATGGGTTTCCGAACCTGTTCACGATCTCAGGACCCGGCAGCCCTTCAGTGCTTTCAAACATGATTCTGACGATTGAACAGCATGTGAACTGGATTATGGATTGCCTGGGCTACATGCGTGACCAGCAACTCGACAGTATCGAAGCAAACCTGGATGCTGAAGATGCCTGGGTAAACCAGGGCAACGAATTCGCCAATATGACATTGATGCCGATGTGCAATTCCTGGTACCTGGGTGCCAATGTGCCCGGAAAACCCCGGGTATTCATGCCCTTTGTCGGTGGAATACCCCTGTACTTTGAAACCTGTGACAGGATTGCGGCCAACCACTACGAGGGTTTCACCCTGAACGCAGGGTAGCAATACTCTGGAAATGACGCGACGCCCGGTGAGAGAACTCACCCGCCTGCAATACCCGATTAGAATCCAGTTAACCTCTGTTAAGGGGATGGGTTAAAGGGGACCGAGGAGATTAAGCATAACTAACCTCCTCCGTCCTCTTTAAGAGGTCAGGCGACGAACTGGTCATGAATGTCCGGGATGATTTGCGCGGGCTTGCCCTGCCTTAGCAGTTTTCCATCGCCCAACTCGATGATCAGGTCGTAGCGTTCAAGGCTTTCTAGCCTGTGGGCAATCGTGATGACCGTTTTATCAACCAGCACTGTCCTCATCAGTCGCTGGATCATTTCATCGGTTTTACGATCCATCGCGCTGGTGGGTTCGTCCATCAGGATGAATTGCTTGTCCAACAAAATCAGGCGCGCGATACAGATCAATTGCCTCTCTCCGACACTGTAGTCTTTACCGCCTTCGAGTACGCAAGCATCCAGGTCGATTTCGAGCCCAACCGTTTTGAGCACCGACCTCATCTCTTCATCGGTTACGTCCAGATCACCCTTTAGGTTGAACCGGATGTCCCCCATAAACAGATAAGGATCCTGTGGTACAACGCCGAAATGACCTCGCAGGCTTTTAACACTCAGCCCGAAGATGGACTCCCCGCCGATACGAATATCACCTCCCTGGTGGTAAACCATTCTGAACAGCGCCTGCATCAAAGAGGACTTTCCAGCACCCGTCCTGCCTATAATGCCGACCTTCTTTCCTGCTGGGATCAAAGCTGACAACTGGTCCAGGATCATGGGCGTTTCAGGCCGGTAGGACATCGAGTAGTTATCGAACACGATATCTCCGGACAGGGACACTCCGTCATCGGCAGGCTTTACTGCCTGGACTTTGACCTTACTTTCCTCAGCGCTCTCTTTCGGCAGGTCAATCATAAAAAACGCTCGCCGTGCGTGGGACGCTGTTTCACCCAGAAATGACATATCCCACGCGAGATTAAAGAACAGGCTATTCAGGTTAAAGACCGCAGTGATCACAACCGCAGCCAGGGTCGTTGTAATAAGTCCTGAATGAAGTCCATAGACAAGAAACCCATAAACGACAACCGCATAGGCCGCTGAAATCAGGCCCATCCAGAGCATTCCCCAGGCCATCAGGCGAGCATAGAACAGCTGGATATTCATGGAATCGCCAAAGGATTTGTGGATCCTCTTAAGAAGGTTTTCCTGCTTGTTGTACAACATGAAGATGGTCCGCCCCTCAATCAGGTCGGTTTCACGGTGCAGCATCTCACCGATCCTGACTGCCCGCAGCTCCCTCGCATGACTCATCATTGGCGCTAACTGCGCCTGCAGGGCAATGTAGGCAATCACGGCAGGCAGGATGAGCAGACCCGCAATGGGGTTGGCCACCATAATCAGCGCGCCCACACAGAGGACTTCCATCAGGCCATTGACGGTGTCCCCATAGGACATCACCCCGTCAAGTCGCAACATGCCGTAGTCACCAAGCAACCGGTTAATAAGCCTTCCCGACGGATTCTCGTCAAAGAATGTTGTCCTGACTTCCGAGACAGACGCCATCATGTCGGCGTGCAGTTTCTGGGTCGACCACTGTCCGGACAGCTCAAACAGCATCCAGGCGCTGATCCGGCAAAACATCGCCATCAGAACCAGCACCACCAGCGTGGATATCGTGACCGGCATAACAAGCTCCCAGCCAAGCAACCGGTGCGTCACTTCACAGGACGCTCCTTTGGCACAGGCCACCAACTCTCCGATAAACCAGAGGAAATAGGGTGGAATGGCTGCCGCAAAGAACATGACAAGTACCGTTGGCACCATCACCTTTTGAAGCAATGATAAAGAGCCTGCGAACCGCACCAGCGTTTTGATGTTGTTTTGTTTGGCAGAGACTTCCTCCGCCGTGACAAAGTTTTGATGATTCATGTTATTCCTCCAGGCCAAAGTCACCCGCACTCAGGTGTTGGCTGAATTCAGATTCCGGATCGTTCATCAGCAACCCCGGTACTCCGTCTTCAATGACGTGACCTTTCTCAAGCACCAGTAAACGATCAGTAAGTCTCAGTTCCATTAATCGATGGCTCGACAGGAAAAAACCTTTTGTATTAGCAAGCAGGTTTTCCATCAGCCTTGATTCGGTTTCGGTATCAACCGCGCTGAGCGGATCATCCAGGACAAGATATCCCCGACCTGAATGCAGAGCCCTCGCGAGGTTTACCCGTTGCTTCTGGCCGCCAGACAGGTTCACGCCGGTTTCCCCGACTTCTTCCCTGAGCCCGCTTTCCCAGGTACCGATATCGGCTTCAAGTTCCGCCATCTGGATCGCGCGCATGACATCCTTGTCATCAGCCATTGAGTCCAGGGACACGTTGATCGAGAAACTCGTATTCGACAGATAGGCTTCCTGGGGCATGTAACCCACATTTTTCCTGCAGGCTTGATAAATATTCGCGTGCCAAAGATCAGCAATCACGCCATTGTCGAACTCCACCTGGATGGTGCCCGACGTCGGTTTCAGTTCGGCACAGACCAGCTTTAACAACGTCGACTTGCCGCTGCCCACCCGACCGATCACGCTGACTGCCTGAGAGAGATCCAGGGAGAGATACAGATTGTTGATCACAGGGTTCGCTGCACCATACTGGAATGAGACGTTGTTGAAGTGCATACGTACCGGCTTCGCATCGTTGACGGATTGATGCCAGTCAGGCTCCAGATCATCAGTGATGTCCCGGTGCGTGAAGAGTTTCTCCAGTCGCTCAACGCAGGCGGCCGCAGATGCATAATCAATAAATATGTTCGGTAGCCACCGGATGTATAACGTAATGTGATTCAACATCCAGATGCTCCCGAACAGGGCAACAACATCATCGTTGGCGTCAACAACCTCATTCGCCCAGATAAGTACAATGATCGGCAGTAGCCACCAGGTGACGCTGATCCCAAAGTTCACCAGGTTGGCACCATGCTGCTTCGTCGCCTCTACGACCAGCGTCCGGATATGTCCGGCAACCCTTGTGCGCATCAGCGGCTCCCAGCCCAGGAACCGAAGCAAGCGAACGTTAGTGACCCATTCACCGATCATGGTAGACAGCGTGTCCTCCTCGGCTTTGATGCGCTTTTCCTTCTTGTGGACATAGCGACCCAATACAAACGCCAGAGGCATGGCACCGAACCCAACAACCATCGCCAGCAACCCGGGAATACCCATAGAGTAAACAATCACTGGTCCCAGAATAATCAGCGCAAGGAGACACGGCACACCGTTTCTGGAAATAGCGTGGAAAAAATCACCAATGCGATAGATATCCGAGGAAACCAGTGTCTTTAGGTTACCGGTAGAGAATTCCTGTGAAGCCAGCTGTCCCATTCGAAGCAACTTGGCATTCATCCGCAGAGTGACAAATGCCCGCGTACACACAATCAGCTGGCTTTGCAGCAACGCAGCCCAGGCATTGACGACCTTCATCACCAACTGGATCGCGGTAAAGAACACCAGCAACCATACGGCAGCCGTCAGCGTATTGGTTTCATCGAGAATTTTCTGGCTTGCCAGGACAGCCGCCAGCAACAGCACTGTCATGACAGCCCTTCCTGCCACCAGCCGGGCAATATGATGCCGATAGGTCCGTACAAAATCCCACCAGAAGTGGCCGGTCATCAGCATGTCGGGATTTTCGACCCGCAACTGTTCGAATTCGCGCGCCAGTTCAACGGGCACTGACTGTTCCGCCACCTCGGTAGTGTCCAGAAACTCTCTTTTCAGTCTTGCCGGATTCGCGATTACCGTTAAATCAAACATCGCTCTCCCCTCCAGTTCTGTCGGGGCAAAAAAAACCCCGGTTGCTTTCCTTAAAAGGCTACCGGGGTTTTTTATCTCCGGAAGGCCTTGAATCTTCGACCTTCCGAACTTGTTATGTCTTCGTCAGGTTATGGCTATATCGGTACCGTCTTGCCCAAAATGTGCACTTGCAACATACGACAGACGTACGTCTCCCGTACGTAACGAGCTGTACGCGATCGGTTTGCACATGTTGAATAAGAAATTTTTCATAAGTTTTATGGTTCTTTGGATGGCGGGTACCATACGCCTTTAAATTTAAAGGTCAATGTTTAACTTACAAATTGATCAAAAATACCGTGATAAACAGTAACTAACGAGAAATCTATGCCGCACGGAAAAAATATTGCACGCTAACCTGCGGTGAATAATACAGAAATGGGTTACTTGTCCAACCGCCTGATCTCCGGCGGCTCACCCGTGGACCCTTTGGTAACGCCGGAAACACTGGCGTTGCTCGCGGATATATTTGGGAATCTTCGACTGAGCTCAGGACCCGCCGCCGTTAAACCACCATCAACCACGAGGTACTCCCCGGTAACAAATTCGGAATCACTAGTAGCCAGAAACAATGCTGCTCCAGCGATATGCTCTCCCCTGCCGTAATCCGGCCAGGGCTGAGCTTTTGAAAAGGACTTCCTGGTGGCTTCGGGTTTTCCGCCATCAGCCAGTGGGGTCGCAATAAATCCGGGACAGATCGCGTTAACCCTGATCCGGTATTCGGCGAGCTCAACCGCTGCTGCTTTCGACATACTGATCACTGCTGCTTTTGCTGCTGAATATACAAGCGGGCCCGCATCGCCACTCAAACCCGCGATAGAAGCAGTGTTGATGATCGAGCCACCTTGTCCCTGTGCCTGCATATGGCGCGCGCCATGTTTGAGCCCAAGGAATACCCCCTTGGCCAGCACATCGAACGTGTAGTCCCAGTCTTCAGTCGTGGTTTCAGTCAATGGACCAATTGCCCCACCAACGCCGGCGTTATTGAACAACACATCGAGGCGCCCAAATCGATTCACGGCTTCATCCAGCATGGCGACGATATCGGCCTCTGACGCGACGTCAGTTTTGATGAAGCTCACCTTTCCTTCATACCCAAGCCGAATAGCCTCTTTAAGGGCAGTGGTTCCGGTTGTTTCATTGAAGTCTGCAATCACAACCGATGCCCCTTCCTCAAGGAAACGGATAACGGTGGCGAGTCCCATCCCGCTGGCGCCACCGGTAACTACGGCTACTTTTTCATCCAGCCGCTTCATTATGTGATCGGCGGCCTGTCCATGATCGGGCCATCACCTTCTTCCATTGTGATGTGTGCGTGTTTCCAGTTCGCAAACGCAGAAATGATGTGAGGTGGGTCCATGTGAATCTCGGTGAATCCTCCCGTCACTTTCCGCGTGTCATAGTAAGCCGCGCTAACATTGCTCGCGAACAGCTCACAGGCGCATTCAAACCCCATGCCTTCCAGGCGCGATTTCGCCGCCTCCCAGTCACTGACGAGATAGGCAACGTGATGAAATCCCTCCTCACCCTGGGCATACATATCACGATAGATAGACGGCTGGTCGTCGTGCTGCTGAATAAACTGGATCATCACGTCTCCAAGATATCCAAATGCATATGACACATCTGCCTCAACATCAGTGCCGCGGTAAATGAAGGTGTCAGTCTTGTGATGATCCGTGACGATAAAGGGACCAGCCCCGAACAGCGAATGCCACTCGGCACAGGCTGCTCGAACGTCATTCACAAGGTAAGCATGCTGAAAGAGTGGATAAGTCTTGAACATCTGATGTCTCCCATGAAGTTATTGATGCGCCAAGGCGTTTGCCTTGAGGAACGGAACATTAAATCAGACAACGTGGACGGCGAACAAACTTTATTGCGGCTCAAACATCCTGGAGGCTTCATCCCGGTAGCCAGCGTCAAATGAGCTAACGAACTCCTTATGGTGAGGAGATATGGCTCGCCTGTCCTCTTCATATCTCCAAAGGTGGTGGAGGTTTCGAAGTCGCAATCCCTTTCGCAGGGGTCTGCGAAAAACTCTCATATCAGCGATATCGATTAAACCAAGCTCACCTTCCGGGGTCAGTACGACATTGCCCAAATGCATGGATCGAAGATACACGCCTTTGTCGTGTAATCCTTTGATAAAAGCGCCAAGCCTGACAACAAGCGCGGCATCGAAATCAGGTACCTCACGCAACGTACAGCCAGGCAGGGGCTCATAGTGCACAGCTGTTCTGTCCAGCGCCGGTAACCGGATTGATTCTATGACCTTGAGCGTCGGAACACCGAGTTCCTGTAGCGCTTGTGCATTTTTCTCGAATCTCCGCCAATATGGGAAAAATCGGGCAGAGGTGAAGAGCCGTTTAACACGAAACAACTTGAGGTAGGTGCCATCCCTGAGCAGCAGGACCTTATCACCAAACTCGTCAGCGGCGGTGACGTCAGCCCCTGCACGCATCTCAAGGTACTCTTCATTGGTCAGGGTTTTCATACGCGACTCAGGATGCCAGTGCCATCTTCGCTTCAGTGAGCAGGTCTTCAACAAACAGGGATTGACAGTTCTGTTGTTGCAGGCTTTCCTCTTTTTGATCACTGCATAACTTTTCTACTTCAGATTCGAACGCCAGTGCCTTGCGTTCCTGTTCTTTCTGCCAGGATCTCAAATTTTGATTCAGACGTTTCAGGGTCCGGAAATTTCGTCCCGCAAACAGCTCGCCTGAGTCATGGAACTCAGATAAGAGCGCACTGGCCCTCGCTTCTATTACCTCGTGATTCGCGGGCGCCATTCGGATCATGGCTAAAACGTAGCTTGTACCCCACTGAAACCTCGTCGCTTCACCCACCGAGGTCTCATAGGCGCGTTTTCTCCAGACCAGCGCTTCATCGACGTTACCCGCTTTTTCTGCCAGCGAACCCAGGCTACTCATGAAGTAATAGGGCGACGCAGATTTTTCGAGTTCCGCCAGCAACAGGTCTTTTGCATCATTGACCAGGCCTGCCTCCCGATAGATATAGCTCATCTGGTTAATGACACTTTGCCGCTCAAAACTATCTGGAGTTGTCTCATCGACGGTCTGCAGCTCTGCTCTTAACAGTCTTCGGAGATCCTCTGGAAGTGGTTGATCGTCCCTGGTAGCAAGCTGCAGTTTCGGCAGCCAACCTGCCATCTTCTCGGCCTTGGACAGGGATTCGTCAAATCGAAGGTCGAAAATACTCTTCGCCCAAAGCCCAGCCAGGCTGACCTTGCGTGCATCATTGATCACTGGCAATGCCAGCACCTCCTCCATGTAGTAGGCGAGTGAATCCCAGGACGCCAGGGTCAACGAACGCGAAGACAGAATTGTTTCCAGTCGCGCGGCAACGACGGGGTCAACAATGGCGGGATCAGCAATCGTTGGGTCGGCATCCAAACTGTCTTTTCCGGATGCCTGCGCTTCATTGTTTTCAGTCAGGGTAAGCAAATAGTTCATATAGAAGCGATTGCTCAGCTCCCCCTCAGGCGCGCTCGTTGACAGACGAAGAAACAGTTCAGCCTTATCGGTGTTCTCAGGCACCGCTGTTGCATCCTGAAACCACGAGTAATAGGCCAACTGGTAAAATTCGTCGGGCGATAATCGCGTTGCATCTTCCAGCGCAACCTGCACCAGGTTTGCGGTTGATCTCATCTGGTTAAGACTGACTTCAAGCACCGTGTTGTAGCGTGAGATATCGATCCCACCAGGGATACGGGTGATTTCTTCTCCCCTGGGGTTGAAGACAATCATTGTCGGATAACCCATCACACCAAATTTTTCACCCCAGACCTGGGCTTCGTCGGTGTCACCATCAAGGTAGACAGGCACAAAGAGTCTCGTCAGCCGGATAAATTCCTGTGACTTGAATACGGTGTGTTTGATTTCCTGGCACGGCGGGCACCACACTGCTCCCCAATAGAGAAACAACGGTTTAGCGTCGCTATCTGCCATGTTGAACGCTTCCTCTATCGTGCCAGCAAACCACTTGATACTCGCATCAACATGCCCTTCAACATGTCCTTCGACATGCCCTTCAGCATTGCCGTCAGTAAGGGAAGATTCATTCACCGGGTCTGCAGAGCTGCTCATCCCGGTATCTGATTCACAACCAGACAGTGCAAGGAAGATCACCAATAAGAATGGCTTAACCATGGATTAATCCGAACCCAATATTCCAGTCACGCTATTCGAGCAGCTTTACGTTAGATACGCAATCTCACCCACGGATGCAAACGAGTTCGCCTCGATGGCCCCTCCTCACGATCCGGTTCCCGGCAGACCTGGATACAGATCCCACGACCCACTGGCACGGTCTCTGTCTCTGTCTCTGTCCTTGACATAGTCAAGCATCAGCGTGAACCCGGGGTCGTCGGGTAAACTGATTCCGGTTACCGCACCCATCGATTCCAGTGCGCTCTCCTTTACGGCATGATTCAAAAAAAAATACTCTCTGAAACCAAATAAAGGGCTATCTCAATGGCGGATCTACTGGCACTTTCATCAGCGGTGATAGACGGAACCCGGACGACCGATGACGTCGGACCCATGAATCGGATCAACTTCGAACTATCCAACCTCGCAGACAAGGTTTCGATGGTCGAAGCTTTCTCCCATTGCGTGGTGTTTGAAACCGATGATGGCCTTGTTGGGTTTGACACGTCGGGACCACAGGGAGGCGAACGTGTGGTGAAGGCGATTCGGGGATGGCGCAAGGATCCTTTCAACTCGCTCGTCTATACGCACGGACATGTTGATCATGTGGGAGGCTGCGGCGCCTTTCTCAAGGATGCGGAAGACAACAAACACACGAGGCCCCGGATCATTGGGCATGTGAACGTTCCCCGGCGCTTTGACCGATACAACTTCACCAACGGTTATAACAGGGTGATCAACCAGCGCCAGTTCGGCCAGTTTTCGCGTCGCGGATACCAGATTCAGGACGGCGATAGTTTTCTCCCCGGCAGCTCGCCAAAACCGGACCTCACCTATGAGGAATCGCTGGACCTGAATATTGGGGGACTCACGATTGAACTCAAACATGCCAAGGGTGAGACCGATGACCACACCTGGGCCTGGATACCGGCGCACAAAGCGATCTGTGCAGGCGACTTTTTTATCTGGTGTTTCCCCAACGCGGGCAACCCTCAAAAAGTGCAGCGATATCCGGTTGAGTGGGCAGCCGCCATGCGCGAGATGGCAAACCAGGGTGCGGAACTTTTTATACCAGCGCACGGCTTGCCTATTGCGGGTGTCACCAGAATCAAAAGCGTCCTGACAGATGTTGCCGAATCACTGGAGTTCCTGGTGAGGGAAACGATCCTCAGAATGAACGAAGGCGCACGGCTGGATGACATTATCCACGAGGTGAAGATTGATCCTTCCATACTGGAAAAGCCTTACCTGAAGCCTATTTATGACGAACCGGAATTCGTCGTTCGCAATATCTGGAGAATGTATGGTGGCTGGTATGACGGTAATCCTGCACACCTGAAACCAGCACCGGATTCAATACTGGCCGGCGAACTGGCCACACTCGCCGGAGGAGCCATTAAGCTCGCTGAACGCGGACATGAACTCATGGACTCAGACCCAAGACTTGCCTGTCACCTGGTTGAGCTGGCGGCTCAGGCAGCACCGGATGAGGCCGCTATCCATAAGATCAGGGCCGAGGTTTACCAGCATAGAAGAACCCTTGAAACCTCCCTGATGAGTAAAGGCATCTATGGATCTGCTTCCAACGAATCAAAAGACAAGCTCAATAACGACTAGCGACAAACTTTCTGCACAAGACACAGGCGCGGTGCGAGTTTAGAATGATCGACTTTTACACATCGGCTAACACATGGCTCTCTTTTCTGTTCTTGATCTTGCACCTGTCTGCGAAGGCAGCAATGCTGCTGAAGCACTCCATAACGCACTCGATTTGGCCCAACATGTCGAGAAATGGGGGTTCAACCGTTATTGGGTGGCGGAACATCACAACATCCCTGGCATCGCCTCAGCAGCTACCTCAGTGGTCATGGGATACATTGCAGGTGGTACTGCCACGATTCGGGTTGGTGCCGGCGGTATTATGTTACCCAACCACGCGCCACTGATGGTGGCGGAACAATTTGGCACCCTGGCCACGCTTTACCCGGATCGAATTGATCTTGGGCTCGGACGTGCGCCGGGCACAGACCAGCTGACCATGCAGGCACTCAGGCGATCATTATCCCAGGAGGTAGGTGACTTCCCCAGAGATGTTGTCGAGCTCCAGCACTTTCTGAAAGAACCGGAAGCGGGCCAAAAAGTCGTCGCAACGCCCGGAGCAGGCACCAATGTGCCACTTTGGATACTGGGGTCCAGCCTTTTCGGCGCCCAGCTTGCCGCAATGCTGGGATTACCCTTCGCCTTTGCCTCGCATTTCGCACCCGCGGCAATGGACCAGGCGATAGATATATACCGGGAAAACTTCAAACCGTCAGAACAGCAACAGCAGCCGCATGTCATGCTCGGCTACAACGTTTGTGCAGCCGACACCCCGGAGGAGGCAGATTTACTCCGGTCTTCATCGTTGCAGTCTTTCGTCAACCTGAGGAAAGGTGCTCCGGGTAAATTGCCACCACCCATTGCAGATTATGAAGCCACCCTGTCGCCGCCAGAACTACAGATGTTAAATCAAATGGCGCGATGCGCCGCGGTAGGTAGTGCGGACATGGTCGAAGAACAGATCAGGAAGTTTCTCAAAGAGACGCAAGCAGACGAACTCATCATCGTGTCCTCGATCTTCGATCACAAGGCACGGCTGCACTCCTATGAACTCACGGCTGAAGTCGCGAGCAGGATCAATTGAGCGGTCTACCGGGTTAGTCCGCCACAACCTGCAGATCGATAATGACGAGCTTTCCATTTGCCCAATCGGGTAACCATTCAGGCACCGCGGGCCTGAGCCTTGAAAACACTTCGTCGATAAATTTCTGGTCTTCCAGCTCCAGGGTTGCGTGACCTTCCAGCGTATCGCCCTGAACAAGCAGCGTAACGACCGCGCCCTCTCCTTCAAACACTCGCCACCATAAACCGTCGGCCCCCGCATAAACACGGTTTCCTTCGCGGAGGTAATTAACAGGAATCGTCTTACCGTCAGAAAAAGTCAGGAGCATGACACGCCTGGCGCGCTCACCCATGGGGTGTTCTTTAAGATCTGTGACGACACGGGGATTGGCTATCATTGTTGTATAGGAGGCATACCCCGCCAACAGCAACGCCAGAACCCCCAGAATGACAAGTGCTACTCTCATCGGTAATCCTGCTGGTACCCTGCTCTTGTATGGAATGAAATCTCGAGCTTATCGACCGCCAGGTAAGCGAGATATCCGGCTGCCGCTAGCATACTGATCATTGTCCCCAGGGTTCCAACCAATCGACCTGGCGTAACGCCGGCACTCATACCCAGGCCTATTGCGTGGGCAAGACGAGAAACTATTAATTTAACGAAGGCACGCCATCAGTCAGGCAAACCAAGAACCCGTTTGGCAATGATATTCAGCTGAACTTCCTTGGTGCCGCCAGCGATTGTCAGCGACTTCTGGTAGAGCCATGTCTTAACGGCTGCCACCTCATCGTCTGAAGCCCCGCCATCAGTATCCCAGTGATAGGCACTGTTCCCCATGGCTGTCATTAGCAGCTCATCACCATCCTGGATATTAAGTGCGTTGGTCAGTTTGACGGCGGAAGAGGTGAATCCGGGTGCCCGGCTTTGCAGTTCCGCAATCGCACGGCGCTGGGTAATTTGTTGCGCATGGGTATTCATCTCATGCCGGGTAAGCCAGGTTCTTATGGACGGGTCCGCAACGCGACCATCCACTTTCCCGACATAATGTGCAACCAGTTCCGGCAGCTTGCTTTCCTCCGTCCTGCCGCCCTGGGAACCTGAAATATTGATGCCGGCGTGGGTGGATCGCTCAAACTGCAACAATCGCTTTCCAACAGTCCAGCCGCGATCTACCCCACCAATCAGATCAGTGACTGGCACAATGGCATCTTCGAACAACGTTTCACAAAAAGGAGACGCGCCGGAGATCAGGGCTATCGGATTTACAGTGACGCCTTGCTGATGCATATCAACCAGCACCAGGCTGATACCTTCATGCTTGGGTTTTTCCGGCGATGTACGCACAAGTACAAAGATGTAGTCACAGTCAGTCGCATCACTGGTCCAGGTCTTCCTGCCATTAATAATGTAGTTGTCGCCCTCTTTCACGGCTTTGGTCGCCAGGCTGGCCAGATCTGAACCGGCACCAGGCTCTGAATAACCCATCGCCCAGGCACCATCGCCCCGCGCGCAAACAGGCAACCATCTTGCTTTTTGTTCATCTGTCCCGAACTCAAGAATAGTGGGCCCTATGTAATTAACACCCCGACCGGTCAGGGGTGTTCTGGCACCAACACGTTTAAGTTCCTCGATAAGGATTTTGTATTCATCATTGTTCAGCGCGGCGCCGCCATACTCAACCGGCCAGGTGGGCACCGTCCAGCCCTTTTTCGCCATGCGATCCAGCCAGGTTCGAGCGTCCGGCTCCAGTTCAATAGATTTACTGCCGAGTGGAATCTGTCCCGGGCCCTTCGCACCCTCGGGACAATTTTGTTCAAGCCAGTCCCTGGTTTCAGCCCTGAAGTCTTCTAGTGCGCCCATCGTTATCTAGTCCTTCACTTCTATTAGTTCTACTTCAAACACCAGCACTGTATTCGGCGGAATAAGCCCACCGGCGGCACCTCTTTCACCGTACGCAATCTCGGGTGGCAAGACTAATCGCCATTTGTCTCCTTCCTTCATCATTTGCAACGCTTCAGTCCAGCCCGCGATCACCCGGTTCACTGGAAATTCTGCTGGCGTACCGCGATCGACGGAGCTGTCAAAGACATCGCCATTAACGAAAGTGCCATGATAGTGCGTGACTACATTTGAGGTAGCCGACGGCGAGCGACCTTCGCCGGTCTCAATGATTTCAAACTGTAATCCCGACGCCATGACCTTGACGCCAGGTTTCTGCGCATTGATATGCAGATACGCCTGACCCGCATCCTGTTCAGCAGCTACCTTCGGTTCACTAACCTCCGGGGAAACCTGCATTTGCTGTGATGGCTGCTGTGCTTGAGCCCCCTCTGGTTGCGATGCTTCCTCGGTTTCGGAACAACCCGCCAGCAACAGCAATGCAATCGGTATCAGTTTTTGGAACATAAGGCTTTCTCTTTGAATTTGGCGAATCCGAGACTAGCACAATCGAATTTCAACTTGCAGGGTCTCATCCAAGACTGGTAAAACACTCCACACATCACTAACAAATAATACTTATGTCCGATTACAACGAACTGACCCCGGAAGAACAACACGTTCTGCTTCATAAAGGCACCGAAATGCCGTTTACCGGTCCACTGACTGATCACTTCGAAACCGGTGGTCATTACGTCTGCAAACAGTGCAATACACCCCTGTATCGCTCCGAACACAAATTTCATTCCAATTGCGGCTGGCCGGCTTTTGACGATGAGATTGAGGGTGCAGTTAAGCGGGAGGTGGACGCCGACGGTCATCGTGTCGAGATACTGTGCGCGAAATGCGACGGCCATCTTGGCCATGTGTTCGAAGGTGAAGGGCTGACAGCGAAGAATATTCGCCACTGTGTCAATTCCATCTCCATGACCTTTGTACCGGTAGAATGACCTTTGTACCGGCAGAATGACCTTTGTACCGGTAGAATGACCTTTGTACCGGTAGAATGACCCTTGTATCGATCGACTGTGCCGATCGACTAATCAGGTTGCTCACCATCAAGGTAATACCAGCGCCCGTCCAGCCTGCTGAATTGGCTGTTCTCCTGAAGGCGATGGGCTTTTCCCTTGACCTTATAACGGGCCACAAATTCTACCGATCCTTCATTTTCGTCAGTCCCGCCGAGAGAAACGGATTTAATCGTCAAACCAATCCACCGCTGCTCCACATCAACAGTAAGCCTGGCGGGCCTTGTGTCCGGATGCCAGGAATTGACGAGATAATCAGCTTTTCCAAGCGCAAAAGCGCTATATCTGGACCTCATGAGCTGCAGGGCAGTTTGCGCGAAAACACAACCGGCATGTAGTGCACTGCAACATTCCTGATAGGTCAGGCCGGATTCACAGGGGCATGGGCCGGAATCATGGGTATTATTCATTTTCATTGTGTCTTGAGACATACCACAAAAGCTGCGTATACTCTCCTTCGCGAGAAAGTACCTCTTTTATTTATGTACGGCTTAGAAGTTTTTGACTTCCTGATTCCATAAGTATAAGTAATACATTTCTGCTAATCGCTACCTAGTAGCATGAACTTGTAAAGAAATTAGGAAGACAACATGTCAACAACGACTGGTACCGTAAAATGGTTTAACGAATCCAAAGGGTTCGGTTTTATCGCCCAGGAGTCAGGCCCGGACGTATTTGTTCACTTCAGCGCTATCACAGGCGATGGGTTCAAAACTCTGGCCGAAGGTCAAAAAGTAGAGTTCACGATCACCCAGGGTCAAAAAGGACCCCAGGCAGAGAACGTAGTCGCACTATAAAAGCCTGCGGGATTTTTAATCCCGCTACTCTTTATCTGGGTCAATCACACCGTAAGCGTTGGCAACTTCGGTTACGGTGTAGATTCCTCCGCTTCTTTCCAGGACGTTTGGGTCATTGGCTAGAGCAGCAATTACTCGTCCGGAAAACCTTACCGACTGGGCCGCGTCAGGATCCAGTTGCATTTTGCCCTGCTCAACCATATCCAGAATAAACTCAGTCTTCACCTTGGCGGGTGACAGTGAAATGGCAGAGACGCCGTATTCTTTAAGTTCGACAGCAAAGTCCTGTGCCATCCGGTCTACCCCCGCCTTACCCACGCCATAACTGGCGCTAAACACATATTCCCTTCCTCCGCGCGATGAGATGTTGACGATAAGACCGCTCTTCTGGCGGACCATCATGGGTGCTCCCAGGACAGAGGCCACGTAATATCCTCGCAGGCCCACGCCGCACTGATCGTCCCAGACTGATATCGGGTGTTCCCAGAACCCTTTATCCATCGCCGGCGGATTCGGGATCTGGTAAACGTTATTGACCAGGATATCGAGCCTTCCCT
>Ga0222633_1000704_pt1 | contig 25692 bp, 26 predicted proteins | sample AntAcemetageno48_FD_179816 | JGI IMG/M metagenome (GOLD analysis project Ga0222633, IMG submission 179816) | Saline water microbial communities from Ace Lake, Antarctica - #48 | ecosystem: Environmental > Aquatic > Non-marine Saline and Alkaline > Saline | place: Antarctica: Ace Lake | collected...
CGTAGTGACGGAGAGTTCCAAATTTATGTTCCAGGTTCAGGTTCAAAAAAAGCGCGGCCAGTGTAGCTTCGTGCCCATTGAGGTTCAATGATGACGTATACTTCGCCTATGGCTGAAATCCCTCTCTTTCCTCTGCAAATGGTGCTATTTCCCGGCGGCAAAACCACCTTACGGATATTTGAAATGCGCTATTTGGATATGGTGCGCGATTGTCTGCGTGACGATATTGGATTCGGCCTCGTTCTAATCCGAGAGGGGGATCAGGTCTTACAAGGCCCTGATCAACAGCTCCCGGCCATTGCCCATTGCGGCACCTACTGCACCATTGTCGATTTTGATCAGCATTCAAGTGGGGCCCTTGAGATCACTATCGAGGGCCAGGTTAAGTTTTCGATTCGCGATAACTATGAATCGAAGGATCGACTCATGTTGGCCCAGGTGGAATTTTTACTTTTGGAGGATGAGGTCCCGATTCCGAATAATAAGCAGCATCTGGTCAGTTTGCTTGAGTCCCTGACCCACCATGACGCTGTTAAGGCATTGGATCTTTCAGTGGACTTTGAGGATGCCAGAGATGTGAGTGCCCGGCTTGCTGAGTTCTTGCCCTGCTCTAATGACTTCAAACAAAAAATGTTGGAGCTGAAAAACGCCGGAATGCGACTAGTCGAGATCGAAAAACTGATTCTTAAGATGCAGAGCCCCCCCTCGTAGTATCGCCGCCAAAAGATTGAAGAATTGGCTGGCAACAATCACAGTCTGCATCGGTATGAGATATAATGCTTGGATTCTGCAGAAAAATTGAACAAACATGAACGTTAAGACACAGATGCAAGCGATGGGTATTGCCGCTAGAAAGGCAGCAACCCAAATTAACAAAGCGTCTACCCAACTGAAGAATTCAGCCCTGGTTGCAATCGCGAACCAGATTACCGCTCAGCGGGAATTTCTGCTAGCTGAGAACCAGAAGGATCTAGCTATAGCGCGGGAAAATGGCATCAGTGACGCGCTGTTAGATCGGCTCACCTTTACCGATGCTCGTTTTGATTCGATGGTTGAGGGGTGTTTGCAGGTCGCGAAGCTGGACGATCCGATCGGTCAGATCAGCGACATGTCTTACCGGCCAAATGGGCTACAAATTGGCAAGATGCGTGCGCCATTGGGCGTCATTGGCATCATTTACGAATCTCGCCCCAATGTCACAGTTGATGCGGCAAGTCTTTGCTTGAAGTCCGGTAATGCCGTCATTCTGCGCGGCGGCTCAGAATCTATTCATTCCAACCGGGCGCTAGCGCAATGTATTGAGGCTGGTCTTGAGTCCGTTGGCTTGCCGAAGGACGTTGTGCAACTGGTGCCAACCACTGACAGGGCGGCAGTGGGCGAGTTGATTACGATGAACAAATATATTGATGTGATTATCCCCCGTGGCGGCTTGAGCCTCACCTCGAGGATCGCAACAGAAGCGACTATTCCAGTGATAAAACATCTCGATGGCAACTGCCACGTATACATAGATGAAACTGCGGATCGACGAATGGCGATCGACATTGCTTTTAACGCAAAATGTAATCGCTACGCGGTGTGTAATGCGATGGAAACACTACTGATTGCGGAACCGATTGCTCCTGACCTGCTACCAGAACTTGCGGCAATGTATCAGCAAGCCGGCGTCGAATTGCGGGGCTGTGAGAAAACCACCACGCTACTATCTAACCTTTGCACTGTCCTACCAGCAACAGAAGACGACTGGTACACCGAATATGTTGCGCCAATTCTTGCGATTAAGGTCGTGGCAGGCGTTGAAGATGCAATAGCCCATATCAATCACTATGGATCAAAACATACCGATGTAATCGTGACAGAAAGTCACAGCCGAGGTCAGCAGTTTTTGAGAGAGGTGGATTCTAGTTCGGTAATGATCAATGCATCCCCTAGATTTGCGGACGGATTTGAATTTGGGCTTGGTGCTGAGATTGGTATTTCGACCGATAAGCTTCACGCCCGCGGACCTGTAGGGTTAGAGGGTCTGACTTCCCAGAAGTACGTTGTGCTGGGTAGCGGCCAAGTGCGTCAATGAGCCATCCTGGTGAATGAAAGTATTGCCATTTACGGCGGTACATTTGACCCCGTTCATATCGGTCACCTGAGGTCGGCAATTGACGTGCGCTCAAAGCTCAAGGTTGGCAGACTCTTTGTGGTGCCGTCGAGCACGCCGCCTCATCGGCAACGACCCTCGGTAACGCCCGAAGTCCGGCTCGAAATGTTACGGCTTAGCGTTGCTGATTTGGCCGGGATTGAGGTCGATGACCGGGAAATTAACCGCAGTGGCATGTCCTATAGCATTGATACCCTTGCAGAGTTTCGATCTGAGTATCCAACCTGGCGCATCTATTTTATTCTCGGTGCCGATGCATTCAGTCTCCTGCATACCTGGCATCGATGGCAGGAGCTCACCAATTTCGCGCACCTAGTGGTGCTGGAGAGGCCGGGCTCAAGTAGCCCCCAACCGACCGATCCGGTGTTAGAATGGCTGTCTGATAAAGAAATTAGTGCAGTTTCCGCATTTGGCGCGGAAACCAACGGACGAGTGTTGCGGCTTAAGTTAGTGCAATGGCAGGTGTCCGCCACAGATATTAGAGAGCGATGCCGAACAGGCCAGTCGATTGATCTATTAGTACCAAAAGCCGTGCAAAGCTTTATTGACGAGCACAAGTTGTACCAATGAATGCTGATGCATTCGAGGAGCAAATAAGCGATATGCAAGAAATTGAGCTGAAGCAGCTGGCGATGGAAGCTCTGGCTGATCTCAAAGCAAATGATATCCGTTGTCTGGATGTCAGAAATCAAACTGATATAGCTGACTACATGATTGTGGCAAGTGGTACCTCGAGTCGTCACGTGTCCGCGCTGGTGAACAACGTGATCGTTGAAGCTAAAAAGGCTGGTGTCATGCCCAACGGTGTCGAAGGGCATCAAACAGGTGAGTGGGTGCTGGTTGATTTAGTCGACGTGGTTGTTCACGTCATGGTGCCCCAGGCCAGAGAATTTTACGATCTTGAGCGACTTTGGTCGCTGCAACAGACGCCGGAGGAGAATGCTCCGATTGAACATTGAGTTGCTGGCTGCTGGAACCAAACCACCGGTCTGGATAGCGACAGGAATCATTGAATATCAAAAACGATTGCCGCGGGATTGGTCTCTAGAAATCAAGGAGATTCCCGTCGCGAAGCGCCGCAAAGGTGAACCAGTGACTCGCCAAATCAAGCAAGAAGGTCAACGTATGCTCGCGGCAATCGCGCCTTCGAGTCTGGTCGTTACGTTGGATCGTGGTGGAAAAAATTGGTCTACAGAGGAGCTCGCGAAAAATTTGCAACGGTGGCAGTTGGATTATAGCAAGGTGCAATTTTTGATCGGCGGCCCTGATGGACTTTCTAACGATTGTTTAAAGGTGGCGACTGAATCCTGGTCACTGTCCAAACTTACGTTTCCGCACTTCATAGTTCGACTACTTTTGGTGGAGCAGATCTATCGTGCCTGGTCTGTGCTTAACAACCACCCCTACCACAAGTAACGATTTAAAATGGCTGAACCCCTAGTATTAAAGGACAATAGCGGAGAGAGTCAGGTTTTCTTTGACCGGATGGCGGTTGCTGTGGCGTTCTTGCTGGTGCTGACGCTTCTACTTGTTGCTCGAATGTTTTACCTGCAGATCGTTCAGCATGAGCTTTATCAAACACTGTCCGACAAAAATCGAATTCAGGTGCAATCAATTCCGCCAATTAGAGGCCTAGTCTACGATACTAACGGGGACCTAATCGCCGACAATGTGCCGTCTTATCGATTGACGATTACCAAAGAGTTGGTGGGTGATCTAGATCAAACCCTTGTCGCACTCTCCGAACTCATCGAGATATCAGACGATCAAATAGCCTCTTTTAAGAGGCGCTTAAATCTTCGTCAGAGACCCTATGAATCTATTCCGGTATTATTTCGAATGACGCCGGAGGAAATTGCTCGAGTAAGCGTAAACCGATATTTGATGCCCGGGGTTGAGGTCGAGGCGGCCCTGGTTCGTCACTACCCGAAGGGCCCGCTGATGGCGCATGCATTGGGAAGTGTGCGACGGATAAATGAGTCCGATGCACGCCGATTGGACCGCGTTGCCTATTCTGGAACAAACCACATTGGCAAGATCGGCATCGAAAAATTTTACGAAGATCAACTGCTTGGCAAAGTAGGTTATCAACGAGTAGAAACCGATGCCCGTGGCAGAGTGATGGCTGTTCTTGATCGAACGGCTCCTGTGCCCGGGAAAAATTTAACGCTGTATGTCGACTCAAAGTTACAACAGGCAGCGAGCGATGCCTTGGGTGATCGTCGAGGCTCGGTCGTTGCCATCGACCCCAAAACCGGCGGTGTGCTGGCACTAGTGAGTAAACCTTCCTACGACCCGAATTTGTTTGTGACCGGGATAGATTTTGAAACCTACGCAGCACTTCGCGATTCGCCTGATGTGCCTCTATTTAATCGCGCGCTGCAGGGTCAGTATGAACCGGGTTCGACCCTTAAGCCGTTTATTGGATTGATGGGTTTGATGACGGGCCAGATAACACCGGAATTCAGCATTGAAGATCGCGGGGAATTCAAATTGCCTAACAATAGCCGGATCTACCGGGACTGGAACTGGCAGGCCAATAACCCCGGCGGACATGGGACTGTCAATTTGCAAAAAGCGATTTACCGATCCTGCAACATCTACTTCTATCAACTCGCTGTGAAGCTCGGAATTGACCGAATACATGATCACTTGGATCTGTTTGGTTTTGGACGCAATGTGGCTGTCGACTTGCCGGAAGCCCGGGATGGATTGTTGCCATCTCGGGATTGGAAACAGGGAGCTAGAGGCGAGCCCTGGTACCCTGGCGACACGGTGAATATTGGCATTGGTCAAGGTGACATCCTGGTCACGCCTTTGCAACTTGCTGCCTCTATTGCGATGCTGGCTAATCGTGGTCGAGCCGTGATGCCGCGCCTGATTAAGGAAGGTTCAGAAATTCCAGAAATACCCGCAGCGGAAAAATTACAGGATATTGAACTGGTCCCTGACCACGTCTGGGATCTGATTCATGATTCTATGGAGATGGTCGTTCACAGGGGCGATCAAGGGTTCGGTGAAAACGGTACCGCGTGGGCCTATATTGGTAGAGGTATTAATTATCGAATGGCGGGTAAGTCGGGTACCGCGCAAGTTGTGGGCATTGCGCAGGGTGAAGTATACGACGAGGAATTGTTATCCGAGAGGCAAAGGAAACATGCCTGGTTCGTGGCTTTTGCGCCTGTTGAAGACCCTCAGATTGCCATTGCTGTTCTGGTGGAAAATGGCGGCGGTGGTAGTTCAATTGCGTCTCCCGTAGCTCGCGAGGTTCTGGACTTTTTTATGTTGAATCGCAGTGCTGATCGCCTCGTCGCAGAAGTCGCCAGCGTGGCTGCGGCGTCAACACGATGAGTCAAGACTTCGTTCGAAGCATGGGCGATACCGGTATCGGCCGTCGTCTCGGCGGCAATCACATTTTTCACCTCGACATTATTTTGCTGCTGCTTATGGCTTTGATCGTTGGCTATGGATTGCTGGTGCTTTACAGCGCTGTGGGTCAACAATCCGCCCTGGTAGTGTCGCAATCAATCAAGATCGGCGTGGCATTTGTGGTCATGGTGGTGATGGCGCAAATTTCGCCGATCTTTTACTTACGGGTTGCGCCCTTCCTCTTTTTGATTGGGCTTGGATTGTTGGTCGCGGTTGAGTTTTTTGGTGTCACGGTGAACGGCTCCAAACGTTGGCTTCAGATCCCGGGTTTGTTGACCTTTCAGCCATCGGAGGTGATGAAGCTGGTTGTGCCAATGATCCTCTCCTGGTATTTCCACGAACGACATTTGCCACCTCGTTTTAAGCATATTATTTGGGCTCTGTTGATGATCGCGCTGCCAATACTTTTGATTGCTTCTCAACCTGATCTTGGTACCGCACTGCTGATTGCAGCTTCCGGTATGTTGGTATTGTTTTTTGCGGGAATCCCCTGGCGCTTTGTTTTTATGGCGATGGGCATGGCACTGGCTTCAGCTCCGGCTCTTTGGTTTGTGATGAAGGACTATCAGCGACAAAGGGTGCTGACGCTTTTGAATCCAGAAAGTGACCCGCTAGGGTCGGGGTGGAACATCATTCAGTCCAAGACAGCAATAGGCTCGGGCGGTCTATCAGGCAAAGGGCTTTTTCAAGGGACGCAATCTAATTTGGATTTTCTGCCGGAAAGTCAGACGGACTTTATTATTGCCGTGATGGCTGAAGAACTAGGCTTCATTGGTGTGGTTGTATTGTTGATACTCTATATGCTCTTAATGGCCCGTGGTGCTCTGATAGCGGTTCATGCTCAAGATACTTTTGGTCGACTGCTAGCGGGAAGCATTACCTTTACCTTTTTTGTCTATGTGTTCGTCAACGTGGGAATGGTCAGTGGAATACTGCCGGTGGTAGGGGTACCTCTGCCGCTCGTGAGTTATGGTGGCACTTCAATTCTGACTATTTTTGCTGGCTTTGGTATCGTAATGTCGATCCATACCCACCGCCGCATCATGCTATAGCTATATAGGGAGGTATCGATGTATCGCTCACCATTATTACTGATGTTCCTGCTGGTTACCGGTTGTGCCACCCATGCCAATGAGCAGGCAGGTACCGCCCCTGGTAACTATGCCGAACGAGAAGAAGTTTCGTTGTTCATCAACGAGATGGTCGAGGAGGGCTTCGATGCGACAACCTTACGGCAGGAATTTGCAGCGGCCCGCTATCAGCAAAGTATCGTTGATGCTATTTCTCGTCCTGCCGAAAAAACACTGACCTGGGATGGGTATCAGGATATTTTCTTAACAGAACGTCGGGTACGCGGCGGTGTTGAGTTTATTCAATTACACCGTGCTGCGTTCGATGCGGCGCTAGCAAAGTATGGCGTACCTATTCCAATTATCGCCTCGATCATCGGTGTAGAAACCTATTACGGCCGAATTACCGGTAAGTATCGAGTTATCGATTCATTGTCGACTCTGGCTTTCGACTATCCGCCGAGGGCTAAGTTTTTCCGCTCGGAGCTTAAAGAGTTTCTTCGCCTGACTAGAGAAGAAAATCAATCAATTCAGGCGCCCTTAGGTTCATATGCCGGCGCAATGGGCTACGGACAATTTATTTCCAGCAGCTATCGAAACTACGCCGTCGACTTTGATGGTGATGGTCAGCGTGATATCTGGACCAATCCCGTCGATGCAATCGGTAGTGTTGCAAATTACCTTGCGCGGCACGGCTGGCAAGCCGGCGATGTCGTGACCTTGCCTGCCCGACTTAATGATGAAACGGCGGATGGCGTTTTTAATGTTTCTCTGAAACCAAACCAATCCACCTCTGAATTGTCGAAGCTTGGTGTACTGGCAACCTTGCCGCTTGAGGGTGATCACACCGTCAGCGCGATGCGCTTAGAAGGTAAGGATGGAGCCGAATACTGGCTTGGGTTTAACAACTTCTATGTGATTACTCGTTATAATCACAGCAAGTTGTATGCAATGGCGGTGTTTCAGCTGAGCGAGCAGATTAAAGCTGGCTTACCTAATTAGCACTAATTCTGAGGTCGGCCACCTCGTCATCAAAATGTTTATTTGTCATGCGAAAAATATCACTGGTTATTGTTGTATTGTCACTGGTGGGTTGCGTCTCACTGCCTGAGTGGCAGTCTGCGTCGAGCGCCCAGTTAGGTCAAAGTCAAGCAGCAATAGCGCCGTTCACCGCGGGTAACAAAACGCCTTACGAAGTGTTTGGCGAAGTCTATGAGCTGATGCCCGATAGCTTTGGCTATTTGGATATCGGAGTCGCGTCCTGGTACGGCAAGAAATTCCATGGCAGGTTGACGTCTAACGGCGAAACCTATGACATGTACCAATTGAGTGCAGCCCATAAGACCTTGCCGATACCGACGATGGTTAAGGTGACGAACCTTGATAATGGCCAGCACGTGATATTAAGAATTAACGATCGAGGCCCGTTTCACGATAATCGACTCATTGATTTATCTTTCGCCGCAGCCAAAGCTCTGGGTTATTCGGATCAGGGCATTGCGCCCGTTGTAGTGGAGGCGCTTGATGAGCTTAATCATCCGGAGCGATATGCCACGTTGCACCCTCAGGCTACCGAGCCGCCTGAAATAAAATTTTATCTGCAGCTCGGAGCTTTTTCTGAAGTGCGTTGGGCTAATCAACTCAAAGAACAGGTTGGTGATCTTTTTACGAAAGAAGGTCGGAATGTTGGCCTTAGGATATTGCAAAGTCAGCGGGATGAACTGGTGCTGCATAAAGTATGGCTGGGTCCGATCAAGAACGAAGATCAGCGAGAGTTGATTGCGTCCTTGGTTGAGTCAGCAAACCTGGGCAAACCCATTAATGTTGAAGTGGAATAAATCATGGTGCGAAGTTTAAGAAATGGATTGCTAACGACACTGCTGATGACGATCAGTTGGGCAGTTGCCGGGCAGTCCATTACGCCTGCAGCTCCCCAGTTAGCGGCGGAGGGATACTTACTGATCGATGCCGATACCGGCCACATTATTGTTGAGTACAACAGCAAGCAGCGTCTACCACCGGCGAGTCTGACTAAAATCATGACGAGTTACATTATTTCTGCCGAGTTGGAGCAGGGCACCGTCGAGTTGGGTGAAGACGTAGAGATTAGCGTAAAAGCCTGGCGTACCGAGGGGTCTCGAATGTTCATTCGCGAGGGAACTCGGGTCTCAGTTAGCGACCTAAAGCGCGGCATCATTGTCCAGTCAGGAAATGACGCCAGTGTTGCCATGGCAGAACGAATTGCTGGCAGTGAAGATGCTTTTGCTGATCTTATGAATCAGCATGCAGCAAGGTTGGGTATGACTAACACTAACTTTATGAATGCAACTGGCTTGCCTAACGAAAACCACTACACTACAGCGACAGATCTTGCCAGGCTAACGACTGCGCTAATTCGCGATTTCCCCGAAGATTATAAGATCTATAGCGAAAAATATTTCACTTACAATGATATTCGCCAGCCGAATCGAAATTCACTGCTTTGGCGTGACAAAACGGTCGATGGCGTGAAAACGGGTCATACCGATGCAGCCGGGTACTGTCTGGTTGCTTCAGCCAAACGTGGCGATATGCGCCTAATTTCCGTGGTCATGGGTGCAAGCTCTGAAGAGTCTCGTGCAACTGAGAGTCAAACGTTACTGACCTATGGCTTTAGGTACTTCGAAACCGTTCGTCTATATGATGCAGGAGAAGCTCTAAAGACCGTGCGGGTTTGGGGTGGAGTTGATGGAAGTGTTGATCTGGGTGTTGCCGATGACATTGTGATTACAGTGCCTCAGGGTTCGAGAAAGAATCTCGAAGCGACCATGGATTTACAAAAAGTAGTGCGTGCACCTCTACAAGCCGGTGATACTTTTGGAACGTTAAAGATTATGAATGGTGCAACAGTGGTCAAGCAAGTGCCTTTGGTTGCCAATAGCGACGTTGCTGAAGGTGGTTTCTTTAAGCGCCTTTGGGACGGCATCAGTTTATTCTTCGCCAAGCTTTTCTCCAGCGATACTCTCGCGGTTTGATGATGGACGAACCAAAAATCGAGTTCCCCTGCGACTATCCTATCAAAGTAATTTTGGATAATGATCTTGCTGCCATTGCGAAGGTGGAAGCAGTTATTAGGCGCCATGATCCTCGTTTGGTTGATCAGATAGAGGTGCTGCCTAGCAAAAAAGGCAATTATGTATCAATGCGAATCGGTTTTTGGGCAACAGGTATTCCACAACTTGAAGCTTTGTTCGCCGAGTTAAAACAGCTCAGTGCTGTTCGATTGGTGCTCTGAATGTCAGAGTTGCTGGCCAAATCTCTGGGCACTCAGCCTTATAGAGAAGTCTGGCAGGCGATGGTCAAGTTTACTGATACTCGATCGGAATCTACTCTAGATGAAGCCTGGGTTGTCGAACACCCGCCCGTGTTTACACTAGGCCAGGCAGGCAAGCGCATTCATTTTATCGAAGATACAGAAATCCCCATTGTTGAATCAGATCGTGGTGGCCAGGTGACGTACCACGGTCCAGGCCAGCTCGTGATCTATTTACTGATTGATCTAAGGAGAAAGCAGCTTGGGGTCCGTGATCTTGTCTCCGGTATCGAAAATGCCATTATAAGGTTGCTAAAAATTTGGAATTTGGAAGCGCAGGCACGCAAAGAGGCGCCCGGCGTCTATGTTAACAATAAGAAGATTGCGGCTCTGGGTCTTCGAGTCAGGCGAGGCTGCAGCTTTCACGGCTTAAGCTTAAATGTGGCGATGGATTTGTCTCCCTACTCGGCGATCAACCCATGCGGTTATGAAGGATTAGAGGTCACGCAACTAGCAGATTTTGATGTGGATGAATCTGTTTCAAGCGTTGCGCAACGCTTAGTCAACGAAATTAAGCATACCTTCGGGTATGATGTCCTGACGTGGCAAGAGCCGCTGAGGTAGAGCGGTACAGAATCATTTCAGGTTAAGTAGACAAAATAGGATTAGAAAACGGGGATGGCGAGAGACGAACGAAATAAACTGGTGCAGGGCGTTAAGCTCCGTGGTGCTGACAAGGTACGTCGAATTCCTGTCAAGGTGATTCCTACCGATGAGTTGCTGCGTAAGCCTGATTGGATCCGTGTTCGTATCCCTGCAAGTCCAGAGATATCTCGCATCAAAGATATCCTTCGGACTCGTAAGCTCGCTTCTGTTTGTGAAGAAGCCAGCTGTCCCAATCTAGGAGAATGTTTTTCTCACGGTACCGCGACCTTTATGATCATGGGTGAGATATGTACTCGCCGTTGCCCTTTTTGCGATGTTTCCCATGGCAAACCCAATCCGCTGGATGTTGATGAGCCAAGACAATTAGCTGAAGCGATTCAAGAAATGCGATTGAAGTACGTGGTTGTGACGTCGGTTGATCGCGATGATTTGAAAGATAGTGGCGCCGGTCACTTCGCAGAATGTATCGATCAAATGAGGCGGCTCAATCCCAACACAACGGTTGAAGTATTGGTCCCAGATTTTCGGGGTCGAATGGACATTGCTCTCGAGAAGTTAGCAGCAAGTCCGCCGGATGTGTTTAATCACAACCTCGAAACTGTGCCGAGTCTATATAAAAAGGCGAGGCCTGGCGCCGACTATCGCTGGTCCTTAGACCTGCTCAAGCGGTACAAGGCTATTAAACCTGAAGTTCGGACCAAGTCCGGGCTAATGCTCGGGCTAGGTGAGGACATCGAGGAAGTTAAGATCGTGATGGCAGACATGCGAGAGCACAATATCGATATGCTGACCCTGGGGCAGTACCTGCAACCCAGCCGTGATCACCTAAAAGTTGAACGGTTTGTTCATCCTGATGAATTTGCCATGCTGAAATCCTTCGGCGATGAGCTGGGATTTTCTCAGGTAGCCAGCGGGCCGTTGGTGCGATCATCCTATCATGCGGATCTACAAGCCAAGGGCGAGCTCGTCGTCTAAGAGTTCTAAGTCCCTTAGCCCTGTCCAGCGTCCGCTATGCCATTTGCAAAGACGAGCAGGCCGGGCAATCAACCCGCTTCAATACTTTAAATCGATTCCAGGTCATGTTTCGCGCGTCAAAGGTTTGCAGGTACCCTGTTGACGATTCTCCTATTCCACAAATTAAGCGCAGTGTTTCCATTGCCTGACTTGCACCAATGATTCCAACCACCGGGGCGGCAACGCCGGATTCCGCGCAATTAAGTGCGCTGTCGTTCACATCTTTATATAAACACTCATAACACGGCGCATCAGGCTGGGCTGGATCGAAAATCAGAATCTGACCATCTAGGCGAACTGCGGCGCCGAACACCACGGGCACTTTAGCGGCAACGCAAACCCGATTGATAATTAGCCGTGATGCGAAGTTATCTGTTGCATCAACAACTACATCGATATTGCTGACCAACTTTCTGAGTTCCATCTCTTCAACACGGCGATCTATTGTTGCGATTTTGCAGTGCTTATTCATCGCCTGCATTTTGTTTTTGGCAGATTCAACTTTTAGCGTTCCAAGGTCACTCTCTTGATGGGCAATTTGCCTTTGCAGGTTAGTCAACTCGACAATGTCGTCGTCGCTAATGATGATGCTGCCAACTCCGGAGGCCGTAAGATAAAGCGCAATCGGACAGCCGAGGCCACCCATGCCGACGATGAGAACTCGCGCATTGATCAGTGCGTCCTGCCCGGCGACATCAATGTCCGGCAATAAGATATGCCTGCTATAGCGAAGCAGTTCTTCATCGTTCATGGTCGTTCCGCCAGGATGAGTCTTGGTTGGCCGGATAAATCCTCTATGCCCACGATGTTGCGGTATCCCGCCTCCAACATCAAATCGACAATACGCGGCTGCTGATCAAAACCGTGCTCGATCGCGATTCGTCCTCCTGGTTTCAGATGAACCAGGCCCTGAGTGACGAGAAGACGGATATCATCGAGTCCATCTGGACCCGAAACAAGAGCTTGAGTAGGCTCGAACTTCAGAGCAGGTAGATGTGGGTCGCAGGCTGCGATATAAGGTGGATTACTAACAATAAGATCAAGGCTTGCGGGTGCAAATGCGGCTAACCAACTGCTTGCGCATAGTCGTACGTTGGTCGCCCCGAGTTCAGCTCGGTTGCCTGCTGCGATACGAATCGCAGCGATACTATTGTCTATGGCATACACCGTGTCTTCGGGTTTTTCGAGAGCCAGGGATATTGCGATCGCTCCAGTGCCTGTGCCTAGGTCTGCAACTTCAATAGGATGGGCTGGATGCAGAGCGAGAACCTCTTCTACTAACAACTCGGTTTCTGGCCTTGGAATTAGAACGGCATCGCTGACTCGAAAAGGCAAACTCCAGAATTCTTGTTGACCAAGGATGTAGGCAACAGGGGCGCCTCGCTTAAGTTGCTTTAAGTGAGCAAGGTACTCGGTATATTGGCTGTGGCTTAACAATTCATCGCTGTGGGCGATGAGCCAGGTTCGACTGCGATTCAATATGTTGGCCAGAATCAGTTGGCAATCCAATCTTCCTGAAGAACTCTTTAAGCCCGCCGCAGCAGTAGTGGTTGCGTTGAGGATAGAAACCCTATCAGTCACCGTCCTGACCCATCCGCTGTAGCAGGTCTGCTTGATGTTCTGCCTGCAATTGGTCGACAATTGGAGCAAGATCTCCCGCCATCGTTTGAGCAAGTCGGTGCAGGGTCAGGTTGATCCTGTGATCTGTGACTCGACTGTCGGGATAGTTATAGGTGCGAATTTTTTCTGATCGATCACCACTGCCAACCAGACTTTTTCTGGTCTCCGCTTCCTCTGCGTCTCGTTCTCTTGTCGCGACATCAAGTAGTTTCGCCTGCAGCAGGCTCATGGCTCTCGCCTTGTTTTTATGTTGGGAACGTTCGTCCTGACACTCCACCACAATACCCGTGGGAATATGGGTCAGTCGTACGGCTGAATCGGTCTTGTTAACATGCTGACCACCAGCGCCAGAAGCACGATAAGTATCAACCCTTAGATCACCTTTGTTGATATCGATCGCATCAATTTCTTCTGCCTCTGGCATTACTGCTACTGTGCAAGCGGAGGTGTGAATGCGCCCCTGTGATTCCGTCTGCGGTACTCGCTGTACGCGATGAGTACCAGATTCGAACTTTAGGGTGCCAAAGACGTCTTTCCCTGCAATTCTCAGAACCATTTCTTTGTAGCCACCATGATCGCCGAGCCGTTCGCTCATGATCTCGAACTTCCAGCCTTTGGTCTCAGCGTATCGCGTATACATTCTAAATAGGTCGCCGGCAAATATGGCAGCTTCATCACCACCAGTGCCAGCACGCACTTCCAGAAAGACGTTGCGGGAATCATTTGGATCTCGGGGTAATAAATGGGTCTGTAGTTCGGCATCAAGCGTTGCAAGGTCAGCTTCCAGAGTGTGCATTTCATCTCTGGCCATTTCCTGGATCTCAGGGTCGCTATCCTCGGCCATTAGTTTGGCTTCAGCCAACTGTCCTGAATTTGCTTCGAAGCGGCGGTAGCAGAGAACAACCGGCTCGATCTCGGCGTACTCCATTGAGAAGGCCCGAAACAGATCCTGATTAGAAATAGTTGCGCTGTCGCTGAGGAGGTGGCCGAGTTCGTCGTAGCGTTCCAGAAGCTGATCCAGTTTGGTTTTTAGTGAATCTTTCATACTTGCTCGCGATTACTGATCCAGATCAAACAGGCGGTGTATAGCGTCGAGTACGTCGTCTCGACCCTCGGCTTTGGCCTGTTTCATTTGTACACTCGGGTTATGGATGATTTTGTTGGTGAGTTGATTGGCGAAGCTAGTCAGTATTGACTCAGGGTCTTCACCCTTAGCTAGTCGCTTGAGCGCTTTCTCGAGTTCCTGTTGTTTAATGTCATCGTGGCGCTGGCGGAATCTTACCAGAGTATCGGTGACTTCGCGGGACTTGTCGTCGAGGTGAAATTGCGCGACGGCCTTATCAATGATGGTTTCAGCCTCAGCCGCTGCTTCCGTTCGGCTCGATAGGTTTTCGGAAATAATTTGCTGTAGGTCGTCGATTGTATACAGATAGACGTCCCGCAGGTCGTTTACTTCTGGCTCGATATCTCTTGGAACCGCCAGATCGACCATAAATATCGGCTTATGGCGCCTGGCCTTGAGGGCGCGTTCTGCCATCCCCTTGCCGATAATAGGCAACTCACTTGCCGTGGAGCTGATGACAATATCGGCATCCTCGAGATGTCGGGATAGGTCATTGAGGGAAACCGCGGTGCCGGATAGTTGCGCCGCAAGGGTCTCGGCATTTTGTAAGGTTCTGTTGGCGATGACCAGTTGGCTAATGTTGGCATTCCTCAAATGTTTGCCCACTATTTCGATAGTTTCCCCTGCGCCGACTAGAAGTGCCTTGCAGTCCGCCAGTTTGGCAAATAGTTGGCTTGCCAGATCCACAGCTGTCGAGGCCGCAGAAACGGTGCTTTCACCGATTGAGGTTTCGGTTCGCACAGCTTTTGCCACCCGATAAGTATTCTGCGAGATGCGATTGAGGTGTGGACCGAGCGCCTGACAATCGTTGGCTTTGTTGAAACTCTCTTTTAACTGCCCAAGAATTTGGGGTTCCCCAAGAATCATTGAATCTAGGCCTGTTGCGACTCGCATAAGATGCTTTAGGGCTGCACTGCCATAGTGGATATAGACGCAGCCCTGCAGCGTTTGCTCTGATTCGTTGTGGTATCTTGCTAGCCATTTAATGATGTTTGAGGCTTGATCAGCCGTCGATATAGCGTAGACCTCGGTTCTATTACAAGTACTCAGAATCGAGAGTTCGGCCAGATTCTCATGACGTTTAAGGTCAAGGAGTGCGGGGCCAAGCTGATCAGGCGTAAATGCGACTTTTTCTCGCAATGCCACCGGTGCGGTCTGGTGGTTAACGCCTACAATGAGTAAATCCATCTGGTAAATTCGCCGGTACCTGAGAAGTCGAGTTCCTAAAAATTGGGAACGATCTAATGACTTTGGTTGTCTCGTATAAGTAGAATGATTAGACAAAAGACTAGCGCTAATCCGCACTAAAGCTTGCACCTAACCCAAGCGGCGTATTGTACGTTGCTTGGCACGGTGAATATAGGTACCCCGTGACGCACATAATTAGACGATCTTTAGCAATTTCCTGCATCTTCCTGCTACCAATGTATGGCTGCACGGCTGCCCCTGTTGACCCTCAGGCGAGCAAACAGGAGGAAGCGGCCCCGGTGGCAGAAAAACCCATCGCCAAAGCGCCGCCGCCTAAACCCAAGGCCAGCGACTATCCAGTCGAGCCTTTCCCCAAAGATTCGATGTATCAACTGCTGGTCGCGGAGGTTGCTGGCTATCGGGGCGAATACGATTTGGCTCTTGATAAGTATATTGAAATGGCCGAGGAGACTCGAGACGCGGGGGTTGCCGCCAGAGCTACGCGGCTTGCGAACTACTTGAAACGACAGGATGTTGCACTCCGCTCGGCGACACTGTGGGCAGAAGTTGAGCCTGGCAATATCGAAGCCCATCGCCATTCCGCTGAATTGCTGATGCGTGTCGGTGAACTGGAGAAAGCCATTCTGCATATGGAAGCCGTCAAAAACCTGGGCGGTTTGGCCAATTTCGATGTGTTTGCCTACCGTGCCGCCAATCTTGACGATGCACAGCGGGAAGGTCTCCTAACGGCAATGGGCCGACTACTGGAACGCTACCCCGGTGATGAGCAACTAATGTTTTCCAAGGCGGTTCTGTTGGAGCAGAAAGGCGATATGGCGCAAGCGCTGGATCTCGCTAATGCCCTACTCAAAAAGGGTGAGAACATCAACGTTGTGATCCTTAAAGTGAATGCACTGAGGGACCTGAATCGAACCGATGAGGCGATTGGTTTTTTAGACGACACGATTGCTGGCATGTCTGAGACGGACACCGCCGTGCGCCGGGATACCCTAAAGCGATTGCGGCTTATCTATGCCCGTTTTTTGTTCGAGACTAAAGAGCTCAATCGAGCCAAAGAGCAATATGAGTTTGTGCTGCTAACAGCACCAAATGACGGCGATATTTTGTTTGCGCTGTCATTGATAGCGATGGAGCAGGACAACGATACCGAAGCTCGTGAGTATCTGAATCAGATGATTCGATGGAATCTACGGATTGGTGAAGCTCGTTACTATCTCGGCAGCATTGCTGAAAAAAATGCTGAAGTTGAGCTCGCCCTACGTGAATACAAGCAGGTCGGTCGCGGTTATGAATTTTTACCCGCGCAGGCCCATATAGCGAGTTTGATGTTGGGTCAGGGCCGAATAGCCGAGATGCAAGAGCACCTGTCCAATATGCGCGCGAATAATCCTGAGCGGGCTGACCAGTTGACCATGATTGAGGGGCAAGCCTTCGTTGAGCAAGGTATGCAGGATCAAGTATTCGAACTGCTGGATAACGCTATTGCTGCCAACGCTGAAAGTGTCGATCTCCTATATTTTAGGGCGATGACGGGCCAAAAGTTTGAACGCATGGACATTCTTGAGCGCGATCTAAAGCAAATTATCGACTTGAATCCAGACAATGCCGATGCGATGAATGCGCTGGGATATACCCTCACAGATCAAACCGATCGACATGAAGAAGCATTGGTTTTGATTGAGAAGGCCCTGGCTATTAAGCCTGACGAAGCCGCCTTTATTGATTCGTTGGGTTGGGTTCATTACCGGCTAAAAAATTTCGAAGAGGCGGTGCTACATTTACGGCGAGCGCTAAGTTTGTTTCCTAATGACGAAGTAGCAGCACATTTAGGAGAGGCTCTCTGGGCACTTGGAAATACAGTCGAGGCTCAAAAGGTTTGGCAAGAGGCGTTAAAGCAGACCCCTGAAAGTGAAATCCTGCTTAAGGTGATTGAAAAATTCACCGTCAACTAGGTCATCTATTTAGCTCGCTGCTGCTCATTGTATTGCTAGCGGGTTGCCAGACGTTCGACACAAAAGCGCCCGCTGACTGGATAATGAAAGGGCGGGTGGTCGTTAAGACTTCTGAATTCTCTCAGCGCCTGTCTGTTTTTTGGCGCCAAGACGGGGCGAACTTCGAAATTCTATTGAGCGGCGCCCTAGGCACGTCCATTGCCCGGCTTGTATCTCAGGGAGGTGTTCATTATGTTGATCTGCCCGGTAAGCCTCGTCAGTTTTCAGATTCTCCTCAATCTCTTTTGCTCGAAACCAGCGGCCTAAGTTTGCCCGTTAATGCGCTGCTACCCGTACTAAATGGCGCCGTGATTAACGGCAATTTTGATGGCTGGCAGGTGGATACTCATGTTTTTGACGATCTGGGGCGCCCAATCGAAATCGATGTTGACGGCTATAGTGTACTGATCAAGTTGTCGGTGACAGAGTGGCTGTGACTTATCCATTGTCTCTTGCAGCACCGGCAAAGATTAACCTGTGTTTGCTGATCCTGAAACGCCGAGCTGATGGCTATCACGATCTTCAGACCGCCTTTCAGCTTTTGGATCTAGAAGATGAACTCCGCTTCGAATCAGCAGAAGAATTCATGGTTGCTGAGTTGCCGGGGGTGCCTGGCACCGAGAATCTTGTCTATCGAGCTGGCATGTTGCTGGCTACGCGCTGCGCTGTAACGCCCGCGGGTAAGATTACCGTCACCAAGCGGATTCCTATGGGAGCTGGGCTAGGTGGCGGTAGCTCGGATGCAGCGACCGCTCTGGTTGGTCTAAATGCCCTCTGGCAATGCGGGCTGGTAAAAGATGAGTTGGCGGCGCTTGGAGCCCAACTGGGTGCCGATGTGCCAGTATTTGTTCACGGCCACTCGGCCTGGGGTGAAGGCGTTGGCGAGACCTTAACCCCGGTGGAATTGCCCGCGGCGACCTATTTGTTGATTTATCCTAATTGCCACGTTTCGACTCAGGAGGTCTTTGGTCATCCAGATTTGACACGGGACTCGTCTGCCATCACAATAGCGCGCTTTTTGAGCCTCGGGGCAAGAAACGACTGCGAAAATATCGTATGTCAAATCTATCCTGAAGTGGCCAGGGCGCTTGGTTGGTTAAACCAATGGGGCCCTGCTAAAATGACCGGTACCGGTTCTTGCGTTTATTTGCGCTGTGAATCACTTAGCGATGCAAGCGCCATCCGGAAGGAAGTTCCTTCCGAGTGGCAATCCTTCATCACCGAGGGTGTTAACCGGTCTCCACTTCTAGCTCTGTAGAGTTTGTTTCAAAGAGTTTTTGGGGCGTCGCCAAGTTGGTAAGGCCCAAGGTTTTGATCCTTGTATGCGCAGGTTCGAGTCCTGCCGCCCCAGCCATATCTTTTAAATTTGGAAGATAACGACTGCTTTTTTGGCGAGAAGTAGTCAACTTTTTTGACCTCTGGATAAATCATCGAGAAGTTAGAACAATGTATCGACTTAAAGTTGATGCTGACAAGTCGGGCGCGACGGTCGCAGTTGGCCCGGCATTTTTGTAACAATTCTCAATTGAGAGAAGGAGAATAAAGATGGCGAGTGATTTTGAGCTAGCTGCTCAGGCACGAACCGACCTGGGGAAAGGTGCGAGCCGCCGCCTACGTCGTTTAGCTGATCTGGTTCCTGCAGTTTTGTATGGAGCCCAACAAGAGCCTATATCGTTATCCATTGCCCATAAGGACTTGCACAAGTCCTGTGAGAATGAAGCGTTTTTTGCCCACATCATCAGCATCAACGTTGATGGCAAAAAAGAAAATGCCATCGTCAAAGCGCTGCAACGGCATCCAGCAAAAGATCGCATCATGCACGCTGACTTTCAGCGAGTACGGATGGATATTGAGATTAGCGTTGATATTCCGTTCCACTTCACAAACGAAGATATCTGTGTCGGCGTGAAGCAAGAAGGCGGTACCGTATCTCACGTTATGAGCACCGTTCATATCAGCTGTCTACCGGGCGACTTGCCTGAATACATTGCTGTTGATGTTGAGAATCTAAATGTTGGCGATGTGATTCACTTGAGCGAAGTTGTTCTGCCTAAAGGCGTGGTCATCCCCGAACTTGAATTGGGTGAAGATCATGACCAGGTAGTGGTTTCAGTTATTGCTAGCAGAGCGGATGTTGAAGCAGACGACGAGGACGCTGATGCGCCTTCTGCGGACGTTCCTACCGTTGACAAGGGCGACGATTCAGCTGAATCAGACGACTAGTCGGCATTGCTGTGAGCTTACCTCTTAAGCTCATTGTTGGGATTGGCAATCCGGGAGAACAATACGCCAGAACCAGACACAACGTTGGGGTCTGGCTGGTCTCCCGGTTTGCGGACCAACAAGGTGTAACTTTTTCTAAAGAAAAAAAGTTTTTTGGCCGAACGGCGACCACGTTGTTTGATGGTCACGAGATTCGATTGCTACTTCCTGACACATATATGAACGAGAGCGGCAAATCTGTCGCTGCCATTGCTAATTTTTTCAAGTTAGATCCTACCGAAATCCTGATCGCGCATGATGAATTGGACCTGGATACAGGCCTGATTCGATTCAAGCAAGGCGGTGGTCTCGCGGGTCATAATGGTCTTAGGAGCATCACTCAGCGATTAGGTGGCAGCCAGGACTACAATCGAATACGTATTGGTGTCGGCCATCCTGGCGATAAGTCAGATGTGACCGGCCATGTGCTTGGCAAGGTCGCCAAAAAAGATGAAGCCGTAATTAGCGAGTGCATTGAAGAAGCACTACGAGTGTTTCCATCGGCAATTAGTGGTGATTGGGAAAATGCCATGAATCAACTGAATGGCTTACGAGTAGAACCAAAGTGAGGATGCGTCATGGGATTTAACTGCGGAATTGTGGGTTTGCCAAATGTGGGTAAGTCGACTCTGTTCAATGCTTTGACCAAGGCCGGTATTGCTGCGGAAAACTTTCCTTTTTGTACCATCGAACCCAATTCTGGCATTGTGCCGATGCCGGATTCTCGGTTGGAGCAGCTCGCTGAAATCGTTAAACCGCAAAATATTATCCCCACCACCATGGAGTTTGTTGATATTGCCGGGCTTGTTGCCGGTGCCTCTAAAGGTGAAGGGTTAGGCAATAAATTTTTGGCAAATATCAGAGAGACCGATGCCATTGCCCACGTGGTCCGTTGTTTTGATGACGACAATGTCATTCACGTTTCTAATAGCGTTGATCCCACCCGGGATATTGAAATCATCGACACAGAATTGCAGCTCGCGGACTTGGAGGCGATCGAAAAGGGCATTGAGCGAATGGCGCGGGTCGCCAAGAGCGGCGACAAAGATGCGATCGTAAAAAAGGAGTTACTCGAAAAGCTTCAGGCGCATGTAAATGAGGGTAACCCTGTTCGAACGTTCAGTATGGATCACGATCAAAAGTTGATGATTCGTGATCTTCAGTTAATTACCCGCAAGCCTGTGCTCTATATTGCCAACGTCGACGAAGATGGCTTTAGCGATAACCCCTACCTTGATGCTGTCGTTGCTATTGCTGAGAAGGAAGGTGCTGAGGTGGTCGCTATCTGCAACAAACTTGAGGCTGAAATCGCAGAGCTTGAAGACGAAGAGAAGCTAGACTTTTTATCAGATCTTGGCATGGGAGAACCTGGCCTTGATCGCGTTATTCGCGCTGGATATAAATTATTGGATCTACAGACCTATTTTACTGCCGGTGAAAAAGAAGTGCGTGCCTGGACAGTTAGGAAAAATGCGACTGCGCCCCAGGCTGCTGGCGTCATCCATACCGACTTCGAAAAAGGCTTTATTAAGGCTGCCGTCATCGGCTTCGATGATTACATTTCCTTCAAGGGGGAAAATGGCGCTAAAGAAGCCGGTAAGCTCCGCCTCGAAGGCAAAGAGTATCTCGTCAAAGACGGCGATGTTATTCACTTTCGTTTTAATGTTTAAGCTTATTGTTTAAGCATATTGTTTAAGCATATTGTTTAGGCGAGCACCTGCTCCATGTAGCGCATACGCTGCGCAATTCGTTCAGGCTTCTGGCTGCCAAGGTGAAACACCAACTCGTCAACACCTAGCGCCTCATACTCCGGTATACGGCTTTCATCAAAGTCATAGGGTGGCGTGATGACAACTCTAAAACCCTCCATCGAGCGCCCGGCTTTTTCGAGCGCAGCCGCTACTTTTTCCAACATCTTTTTTGTTGCCTCGGGCGTTAAACCGAAGCCGTACCAGCCGCTACCGAATCGCGCGGTTCGACGCATTGCGGCCGGACTGTAACCGCCAATAATCATCGGAATGTGGGGAGATTGCAGAGGTTTTGGATCAAGCCGGCATCCCTTCACGGTGATGTGTTTGCCCTCGTAGTCCGTAATATCGTTGGTCCAGAGCGATTCGATTAACTCCAGGAATTCATTACAGCGCTCGCCACGATCTTCCCAACTATAGCCGCAAGCAAGTACCTCTTCTTTGCACCAGCCAACCCCAACCCCAAAATCGACCCGGCCGCCGGTCAACCAATCTAATGTTGCAAACTCCTTAGCGGTATAGATCGGGTTTCTTTGCGGCACGAGAGTGATGCCAGTCGCTAGGCGAAGCTTTTCTGTGCAGTTTGCGAGAAAGCCAAAGGTTGCAACTGTGTCCAGAAGCCCGCCGCCATCAGGAACTGGAATGCGCCCATCTTTGCTGCCGGGGTAGGGGAACTCCATTTCATTGAAAAGCACCACGTGCTCGCCAAGCCAGAGAGAATCAAGGCCTATACCCTCTGCTTGCTGGGCGAAATCCCGCAGCATAGAAGGCGACGCCATCGGTGACATAAAAGTAGAAAACAGACCGTATTTCATGGGCTTGGCTCGCGAGTAACAATTGATTTGAACAGACTAACTGCCAGCCAGAACCTTGACAATGCCTGCCTGAAAATGGAGAATTCGCGTCCTTCTGGCACCCCGCCAGAATTCGCTTGATAGATATGGCTACGTAGCTCAGTTGGTTAGAGCACAGCATTCATAATGCTGGGGTCGGTGGTTCAAGTCCACCCGTAGCTACCATACAAATCAAAGACTTACGTAAGCATAACCCTTTTTGTTTCGACCAAATGCGTGAGATTTGCGTGACCCTCCTCCGGTCGTTGCATTTGGACTCTTCAGTAGCGTTAACGTTGGCGTTGAACCGCGTTCAAAACTGACCCTCTCTACGGCTTCAATCAGTTCCCCGATCTCGACCGCCGAATAGTGCGTGGTAATTTGCTTGTTGGTGTGTCCAAGCAGCACCATCCGCGTTTCTATACCAACTCCGGCAGCCCGTAATCTTCGACCAAAGGTATGTTTCAGATCGTGCACCCTGACCTGGGATAAACCGGTCACGTCGCGCGCTCTGCGCCATGCTTTGGTATTCATACGCTCTACCGGCCTGCTTTCCGCCTTGTACTTGTAGGTAAAGACATACTCCTGGTGCCGCCCTCTCTGGCGATTCACAACGGCTCTGGCCACTGAATTCAACACCACCAACCGATCTTCACCATTTTTAACAAGTTCACCCGGTATCAGGAACACACTGCTGGCAAGCTCAGGGATTGAAATTTCCCAGTCCCATCGCAAACCGCAGACTTCAGCCTCCCGCGTGCCAGTATTCACCTTGAACAACGCCATTTCCCGCAAGTGGTTCGGCAATTCGGCAAATAGCCGTTCCTGCTCGCCCCACGAGATCGGGTATGGTTTTCTGGCATCTTTCCAATCCAGCATGCGAATCAACGGCGGTGTTTCCAACCAGGGATTGCCGCGCTCATCGCGCCACAACCTGGCTGCCAACATCAGTACCCGCCGCACAACGGCCAAATCGCGATTGATCGTATTGGACTTCAGGCCTTCGTTTTTGCGAGAAGCAATGAACGGCCCCAATGTGTCCTGATGCACCTGCCTCAATGCCAGACTCCCAATAAATGAATCGAGAAATCTGAGCGACTGCGCATCCCGATCTATACTGCGTTTGTGCTCATTCTCCAGCAGGTACTTGGTCGCTGCTTGTCGAAAGGTGTAGTCGGGCTTAATGCCATATACGATCTCGTTTCGCACCTGCTCCAGGCGAAAGATCAGGTATTGCTCGGCTTCCTGCCGGTTACTCGTTCCAGTGCTTTCGAAAAGGCGGCCATATCCTCTGATGCGTTTGTCGATTGTCCAGATGCCGTTTTTGCCTCGCTTGACGAGGCCCGGTGTTCTCTTCGACATAGTGACTTACTCCTATGTTGGGTCGAACACCCACAGCGGGATTTATACTGCTCCACCCAGGCGTCCATTTCAAGTCGATCAAAGGCGATGCCCTGCCGACCAATAGGAATCTCAGTCAGAGTGGGGCGAACCTCCCGACTAAAGCGGTTGCGGTCCATGCCCAGATAGGTGGGCGCGTCGCGTAGACGGATCAGGCGGGGTTGTATGTGCATTGCCTATCTCCCTATGTACACCGCAGTAATTTGCTCTCTGACATGGCCCAATTCTTTGCTGATTGTCAGGCGGGCTTGTTTATCGCGAGCCTGTTGCTCTGGGGTCAGCGCTCTTTTTGACGGTCCGCCAGCATGGGGGCTAGGCCAGCCGGTCAGTTCCAAGTAGCGCTGCTGGGCATAGGCATGACGTAGGCCGTGCATTTTGGAAAGCCCAGCGTTAGCGGTATGGCGCTCGTAGATGCGCAGCTGCGCGATATAGTTGCGACTCCTCGGAATCAGAGAACCTAGGCCAGCCAGCTTTTTGGCCTCCTCTAGCAGGGCTCGCTGCTGTGCAGTGCGGATGGGCACGGTGCGTTCACGACCGCCCTTAGTCCAACTGGCCTTGAGGTGCAGGTGATCGCCCCGATCTGCCCAGCGGGGCTGGATCTTGAGCGCTTCCTCTCGTCTCAGACCAAAGGCCTCTTGCAATCGGAGGCTCATACGCACATGTTCGTCGCGCACCAGGGCGAGTTGTTCCGCGTTTAGATCCTTGGCCTTACTCTGGTCGGACACAAACTGCCGATCCGGTATGCCATAAAAGTCATTGGTGCCGCCCACGACGGCCCGCCTGTTCACCTTTTCCGCCCACCAGCGTAAACAGCTCATGCGGTTCTTGATGGTGCCCGGAGATAGGTTTTGACCCAACCACTGGTCCACCAGTGCCTGCACGTGCTTTTGCTTGAGCGATGTAGCTTTCAATTGTCGGAAGCCAAGGTCATGTAACTGGTTGGCTATTGCGCTCAACTGGCGCTCTCGACCCACACGGGTTTCAAAGCTGCCTTCATGGCTGTGTTTGCATAACATTTTCAGTTGGTAGTTCAGGTCTCGCATAGTGTTGTATCCATCGGTAAGTGTTTCTGATCACCTGGCAACAATGCTGCGCAGGCCTGCCGAAGCAGTACGATCACGGGACACCAATCCCGGTTGACCTGAATGTGTCTGGCCATAGACAACACGGTGTGTTTTCGAGAGAAAACTGGCCCGTGCAAACCAACGGCTATCCAGCCTTGGGCTGGGAGTGGAATTCCCTCCGTTTTAGAAAGAGCAGAACGCGCTGACCGTAAGTGCGTTTGCGTGGTTGAAGAAATGTTGAAGAATCCGAACTATGAGGTTCGGGTATCAACAGCGTTTGTGGAACAGGTTCCCGCAAGAAGCGGGAGAGTTTGAGGGAGCAATGCCGGAAAACGGACACTGCATTGTTGGAAGATGGCCCCGGTCACAAGTGACCGCTGCGTCATAGACGAGCCTAACTGACGCGTTCAGTAGCGTCCAAAACCACCGGACGCTACCTACCCCGTTTGCTAGCGCAAGGTGGGGTCATCCTTACCACTTTAAGCGCAGTGGCAGCGACAGAATTCGTGTTCTTGGGCCTACTATACGAACGCGTAATGCGCTCGTCACAAGAAATTCGAGCAAAAACGGATGAGGTTTATGCTGCCAGAGGGTATTTTTAAATAATCGCCCACTATCTGGAATTTACGCTCTGGTGCAAAACATAGTCTGTACGCCAACTTTTGCACTGTATCTAGACACTTTTTGGGATGGTTACAGTGTCACCACCCCAGAAAGTGCTCCGCACTGAAGTACCGCTGCGATGATGCTGGAAGAACGCGCTGCCCACGTCACTACCCGCTTTCGCTCTGTAGTGACGTGGGTAGCGAGTGTCTTAC
>Ga0222633_1000705_pt1 | contig 25659 bp, 23 predicted proteins | sample AntAcemetageno48_FD_179816 | JGI IMG/M metagenome (GOLD analysis project Ga0222633, IMG submission 179816) | Saline water microbial communities from Ace Lake, Antarctica - #48 | ecosystem: Environmental > Aquatic > Non-marine Saline and Alkaline > Saline | place: Antarctica: Ace Lake | collected...
GTACATCTTGGAAATAGTTATCGTGTTGTTTTGTATAGCAAATTTAATTGTGGCGCAAAATTTGCTCTATCAAGTACATCCACTAAAAAAATCAGGCTCAATTGAAAATGAACAACGCAATACACAATCTGAAGTTGGTGATTTTACTTATTGGTGCATGTACATTAGCACCGAATACGTTCGCCAACATTGTAACAAACGGCGGCTTTGAATCTGGTCTAAGCGGATGGACATGCACAGGCTTCGATTATTGTACTACCTCGTTTGGTGGACAATCTGGGGCTTCGAGCGCAATTACTTTCGATAACTCTGGATATGGTGAGCTAAGCCAGACACTTTCGACTGACACTGGCACTCTATACGATGTGTCTTTCTGGTGGAGAAGCAGCAATTCCACTTCTGCGAATGAACTCGGAATCACCTTTGACTCGAGCAGCGTTGGCGGACTTATTGGCGGTGTAGCCCCCACCATTTGGACAAACGTAACAACGTCTTTCACGGCCACATCCGCGTTGACAACGATGTCTTTCTGGTTGGCGACAAATAGTGGAACCGGTGTCGTTTATTTGGACGAGGTCGTGGTAACAGCTGTTCCCGCACCCATCACCCTGGGTCTTCTGGGTCTTGGTCTGCTAGGACTTGGTTTAAACCGAAAACGCCAACAAGCTTAAAAACTCACCGCGTCATCAGTCGCGATGAAATTTGTCCAGCCCTCTGAATGTGCTGCAGGACCGGTTTCAAGGGACAGGCTTACTTTCCAGCGCCACATGGCGCTGGGTCGCCTCTACCACAGCACGCTCCTTCGCCAAATCATTCAATCTTAATTAACCATTGTTAGCCAACCCAATGGGGTCATAAATTATTTTTGGCTCACATAGACTAACCGTTGGCTCAAGCCGCCAATAGTTGATCGCTCGCTGTCTTTTACCAAATAACCTCTATCTTGAGCGTTTCGCTCAGAATCCCCAGGGCTATTAGCTATTCATAGCGGGAGCGTTCCCGGTCCGTGTGTTAGCGTGTGACACTTCCTTCTTGTCGTTCAAACCTAAACTAGGTGGATGGTTCATAAACAATGAACTCCAGCAGGTTTTGGTCGGGATCTCGTATGTAAACACTGCAGCCCATCTCCTTTAGACCACCTTTTCTGTCTATCGGGCCTTCAATGATTTCAGCGTTTATAGATGCAAGCAGAGACTGAATGCTATCGATTGTTCCTTCCCAGACAAAACACAGGTCACCGCAACCGGGCAACGCCGTGGGTCCTCTTAGATCGAACCTACCGGATTGCCATGCTTTTGGCAGATGGAGATTGATCTTGTTCGAACCTAGATACGCGGCGTGCAAGTATCCGGGAACTTCCTCTATGATCTCAGCGCCAATGGCCCGGTAGAAAGACAGCATTTGTTCTACGTTCTGCATTGGTATCGCAACGTGATCCAAACCTTTAATCATGGAATACCCAAATAGCGCTCAAATCGCTTTTTATCACATCCGATGGTGTCACACACTTTTTCTGGCTCAAAATGACCAGTCCTTGGCTCAAGCCGCCAAGGGTCGATCTATGGATGCCGAGTCGCTACTATCAGAGTCAGCATTCGCGTTTACATTCGTTTTTAATTGATATTGGCTTCGCGGCTGTTTGAGGAAAACTAATGAAGAAGAAGCTACTACAAGGTATTAGCCAAAGCATTATGTTCCTGTTAAGTCGTGCAGACGCTTACTTCAGCGGCAGCGTTAGCGGCATGAGCAGCGAAGAAATCAAAAATGACCCCTACAAGGATTATGGGATTTTGCGGTCCCGAGGCAAGGTACTGCGTACCTACCGAAACCGCGGTTGGCTGGCACTTGGATTCGAGGAAGTGCAATCTTTATTTCAGGACCCACGATTCGGCGCCGATATGCGAAAGAACGGTTTTGTCGTCAACATGCTAAGAATGGCGGCTGCAGGCAAGCCCGTTAGTTTTCTGGATAGCCCGACAATGCTGAACCTGGATCCGCCAGACCACACGCGGCTACGAAAACTGGTCACCAAGGGGTTTGTTCAAAAAACCATTTTGGCGCTCGAGCCGCGGATAGAATTCATCATCAAAAACTGTCTCGACTCATATGATGCAGCATCCGGTCAGTTTGATGTCATGCAACAACTAGCACAGCCGCTACCGGTAATTGTTATCGCAGAATTGCTTGGGTTGCCGAAAAAGGATCTGAAGAGGTTTCAGGAACTGTCAGAAGACCTACTTGGATTGACTGCCCTGGGTAACGATGAACTTATGGACGCAGGCGCAATAGCGAACGCAGAACTAGTCAGCTACTTCGAGGGAGTCATCGCACACAAACGTCAACATCCTGATCAGGACATGATCTCCCGACTGATAGAAGCGGAGGAAGAAGGAGATCGCCTGAACGCAGAAGAGTTAAACTCGACCTGTGTCGTCTTGTTGATTGCCGGCCATGAAACGACAGCTCGTCTCATTGGTAACGGCATACATCTTCTGTTGCAGCATCCAGACCAGATGGAGCTGTTGCGCCAGGACCCGTCACTGATGCCAAACGCTATAGAGGAAATACTACGCTTCGAACCTCCAGTGCAGTTCATGGTTCGCTTCGCATTGGAGGATGTTAATTTCTTTGGCAAAGTCATCAAAAAAAATCAGCTGATTATGCCCGTTATCGCGAGTGCCAATCGTGACCCGCTGATGAACAGCAATCCTGAAAAATTCGACATTGCACGCCAGGAAATCAACCATGTCTCGTTTGGTTACGGTATCCATTTATGCTTGGGGATGACGTTGGCGAGATTGGAAGGCAGGCTCGCCATTCAACTACTGTTAGAACGTTTCTCTCATATGAGTCTGGCAGAGCAGGAAATCGAGTGGTCTTCTATTCCAATGGTTCGAGGTATGGAAAGTCTTGTTATCAATACGGGAGAAACTCAGGAAAGCGAAGCGACCGGAGTAGTTTGACAGATTCAGGAGAACTCCCCCCAGGAGCATTCGTTTTTGAGTGAATAAGATGGATTGGGAAACAATACGCGGCACCGGTGAAAACCACCACGCACATCCTCATTGAATGTTTCAGGACCTTCGCTTATCGTCACTAGAAGTGACTTTTCGTGCCTGGAGATACATAGATGAATAAGATCAAGAGTACCCACACCAGTCCAGCTTTGGGCGCCGGAAGATTGCCGCGATGAATGAGGCTAACCTGACTCGCTTCGGGCCCGAGATCTACGAACTCGTGCAAGGGAAACCAACGACCTACTCCGCTACCTTCAGGGCCATAGACGGTCCGGCAAAGCTGGTCCTTCAGAATGACGGCGTCGACAACGCGCAGATCAGGGTCAACGGCCTTGATGTTGTCGGGCCGCAGGACTTTAAGGGGAACGGCGAGGTCGTCATACCGCTTACTCTCAATCAGGAGAACACGATCGAGGTGCTAGTTCCCGGCAAGCCCAACGGGGTGCTAGGCGTCCGCGTGACTCAGGTCACCCAGGCCGATCTCGGACTCATATGCCAGGGCTATTTCGGCCTTAACACCACCGATATGGAACGCCAGCGTGCCTTATACGACACGTTGGGCTTCATCGGCGAGATCTACCCGGCCGGACCGGAGACGAGCACCACCTTCGCGCAGTCGCTCGGGTTTCCCGACGACTACCTGATACACGTCTCACTGCATAGCCTGGAAAATCCACCCACGATGCCATTTGTCGACACGGTGCAATTCAGGGGGGATTCGTATCGCAAAGAGCCGCCCTACGCCAACCTGAACCACATCGGAATGGCCTACGGCACCTACTCAACTACCGACCTTGACGGAGATTTCGCATACCTTAAGTCCCAGGGTGTCGAATTCGTTTCAGCCCCGGCCAAAGCGCCCAACGGTGAGCGGTTCGTGTTCATGAAAGACCAGGACGGCACCTTTCTTAAGCTGGTGGAAACCGAAGGTGAGGCATCGACCACCAGCCCTAATCTGGTCCGGTTGGTGAACACGAACATGAACGTGTCTGATCTGGAGAGGTCGCGTGAGTTCTATCGGCTTTTAGGGTTCACCGAATCTGCGCCCGGCTCCCAGACTGGCTCCGGTGAATTCGCCGCAGCCCACGGTTTCCAGGGGCCGATAGAGTTCGAAGGCGTGGACGTCAGCCTCGGTGCCGATACCGACGGCGCGACGCTGCAGTTGCGACAGTGGAAGAGCCCCTACGACGACGCACCGCCCTATCCACCACCGGTCAATCACCTGGGCATCGATCGGGTCAATTTCTACGTGAAAGATCTGAGCGCAGCCGTAAAGACGATGAATGATCTCGGTTTTGAACAATTGGGCCCAATTGGCGGCGGTCCTGATATCGGTATTGTGTTCTTCTTTGACCCCGACGGAATCAAGGTTCAGCTTGCAGGGCCACAGAGCGTCCCGAAGTAATCAAAATGAAAAACTGAATACAATCAAACAAAATCCGACACACGCTTTTTGAGGCGCACGTCTGGCGGGCACCGACTGACGTCCATTGTGGCTGTTGGCTCACAGGCTCCTTCCCAGGGTGCCCAAGTTTGCGGGAACATGTCCCTGGTGAGCGAAGGTGTATGCCTTGTGCAGCCAATGGAACGTCGCACAGCTTGTAAGTCTGAAAAAGTGTGTGTCGGTTCAAAATATTTGGTTAATTCATGTTATCCCCGTATAACATTGTTCATAACCTCCCCATATTCATTAGGTATCCCATTGTCTGAAGCATCTCAGCCCCTGATTAGTGAGAACGTAAAGCGCTACACGCTTGGCGTTTTGGTCGTCGTTTACACCTTTAACTTTATTGATCGACAAATACTCTCGATTCTTATCGAACCGATAAAAACAGATCTCGGCATCTCCGATTTCGGTATGGGGCTATTGTCCGGGACCGCCTTTGCCATTTTCTATGCCACCCTGGGCATGCCCCTGGCACTTGTCGCAGACCGCTGGAACAGACGCAACCTTATCGGGTTGTCGTTGGCTGTTTGGAGCGGCATGACTGCCTTGTCAGGTCTTGCGATGAACTTCTGGCAACTGGCTGTCGCTCGCATTGGTGTGGGTATAGGGGAAGCCGGGTGCAGCCCCTCGGCGCACTCAATGTTGGCAGACCTTTATCCGGCCAGAGAGCGAGCGACTGCGCTGAGTATCTATGCCCTCGGTATACCAATAGGCATCATGTTTGGCATGTTTGCCGGTGGTGCCATAGCCGATGCATTCGGCTGGCGGATTGCATTTTTTGTCGTCGGCGTTCCTGGACTATTGCTTTCCGTCGTTGTCTTCATGACAGTGAAGGAACCACCTCGTGGACATGCCGATGGAATAACGGCTGACTCAACGGAGAAAAACCCGACTATTCTGGAGGTGGCTCGGTACCTGGCTACCCGTCGCTCGTTTTTGCACCTGGCAACGGGCGGGGGCTTAACCGCTTTCGTTGGATACGGTCTCGTCACCTGGGCCCCCACTTTTTTCGTGCGCAGTTACGATATGAGTCTCACCTCAGCCGGTTTCTGGCTAGGGTTGGTTCTTGGAATTCCCGGCGGGCTTGGCATCGTTGCTGGCGGCTGGCTATCAGACCGCTTTGGCGCCAGAGATACGCGCTGGTATTTGTGGGTCGTGACCGCAGCATTGCTCGTGGCTGTTCCCTGCAGTGCTGCAGCTTTTTTGGTTGATAGCTGGTGGCTTTCGCTGTTACTGCTCAGCTTTCCTATCATGCTGGGTAACTTCTACCAGGGCACAACGTTCGCCCAGGTGCAGGGGCTTGCACCGGTTCGCATGCGAGCCGTCGCCGCCGCAGTCTTGTTGTTCGTCCTTAACTTCATTGGTTTTGTATTTGGCCCACCGGCCGTTGGATTTCTTTCTGACATGCTTGTTGGCAGGTTTGAAGGCGACGCGCTGCGCTATAGCCTTTTTGCCTGGGGTTTTGTGAACATTTGGGCGGCCTTCCACTACTGGAAGGCCGGACATTACCTTGCCGGTGATCTGGCCCGTGTGGGAAGCAAGTGACTAGAACAAAACGCCGCCGTTAGCATGAAAAAACATGCGCCACTTCCTGGCCTGATTACTATAGAACGCTATGGCTTTCGAAATTTTAAAGTCCATCTATCCGTGTTACCTGAAACGCTGCGGCGACCGACCTCATAGACCAGTTCATCGTCCAGCCTATGGTGCAGCGTTGAAAAATCTACCAACTCAAAACCCGCAGCCTGGATTTCCTTTATCGCAAGGACCGGATCAAAGCGGCGGCGGTTTTCATTATCAGGCGCTTCCATGTGCCGGGCCGTATGGTCAACCACAGCGTATATGCCGCCTTTCTTCAACGCAGCGAATGCCAGTTCATTCATATCAGCCCGACCTTGCTCGCCGAAGTTGTGATAATTACGAAAGGTCAAAACCATGTCAGCTCGCTTTACCCCAAGCCCGTCTTTAGGCAGTTCCAGGCTATAAAAGCGTGAACCTTCAGGTCGAAACAGACGACCATCCTCTGCGACGATGTTCATGTTTTCAAAGCCAGGCTCGTTGCCTAGTCGCTCTTTAATTCCGTTAGTACCAAAAGCAGCATAGTATTTTCCCTTCTCAGCCACGGTGGGAACGAGAAGCTTTGTGTACCAACCCCCGCCTGGGATCAGCTCAACAATGGTCATATCGTCACGTAAGCCGAAGAACGCCAGCGTTTCGATGGGTCGGCGGTTATTGTCCCGGGCAACTTCTGCTTCAGTGCGAATATCACTGGTTAGAGCAGCTTCCAGTTTGGCTTTGGTCGCAGCGAACTTATCGCCATGGCCATCCGCATGACTGATCGAAGTAACGGTGAGTAATGCGAGTAGTCCTGTGATTAACAGTCGGTTCATCAGTAATCTCTTAAGTATAGTTAAGGTGAGTTGAGTAGTGAGGGAGAAGTCTTTCCTTTTCCAGTACGCGTTTTTTTAAACGCTCAGTTCTCGGATTTTGTCCAACAATGGGATACCTTACACGGGAGACTCCAATGCTTTCAACATCACTGTTGGGTGGTGTGCAGTAGTATCTCCTGCGTCTTCTTCGTACTAACCCCAACAAGGGGCTAAACTTTATTTCGATATTCGCGGCAGAAACACTTATCGTATTCCCTATGACGACTGAGAAAGACCCTTTCATGGAAGCCGCTATCGAAGAAGCCCGTATTGGCCTGTCTGAAGGCGGCATTCCTATCGGTTCCGTACTGGTCCATCAGGGAAAGATTATCGGGCGAGGCCATAACCAGCGCATTCAGCAAGGTAGCGTGATCCGTCACGCAGAAATGGACGCCTTTGAACGTGCCGGCCGACAGCCAGCCTCCGTTTACCGGCAATGTGTACTCTATACCACTCTCTCCCCCTGTCCGATGTGCAGTGGCGCCTCACTGCTGTACGGCATCCCGAAAATTGTGATCGGCGAAAATCAGACCTTTATGGGCGCCGAAGAAACCCTGCGGACCAATAAAGTCGAACTCATCATATTGCAGGACACGGAATGCCTGGAGATGATGCGCAGCTTTATCGACGCCCGACCGGAACTCTGGAATGAGGACATCGGAAAGTGAAAAACACGGATTCCGGGAAGCGTTATTTTAAAACACATATTTGCTGGTCAACGTCAGCAACCTGATGATTCATTAGAGGAGAAAACCATGGCAACATTTCTGGCAAAAATTAAAGTGTTTGAGGGTAAGGAGACAGAATTCGAAGAAGTCGCACGAGACATGTTCCGTGATACGCACGCCCATGAACCCACCTGCAGAAGATACGAATACTGGCGTGGTGCCGAACCCCGAACCTATTATTGTATGGAGTCCTTCGATGATTACCTTGGGTTCATGCAGCACCAGGCATCGGATCACCATGAGGCACCTGATTTCGGCTCACTACTCGAGAACCTGGAACTGGAATGGATCGATCCAATCAAGGGTGCTTGCGATCTGACTGAAACCAACCCTCAAGACCTGCCCGATGACGCCAGCGAGACCATGCGGCAGTATGCAGACAATATGCCCGTCGTCTTGCAGGAGTGGTGGTTGAGATTGCGACAAGGTCAAGCGTCCGCCTGACAAACGCGTTTTAACGCGTGCGCCGGTGCAAAATGCACGGGACGCCCCTTGGTAACATGGATTGCCAGGCATGCTCGAAGATGACTGGACCCGGCAAAATGGTGTGCAAACCCGTTCTATACCTACTGATCAACGACCTGTACGCCCCGCCAGAATGCGTAGCGGCCAGCTATTTCCGCGGCTTTGGGTTTGGGGGTGGCGTAATAAAAGGCAGCATCGGTATTGGTTTCACCATCGATCTGTAGCGAGCGATAGTTTGCGGTACCTTTCCATGAGCATGACGTGGTCTTATCACTGTCGGTGAAATACTCATCGTTAATCGAAGTTGCCGGAAAATAGTGATTCCCCTCAACGATGATCGTGTCGTCAGACTCGGCAATAACGGTGTCTTTCCAAATGGCTTTCATGGTTGATCCTTTTTTGGGGATTATAAATAAAACGTTGGGGGAAATATGAACTACAGTCTTTATACGCTGGCTATAGCGAGTTGGATGTCATCCGGCAGCGATTGAGCGTGATGTTTCTGCTCATGTCGCGGCAAGCTGTTTAACGTTACTTGAGATAAGGAAGCGGCACGATTGATTCAAACCTTTTCCCCAGAAGACTTGCTGACGATGCGCATCGGTTCGAAACTGACCATCGAACTGGTAAACGTAGCAATACCAGCTCCACGTTCAAACGAGCGAGCGTTTTGTCTTGGCGCTACAGTCATCGTGAATACCACTTACTGACCAATCTAGTGCCAGGTTCTTCTCATTGCTAGATAGGTGAAAGAAGCCGACCAGGTAATCAGCATGAGTCCGTTTAATGCCTCCATGAAAGTTACAAATCGAATATGGCCTGTCGGGTAGACATCCCCAAGACCAAGGGAGGTATACATCACGCCAGAGTAGTAGAAATAGGTCATCGGCGAGTCTATTACCTCGCCCATGAACCTACCGACATCGAGGTAGCTGACTGCCAGGTAGTAAGCCAGCGCATAGGCACCGATCTCCAGCATATGGACCCAAAAGAGAATGAAAATCGTAATAAGTATCAGCCACTGTTCCTCCTTCACGAAACCGCTGTCCCATCTAGACCAGAGCCAAATTAGGCTGCGGTAGTGAAGCAAGAACGTAAAAGCTACCAGTAGAATTGCGAGCGCGACCCCTGCCAGCATCAGCTACCCTTCTTTGTCTGCTACTTTTGGGAATTTCAGCATCAGTTGACGGGCAGCTTCACTAAGAACCGCTTGATGCACATCAGGTATGTGAGATCTCTCAATTATTTTGTGGGCTTCTCCATGCCATGCAATCGCGCCAGTCTTATCGAATGCGCCTATGTGCAAAGTTCCTTTTTCGTAGTAAGAGATTTCAGAATATGGGAACGCGGGATCAGGCTTTACAATACTTTCATTGGGAACGAGCCTCCATCTCAGCCCGTATTCCAGATAACCCTCTTGATCATTGAAGACGTTCGTTTCTATGCGCTGAGATTCTTCGCGAGAAAGAGTTAGCACAGCGTCAATATAGAAGTCAGGTTCGTTTTTTACCTCCTTATACCCAAGCGAATAGAGAGAACTATTTACCTCCTTTTTGATCGCATCAGAAAAGGTAGAAGAAACCTGCTCTTTTGGTGCCATCAGCGACAGATTGGACTGGCTCCATTGATACGATATCCCACCGGTGATATCTCCCGGCGCATCGATTGGTAGTGTTTCCGTATGAATGTAGCTGGCACATGATGAAAGAAAGAGTATGCCAACGATCAGGAATTCTTTTTCATAAAAGTTCATGATTGTTCTCCAGTTGGTAGTCGTGAGCGTTCCTGGAATTCAATAACCAAGCTGTAAATAAGCGGGAGGACCAGGAGATTTAACAGCATGACCGTGAGCATTCCGCCTAACATTGGCGCTGCAATGCGGTGCGTCACATCAGAACCAGTACTGCTCGATAACATGATAGGAACAAGCCCTGCCATAGTTGAAACAGCCGTCATGACGATAGGCCTAACGCGCTTGGAGGTCGCGCGATTAACGCCATCTCGAATTTGGGTCGTGGTGAGCGGTTGCGAATTTGAGTTTCGTAGCTTCTCAATTTCCTGATCGATGAAGCTGAGAACAAGTACGCCAATCTCTGCTGCCATACCGGCCAGGGCAATGAAGCCAACAGCAACGGCGACAGACATGTTGTAGTCATTAAGGTAGATCAGCCAGATCCCGCCAACGAGGCCAAAGGGTATGGATATCATCACGACTAGCGGTTCAATGATGTTTCGGAAGTTGAGATAGAGCAGCAGGAATATGATCAGAAGCGTCAATGGTGCCACGATTTGTAAGCGTTCCGCTGCTCGCTCCATATACTCGAACTGGCCAGACCAGCTCACGGTGTAACCTGCTGGTATGTTTACCTCAGACGCCAGCACTGCTTTTGCCTTCTTAACAAAGCCGCCAATATCTGAGCTGGAAATGTCGACATAGATCCAGGCATTAGGACGCGCATCTTCACTCTTGATGACCGGCGGACCTCTCACCAGATCAAAATCAGCCAAGAGCTCGAGAGGTATCTGGCTACCTGCTGGCGTTGGTACGAGAACACGTCGCAAGGCGTTAACATTTTCTCTATAAGCCCTTGGATACCGAATATTGACTGGATAGCGTTCCAGGCCCTCAACAGTCTCGGTAACGTTCATGCCGCCAATGGCTGTTTGTATCACGGCCTGGACGTCGCCCACGGTTAACCCGTAACGAGAGGCTTCATCACGCTTAATGTCGATATCCAGGTAATAGCCGCCAACAGCCCTATCACCGAAAGCAGAGAGTGTTTCAGGGATTGTTTTCATTGCCCTTTCTATGCTCACTGATATCGCTTGAAGCGTCGTCAGATCCGGCCCCGAAACTTTGATGCCAACAGGTGTTTTTATACCAGTGGAGAGCATGTCAATTCTGGTTTTTATAGGCATAGTCCATGCGTTAGCGATGCCTGGCAAGTTAATAGCACGGTCCATTTCCTGCATGAGCTCTGATGTTGTTTTGTCTGGGTCCGGCCATTCAGATTTTGGTTTCAGGCGTACAGTTGTTTCGATCATCGATAGAGGAGCCGAATCTGTCGCGGATTCCGCTCGTCCAATTTTTCCAAAGACGTGGTGAACCTCAGGGAATGTTTTTAACATCTTGTCGGTTTGTTGCAGTACCTCACGCGCCTTGGTGATGGAAATCCCTGGGAAGGTGGTGGGCATGTACAAGATGTCCCCCTCATCAAGTGGAGGCATAAATTCACTACCTAATTTTGAATAAGGGTAGTATGTGACCATTAGCAGAGCCAGACCCAATACCAGCGTCAAACCGCGCCACTTCATCAGGAATGTCAACGCTGGTGTGTGGATTTTGTGCATCGCTCGGTTCACGGGATTGCTTTGTTCCGGCATGATGTTACCGCGCAGGAAGTAGCCCAGCATTACAGGGACCAATGTGATCGCAAGTATTGCTGAGGCAGCCATTGCATAAGTTGCGGTGAAGGCTAAGGGGCTGAACAAACGCCCCTCTTGAGCTTGCATGCTAAAGATGGGGATGAAAGAAACGGTGATGACTAAAAGTGAGAAGAACAAGGCTGGGCCTACCTCGCGGCACGAATCGCCGATGACGTCCCATCGCTCGTCATTTGTCAGTGGTTCCGGTTGTTCTTCCTGGGCGGCGGCTAAACGGCTGTGAGCGTTCTCGACCATAACAATCGCACCATCAACCATGGTGCCGATTGTTATCGCGATCCCGCCAAGTGACATGATGTTTGCATTTAGCCCCTGAAATCGCATCACAATAAAGGCCATTAAGATCCCAAGCGGCAGGGTTATGATGGCAACAAATGCCGATCTGGCATGCAGAAGGAATAATATGACGACCAAACTTACGATGACCAGTTCCTGAAGGAGCGACGTTTTAAGGCTTGCTACCGCACGCTCGATCAAGTCGCCACGGTCATAGACGGGAACGATCTCGACGCCTTCCGGCAACCCGGCTTTCAGCTCTTCGAGTTTTTTGCGCACAGCCTGGATCGTAGCAAGTGCATTCTCCCCAAAACGCATGATGACAACGCCGCCCGCGACCTCACCTTCGCCATTCAGCTCGACGACGCCACGACGAAGTTCCGGGCCAAATTGGACCCTTGCCACATCACGGATCCGGATGGGTGTGCCGTCCTCGTTGGCCCCTACGGGAATTTCTTCGACATCCTGGAGAGATTTGATGTAGCCCAGTCCTCGCACCATATACTCGGTCTCAGCCATTTCCAATAGTCTGCCGCCTACGTCGTTATTGGACATCTGTACAGCCATTCGAACTTTGGAAAGAGGAATGTTGTAGCGATAGAGCGCGTTTGGGTCGACTTCGATCTGATACTGTTTGACATACCCGCCTACAGACGCGACCTCGGAAACACCAGGTACAGTCTGGAGTGGATAGCGCAGATACCAATCCTGTATTGATCTTAGTTCTGAAAGGTCATGTTCCCCGGTGCGGTCAACAAGTGCGTACTCATAGACCCAACCAACACCTGTAGCATCGGGACCGAGTGTGGGTGTGACTCCAGAAGGGAGCCGATCACTAACGAAATTTAGTGATTCCAGCACGCGAGATCTCGCCCAGTACATATCAATATTGTCTTCAAAGATGATGTAGACGAACGACAAGCCGAAGAATGAATAACCTCGAACGACCTTGGTATTAGGCACAGCGAGCATGGAAGTGGTTAACGGGTAGGTGACCTGATCTTCAACGACTTGAGGTGATTGACCTGGGAACTCTGTGAAGACAATGACCTGTACGTCTGACAGATCAGGTATCGCGTCTAATGGCGTGCTTCGGTAAGCCATAAAACCAACAATAGCAATCAGGACCGCCGCGATGAGCACCATGACCCTGTCACGAAGCGAAGCACTGATGATGGAATTAATCATCGTGATTTATCCCTTCATGGGCCGCGCCGCGATGGTTAGTCTGATCCTGCTTTGGCATTTCCATTTCAACGGCAGACGTACCGCTGCTATCGCTATCCTTATCCCGCTTTAAGTTGATGATTTCGAGCATTTTGTTGGTTGCTTCTTTCAGCTTTGATTCTGAATCAACCAGAAACTGTGCAGAGGTGACAACCTCTTCCCCCGGTTCCAGACCCTCCAGAATTGCGATTTGTCCGTTTGCTTCGATTCCGAGTGAAACTGTGCGTGGTTCAAACTTGCCCGCTGCACGTTGAATGTAAACCTGGGGGGATGCGCCAGACCGGACGATTGCTTCTGTTGGAATAACAACTGCATGTTCCTGACGATCCGAGGCAATGACTATATCGGCAAACATATCCGGTCTGAGGAGCAATTCAGGATTATCAAAAACCATCCTGACCCTTGTCGTTCGAGTTTTTTGTTCGGCGTAGGGGTAGATATATTCGACACTGCCTTTGAAGATTCTGCCTGGAACGCTGGCCAGGGTCATCGTGACTTCGTCGCGCTCTGCAATCCATGGCAATTCATAGTCATAGACATCCGCGTAGACCCAAACATCACTAAGATCCACGATGAAATAAAGTTCGGTTTTTGGTGAAACGTACTGACCTTCCCTGCTGCCAATTCGAACTATAGTTCCAGCGAAGGGGCTATGAATATGAAGGCTTTCCCTAATTTTTCCACTTTCTTCCAGCTCTTTGATTTGATGTTCAGCTACATCCATCAAGACCAGGCGCTCTCTGGCACTTGTTGCAAGTGTGCGAGCACCCTCTCGAATTTCCGGTATGGGGCTTTTGTTTAGTATTTTAAGATTACTCAGCGCAAGCAGATATTCTTGCTGCGTGGAAACAAGCTTGGGTGAATAGAGACTGAGTAGCTGCTGGTTTTTTTCAACTCGCTCACCGGTCCTGTCCATAAAGATACCGTCGATCCATCCTTCCACTTTGGGATGCAATCGGCCAATTTTCTGTTCGTTAAAATCGACACGCCCTACAGCTTTCACGCTTCTGCTAAAGGATTTGAGTTCTGCTTTTGCTGTTCGAACACCAATGCTCTGCACCATTGCAGGATCGATGCTAATTGCACCTGGGTTACCGGTGGGTTCATCTTCGTCCTTGAACACTGGGACGTAATCCATTCCCATTGCATCTGTTGCGGGTGCTGGGGAAGTTACTGTGGGATTCATAGGGCTTCGGTAGAAGAGCGGTTTCTTCTCACTGGCGACCTCTGATGTTTGTTGCATGGATGGCTGATTGAAGAAGTGCCCGAGTGCAAGCCCTAGCGTCAGCATGACGATTGCTGTTATAACGACTGACTTATTCATAAATAGTCTCCTTTCCTACGACCGCTTCAAGGCGGGCAAGGGCTTGTTTTGCTTCTGTGTAGGAATTCCAGTAAGAAAGCTGGTAATTTAGCAAGGTGATCTGACTTCGAATCAAGTTGAGGAAATCGACCTCATTGACCTGATACCCCGCCTGCATCGATTGCACAGTTTGCGTTGCCTGGGGCACGATTCCCGTTTCATAAAGGGAGAATTCCTCTCGAGCTTTGTCGTACTGGGTGACGGTCGTCGATATCATCCCAAATATTTCATTCTCGATGTCTCTGGTCTCAAAGATCTGCGAACTGAGCTCGCTGGTGCGTTGACCCACTACTTTCGCCTGTTTGGATCTTGCATAGAGAGGGATTTTTATTCCCACGTTTAGCGACACAAGATCGTCGCGAGCGCTTAAATCCGGGTTGTTACCAGTGCGATCGCCGTAACTCAAACCAACTGTAAAATCCGGGTAGTAGTCGCGTTTGGCCAGAGCGACTCGCGTTTCGGCCATTTCGATATCAGACGTTTTCTTTTTTAGAAATGGCCGCAGCTCTTTTGCAGCACTAATTAAGTTGGTTATTCCTTCGATTGGTTTTATTGGATCTGTCTTCATCTCGGGGAGTGTGATTTTTATAACGGGGGATCGAGCAAGAAACACATTTAGCCGATCGGCATGAGTTTGCCGTATAGCCTTGAGTTTTATTTCTTGGTCGAGCAGCAGGGAAAGCTCAAGCTGAGCTAGCAACACATCTTGTTGAAGCCCTTCTCCGGTTTTATATTTTGTCGTCGCGACTTCAATTAGCTTTCGAAATAGATCCTGATTTAGGCGAAGGGTTGTTAGCGCATGATCGACATAAAATATGTCCCACCATGTTACCCGAACATCTTTGATGAGCTGCAATCTCGCCTCGTCTACAGAAAAATTCGCGCCCTGTGCGTCGAGCTCTGCAACTTCTTTCTTTAGCCTCAATTTTCCCGGAAACGGAAACGCCTGAGAGATTCCATAACTCACTTGTGTCATCGGTTCCTGGGAGCGGTTGAAACCGTCACTTGGAAAATTCATTGCCCCAACGCTAATCATCGGATCAGGAAGAGACCCGGCTTGTGAGGGTATTTGAAGGAGCGCCTGGTAGCGTTGTTGAATTGACGCCAGGCTTGGATTTTCCCGCAATGCCGTTTCTGTTGCACGTTCAAGCGAAAGCTTGAGCGTTGCACTGTTAGTTGTGCCTGGTCCGTCTCGCGCAAAGCTATTTTGATTTGATATGAGGATCAAAACAGACATGAAGACGATACGTAGACCGTGATTTTTCATGGTACAGCACCCTTGTTCGTGGGTTAATGGGTTCGAAAAGAGATCGGCCGTCACCCCTCGTGTGATGCGGCAGCGCTACTTGTAAAATGACGCTTTAACATATTTCAGTACAGCAACCAGATCGGCATCTGAAAGTTGAGCATTACCGCCTCTGGGAGGCATTTGCATTGAATTCCCAGGGGTCTGAAAGCCATTGATGATATTGCCCAGCAGTTCAGCGTCACTTTTTGCCAAGCGACCGTTCTGAGCGGTGAGGTCTGGCGTACCCGGTATGCTGCTCTTCCCATTTGCACCGTGACAGGCGATGCAATTACTTTCATAGATATGCTTCGCCGATATGTCGTCCGACGCAGTTTCGGTGAGCTTTACCGCACCCCCTTCAACTCTTTTCACCCTGGCATTCGATCCCTGTAGAAATGTAAGAATATCCCGCGTTTCCTGTCCCGTGAGACCTGCTCGACCCCGCATGTGGAATACGCTAGTTATCCACTGGTCGTCTCGAAGATCTGTTGGATTACGCATGTTGTGACAGCGTGCACAATTCTCAGACCAGGCTTTACTACCATCTGAAAAATTTCCCGCTTCAGGAAAATCAAACCCATAGGAAACGTTTGTTACCAAAATCGCCAATAAAAACAACGCTGCTCTACCAAGCACTCTATTAGCACTTTTAAAGACTAAATTTTTCATTTGTGGTCCCCCCTCAATTAAAATCCATACGCCAGCTGAAGCTGGAGTCGGTCTTGTTCGGCGTTACTACCGCTCAGGCCATCGTTGAATTCGTAGTTAATCTTGCCGATAAAACTGTTGCTAAAGAGATAGTTGGTACCAATGACCCACTGTTTTTGGTCTTGACTACTATGGGGTGAATCGAAATCTGTATATCGAGCAACCAGCTCAAACTTTGTCTGGCCGATTCGATAGGCACCTTGTGTGTACCAGGTCTTCCAGGTGGCGCCATCCGACGCAGCGCTACCACCTCCTATATCAGCCCCAACCTGTGTCTCTACATACTCGCCTCGTAAACTGAATTTTCTGAACTGCCAATTGAAATCTGCGCCAATTACATCGTAGTCACGAGCAACTTCTCCTCCAAGCACACTGTTGTCACCATCTTCAACTGAAGTCACTGTCGCTTTTCCGTTTGCCGCCGACAGACCGAGTTCCAATCCTGCAAAGGGGAAGATACCCACCCGCCCTCCTACTACTTTTTCTCCATCACCGTCCGTATTGAAGCCTTCTGCCTCGACACCATCCAACTCGAATTCACCGTCTTCGAATCCACTGATTAGCTCAGGTCCATTGCTGATATAGACGGCGTAATTTGTGCGTACTTCGCCAACTGGAAATGCGCCTCGCAATTGAAACCCAATATCAGAGACAGGTGCCGCGCCGTCATGGCCGAATCCAGGTGGTGCTGAAGTCATTTTGTTGACCCATGATGGGTGCAAATTCTGGCGAAATTGTCCGACGGGACTCAAGAACTTCCCGGCGACAAGCATCATATAGTCATTAACAAACCAGTCGACTGTGAGGTATTCCAGGTTTGTCACTGTTTGTCCATCTTCCTCCAATTCGATTTCCAGTTCCGACTCCAGCATCACCAGATCGCGGTATTGAAAATGAAAGATCGGCGAGAAGCGACCTAGATTGAAGCTACTATCCGCCGATGCTGAATCCGTGTAACCCACGTCGGCATAGCCGGCTAAGTGAATCAACGTATCCGCCTGTTGCCATTCGCCTGCCGTGGCGACATCTTTCTTAACAACCTGAACCTCTGCTTTCGTCGCACTGTTCTCAAGTTGTTGTTTAAGTATGTCCATTTCAACCTGCATCCCTGCAAGACGCTCTGCCAACTCTTCAATACTCGGCGCAGCTAATGCGGGAAGCGAAGCAGCAGAAACAACAAAACCGAGCATCGCAGCTTTGACTTTTCCCCGTGTTTTCATATCTATTCTCCGTTTTCGTGGTATTCCCACCGGTCAGGTTCTTCATTCAGATCACATTTCGCTTCCTTCAACGGCCATGATCAAAAGGTATTGCTCTTCTGCTAAAGCAAGCGATTGTAAGTTGTAGCCAGTAACCAACCCGCCACGCCCGCCGCAATAAACCAGGCAACCAAACCCTTCACAGCGCCTATAAACGTTAGGTGCCAGCCCATGTCAGCAAGTTGCATATGCACCATGTCGCCCGACATAGACAACATCATTGAGGGAATTCCCATCACCAGTAAGCTGCATACCACCCAGAGTACCGAGGTAGTAATGGCGCAGGCCAGTCCAAACTTGATTGCGTTAAAAGGCATGTTGCCCTCCTGAATTTAGTGTTACGTTTCACTCATTGAACGTACATTTACTTACTCATCCTCGTGCCGTTTGACTGCTTGGACCATTCTCATCATTCCTGTTGTTAACCAGAAGACTCACCGCGAGCAGTCAAAATTTGATACTGAAATTCACTTAACGCTGGCAGTTTCTGTAAAAAAGCAACCATCGCCCAAATACGCTGATCATCATGGGTTGGGCCCCAGGCCGGCATACCAGAAGCCTTTATGCCATGCTTAATAATCCAGAATTGTCGACGGGCACTTTGCCTGGTATCACCTTGATCATCAGTTCGATCATGGTCATAGTCAGTTTCGCTATGCGTCAGATTTGGCGGCGTGGGATACAAACCCAGGCTCATATCACTTTGTGATCTACCCGGCTTTAAGTGGCAGCTGGAACACATGTCGTTATAGTCAGCGCCGCCGGAAAGCAAGAGATCCGGTTCGTCTAGCGGTGGCACCTGAATATTTTTTGATGCAGTGTCTACGGAGTTTTCACGCAGCGTTTCGAGCAGCCAGTAGGTCAATTTATTGTGGGGCACATCAGCCCCCATGGGGTAGATGCCCGAATAGATAAAAGCACCTCCTGCCGTTCCCAAAACCAGGAATATCGCGACACTATATTTGACTACGCTCATTACTTATTCCTTCTTCCTTCAAGCAACCGCGAACCGCGGCAGCCATTCGCCTGCGTCAGCTCAAGCAATAACGGTAAACACGGCGGACAACCTACCTGGTAAAAAACCTGATTAGTGATCGTGATCATCATGGTTCTGACCGTGATCTTGACTAGCCTCACCTTCCTGCTCAGTCGCTCCTTCCCCATGTTGGTTGGACGGCTTTTCATCATGACCATCACTACCATGCATATCCGTTATGCATTTTTTCATCATCGCCTGCATCACGGGATCCTTCATATCCATGGCAGCGTGGTCCATTTTTGCCATAGCGCCGCAATCCGGGCCTTCAGCATTTTTATTGTGTTCCGCTGGTTCGTGAGCCTGGGCTGAAAAGGCTAGCACCATGGTGGGTATCGCCATCAAAGATAAGACTTTATTTGTGTTCATACAGGTATCCTCAACTGTCTATTTGTGTGGCAAATATTTCGTTTAAATATGGATTTCATAATATGGTCAAAACCAGAATCGCACGCCGGCAACCAGCATGGTGTCGTGCACATCACGACCCTCTGCGCGGCTCAGGTCAGCGGTACTACCATATTTTCCGCTCCACTCCACGCCAACATAAGGGGCTATTTGGCGGGTAAATTCGTAGCGTAAACGCACACCGGCGCTAACTCTGGATAACCCACTACCCACACCAGCATCTTCATCGTTCTGGCCATAAATAGTCGTCTCAAAGCGCGGCTGTAAAATCAGTCGTTGAGTGAACAGTAGCTCGTACTCAACTTCAATTTGCAGCATCGAACGCCCTTGCTCGCCGAGATATACCGCACCGTCAATTTCAAACCAATAAGGCGCAAGTCCCTGGAAGCCAAGTGCCAGCCAATCCCTGGCTGGCCCTTCGGAGGTGTCATGACGGATACCAGACTGAATATCCCAGAAAGAAGCGATTGCGTGGCTGAATAAAAGCTCTGTGGCGCTTTCAGTTAATGCGCCATTCGCTACCTCGCCTTCAGCTTTAATCACCATACGATTATAGGTTCGGCCAAACCACGCCTGCCCATCAAAGCGACCGAAGTCACCCGGGTCGGCATTTACAACCTCAAACCGATTGAACGTCGTCGCCCAAAAGCTGTGTTCATCGGCCATCTTTATGCGGGGCACGCCAGACAATGAATAAGGCCCGCTGGAAAGCGATAAGCCATCTGCGTAGGCATGTGGACTACGGGATTTTTCCGGCGCGCGACCACCTTGCATTGTCATTTTTATAGCACTGTGTTCATGCAGCTGCGGTTTCTCAGTGTCGCCGGCATAGGCCACGCTGCCTAAAGAGCTAAGGAAGACAGACATAAAAAAGCGGATACTGAATTTCAGGGAATACTCGCTATAGATGATCATGAGACAACCACCTCACGGAACATCCCCGCATCCATATGAAACAGCAAATGACAATGCCATGCCCAGCGACCGAGGGCATCGGCGGTCACCTGAAAGCTGATCCTTTGCGCTGGCTGCACAGCGATCGTATGCCGACGGGCGACAAATTCGCCGCGATCATTCTCCAACTCACTCCACATTCCATGTAAGTGCATGGGGTGCGTCATCATCGTGTCGTTCTGCAGGATCACTCGTAAGCGTTCGCCGTGACGAAAATGCACTGGCGTCGAAGCACCGAATTCAAGCCCATCGAACGACCAGCTATAACGCTCCATATTACCGGTCAGATGCAGCTCCACCTCTCGCTCGGGAAGCCGAGGGTCCATAGCACCACCGATGGTATGCAGATCACTGAGTGTTAGTACTCGTCGGCCATTGTTGCGTAAGCCGACGCCCGGATCATCAAGATTGGTACGTGGCATATCCACGCGCATATCAGTGCTCGGACCATATTCGGTGCTGGCGTGGTTGACAGTTCTCGATGGCGTAGCCAGGGGCATCTCATGAGCCTTTCCTGAGTGCTGACTGTGATCCATCGTCATACCACCATGGTCCATCGCCATACCCGCATGATCCATCTTCATGCCATCATGGTTCGTCATCAGACCCGGCTTGTTATTTTTATCGGTTCCAGGCGCTTCATGCGACATTGCGCCCATCATATCTGTCATGGTGAGCGGTTCGGGCTTATCCAACCTGGGCACAGGCGCTGAAAGGCCAGCCCTTGTAGTTAAGGTGCCGCAAGCGTAACCGGTTCTATCCATCGACTGCGCAAAAATGCTGTGCGCATCATCTTTGGGTTCAACAATCACATCGTAGGTCTCACCAGGACCAAAACGGAATTCATCCACCGTTACCGGTTCGATGTTTTGACCATCTGCTTGAATGACAGTCAAAGGCGCACCCGGTATACGCACATCATAAAAGGTGTTGCTCGAACCATTGATAAATCTCAGCCGGACTTTTTCACCACGCGAATACAATCCAGACCAGTTTGCCGATGGAGTAGCGCCGTTCATCAGGTAGGTAAATGTATGAGCCGAAACATCCGCCAAATCTCGTGGGCTCATGCGCATCTCATTCCACATCTTGCGAATTGACAGAGCCTGCTTTACCCCCTTGGTTGAAACATCAGCGACGAAGTCCGCAACCGTCGGTTGATTAAAATTATAGTAATCACTCTGCGTCTTTAGCCTGGCAAAGACGGACATAGGGTGCTCATCCGTCCAGTCAGAGAGTTGTACTACATAATCTCGTTGAGTCTTTAACGCGTCCCCAATAGCTGGCTGCACAACAATCGAACCGTACATGCCGGTCATCTCCTGGAAGCCGGTATGGGAGTGATACCAGTAGGTGCCGCTTTGCTGAACCTTAAAGCGATAGGTAAACGTTTCACCAGGCGCTATACCCCCGTAGCTGATGCCGGGCACGCCATCCATACCGAACGGCAAAAGAATGCCGTGCCAATGGATGGAGGTGGGAACAGAAAGTTTGTTCGTCACACGCAGGGTAACGGTCTCACCCTCACGCCAGATCAATGTTGGCGCTGGAATCGATCCATTAATGGCTGTCGCCATACGCGCTCGGCCCGTATAGTTGACAGCTATAGGTGAGATAACCAAATCAAACTCGCGCCCAGCCAATACCGGCACTGAAGTATAAGCCGCCGCCCTTGTGCTCTTGGCCCATGTCGAAGTTGGTATAGCGGCAACAGCACCTCCCGCAGCGAGCCCCTGGACAAATCGCCGACGAGAAACACCAGGAAAGTCAAACAAAGCGGGCTTCTTCCAATTCATAACGTCTCATTTCTGGATACACTAGCGAGTAGATGAGTTGGCGCTTAGATTAGTGCCAATCCCTTTCTCTGAGATGACGCCGAGATTACAAAAATGTCATATGAATGTAATCTTGTTGACAACCGCAGTGATCTAGCCTGTTCTCTTACGAATCCGGAAATGGTCTTCATTTCACCTTAATCCACGACTTGCGCTGAAAATCTGTTATGAAACTATTGGTGGTGGAAGATGAGATCAAAACCGGGGAATACCTACAGAAAGGTTTAACCGAAGCCGGATTTGTTGTCGATCTGGCCTATACCGGGCTTGACGGTCACCACTTGGCGATGACTGAGGACTACGACTTGATTGTTCTCGATGTCATGCTGCCGGATGTTGATGGCTGGAGTATTCTAAAAACACTACGCGAAAATGCTCGGCAAACGCCGGTACTTTTTCTCACTGCCCGTGACACTGTCGAAGATCGAGTCAAAGGGCTGGAGTTGGGTGCTGATGACTATCTCCTGAAACCTTTCGCTTTCGCCGAACTCCTCGCAAGGGTACGTGCCTTACTAAGACGCGGCATCCCCAATGTTGAACTCGATCATCTTCAAATCGCCAATATGACACTGGATCTAAAAAGGCGGTCCGCCACACGTGATGGCCAAAAAATCAATCTTACCAACAAAGAATTTGCACTACTGGAGCTATTGCTAAGACGAACTGGAGAAGTCTTGCCTCGATCGTTGATTGCGTCCCAGGTTTGGGATATGAATTTTGACAGCGACACCAATGTCATAGATGTGGCCATACGCCGCCTACGCTCAAAAATCGATGACGAATACCAACCGAAGCTTATCCACACTGTCCGCGGTATGGGTTACGTACTTGAGGACAACGATGACAGCTAAGCTACGCCGACCAATTTCTCTCGCCCAGCATGTCACTATCCTGGTTGGATTTACCATCACCGTTTGTTTCATTGTGCTGGGTTTAGCAGTTCAAAATTCCATCAACCATCATTTTGCTGTGCAAGATGCCGATGAATTAGGCGTGGTTGCAGAGTCCGTTAGAAGTGCCTTGAACCATGCCGTTCAATCATCATCTAATCAAAGTGTATTTGAACAAGATCTGCAATCCTATCTCACCAACGCTGTATCTGGTCACCATGGTGTCTATTTTGGCGTTTACATTGACTCCAATAAACTTGTTTATCAGTCAGATGGTCCGGACTTGAGTCACGTTATCGAGAATACACAGATGAGTGTAGCCATTGAATCGGACAAGCTTTACTCCTGGCAAGCAGCGAATCATGAGTATCGAGGTGCCGTCGTACCCGGAAATTTAGCAGGATCGAAACTTTATTCCTCAGTGGCCATCGTGGTAGCAGCTGAAAACGATTTTCATCGCTCTTTTATGGCCGCATTCAGCAGATCACTCTGGACGATGATGTTCATTGCCAGCATCCTCACGATCCTGGCTTCCTGGCTCGCAATACGTGCAGGTCATAAGCCATTGCATAGACTAAGCGAAGAAATACAGAATATTACTTCAGAGCAACTCCACCTTCGGCTCAAACCAAACAAGGTCCCTATTGAGTTAATCGAACTCGTAGAATCATTCAATGTAATGATTGGCTCAATGGAAGATGTATTTCAACGGTTATCGCATTTTTCGGCTGATATCGCCCACGAATTGCGCACACCAATAACCAATCTCACCACCCAAACCCAGGTAGCGCTGGGTCAGCCAAGGACAACTGAAGAATATCGCGAAATGCTCTATTCCAACCTGGAGGAATACAACCGACTCAGCACCATCGTCCGAGACATGCTTTGGCTTGCACAGACCGACAACAAGTCACTGAAGCTGAATAGATCCAAGATTGACCTAAAGGAAGAAATTGAAATGTTATTTGAGTTTTTTGATGCCTGGGCTGACGAAAAAGGCATTGAACTACGCATCATCGGCAATAGTGTGTTGGCTGATGTTGACAAGAACCTTATTCAGAGAGCACTCAGCAATCTACTCTCTAATGCGATTGAGCACACACTGCCTGAGGAAGTCGTTACGGTAACGGTCGAATCACTTCAAAACAAATTCAGAATATCGGTACAAAATGTGGGCACCACAATACCCGAGCAACATATCAAGCATGTTTTTAATCGATTTTATCGTGTTGATCCGTCACGTCAGCGCACATCTGGTAACGAGGGCATTGGCCTCGGATTGTCCATCGTTAAATCGATCATCGAGGCCCATGGTGGAGAAATAACCGTAGTCTCCGCTGAGGGAACGACTTGTTTTACCCTTGTTCTACCGAAAACGTGATGGCAATAGCCTAACGATAGATACTCTTTTACTTAGGCGGGTATAGTTAACCTGCCAGAACCCAAAACGCCAATCACCAAAAACCAGACGTTCATTTGGCTTTTTCTCCTGCAAGATTATTTAAGCCATCACCATTGTTGCGCAAAAGACTGTGGCTATAACTTTACAGATCGCAGCCTCAGTGAATTAGCGACCACCGACACGGACGAAAGGCTCATCGCAGCCGCAGCGATCATTGGCGATAAAAGCGTTCCGGTGAGAGGGTATAAGATCCCGGCAGCGATCGGTATCCCGGCTGAGTTATAGGCGAAAGCAAAAAACAGGTTCTGCTTAATATTGCGCAACGTCGCCACTGATAATTTTCTCGCGCGAACAATGCCGGTCAGATCACCTTTAAGCAGTGTCACGCCGGCGCTTTCAACGGCCACATCAGCGCCCGTCCCCATAGCGATACCCACTTCGGCCGCGGCAAGTGCGGGCGCGTCATTCACGCCATCGCCGGCCATCGCCACTTTGTGACCTTTGCTATGTAATTCATCAACAAGCGCTTTTTTGTCTTCAGGCAATACGCCTGCACGCACATCATCAATGCCCAGTTGATTGGCGACAGCCCACGCTGTTTTCTCATTATCACCCGTGGCCATAATGATCTTAAGCCCCGCCTCATGAAGCGCGGCGATGGCATCACGGGTTGTCGCTTTAATGGGATCGGCGACTGCAATCAGACCTGCAAGTTGGCTATCAATAGCGACATACATTGCCGTCTTGCCTTGCGTGCGTAACGCGTCAGCTTGCTCGTCCGCTGCCTGATGATCCGCTCCAATCGCTTCCATCATGGCTGCGTTGCCCAGCGCTATTTTATGCGCTGCCGAAGTGCCCTGAACGCCCTTCCCTGTAATGGCTTCAAAGTCACCGATCGGCGATGCTGCAATATCTCTTGCTTCGACTCCCTCGACGATAGCTTCGGCCAGTGGATGCTCTGAACCCGCCTCAAGGCCGCGCACCATACCAAGCATCGTTGCTTCAGTGACGTCCCCGAATGCGATGACATCCGTGAGCGTTGGTCTGCCCTCGGTGAGGGTACCGGTCTTGTCGACCACCAAAATATCAACCTTCGCCATACGTTCCAAAGCTTCAGCGTCTTTGATGAGCACGCCGGCTTGAGCGCCACGCCCGGTCGCGGTCATGATCGACATTGGCGTCGCCAGGCCGAGGGCGCAGGGGCACGCAATAATTAGTACTGATACAGCCGAGACGATGGCAAAAGCAAAGGCAGGATCAGGCCCGAACATCAACCAGACTATAAAGGTCACCACGGCGGCAATAACAACGGTAGGCACAAAATATGACGCGACTTTGTCCGCCAGACCCTGAATCGCCGCACGCGATCGCTGTGCAGAAGACACCATCGCAACAATACGCGCGAGCACGGTCTCATCACCCACGTGGGCAGCTTGAATAATAAGCGCGCCGTTTTTATTTAGCGTGCCGCCCGTGACCGTAT
>Ga0222633_1000709_pt1 | contig 25465 bp, 20 predicted proteins | sample AntAcemetageno48_FD_179816 | JGI IMG/M metagenome (GOLD analysis project Ga0222633, IMG submission 179816) | Saline water microbial communities from Ace Lake, Antarctica - #48 | ecosystem: Environmental > Aquatic > Non-marine Saline and Alkaline > Saline | place: Antarctica: Ace Lake | collected...
GGCAGACGTCAGATCGTACATGGTTTATTACAATACGAGGAGATTGCATACGACCCTGAATAACCAAACGCCAATAGAATTTGAACAATGTGCTTAACAAAGTGTCCGGAAACACTAGACCAGATCAAGGTACAAAATACAGTTTGCGATATCATCTGGGTCACCTGCTCTCCCCAAAGGAACAGTCGAACGTGGTAACTCCGTGTCTTTCTGGAGTTGGGGACCACCACCAGCCGTGGCCTGCATATTGGTCAAAATAATACCTGGGTGGACAGAATTACAGCGAATATTGTCTTCCGCGCCGTCCATGGCAATCGATTTAGTCATCGCCCTCACCCCACCTTTTGAGGCGCTATAGGCAACACACCTTTGCATGCCGACGAGTCCGGCAACGGACGACAGATTAATCAATGCACCGCCATTTCCCTGAGAGCACATCTGCGCCATTGCGTACTTGCAACCAAGAAACACACTGGTGAGGTTAACTTCTTGCTGACGATTAAAGTCCTCCAGTGACAAATCTGCGATGGGTTTAAGAACGGCTATTCCGGCGTTGTTTACCAGAACGTCCAGTTGGCCATAGGTTTCGATTGTTTGGGCGATGACTTCCTGCCAGCGTTGTTCACTGGTGACATCCTGATGCAGTGCGAGCGCCTCACCTCCGGCTTCCTGAATGGCTGCTGCACAGTCCTCTGCGCCAGCCGCATCGACATCTGTCACAACAACCTTTGCGCCTTCTGCGGCAAGTTTCAGCGCGGCCGAACGTCCCAACCCAGGGTTCGAACCGGCGCCCGTAACAATCACTACTTTATTAAAAACTCTTCCTGACATACCTGTACCTTTATGTTCGAACTAATTAGTTGCAAAGGGACACACACATTTTCAGGCTCACGCCGGGAGCCAGATCTCTCACAATTGCTGCGGGCGATTTCCTGCACACAGGTCAGCCAGAAAAAGTGTGTGGCGCTATATTTTGAGGCAAGACAAAATATATTTTCAGGCGGCATCAAACTCCAGATGCAGGTGCCAGGGTTCAATACGAATCGCTATGGGCTGCGGGTTGGAGCCTGGTTTGAATCGCGGATTTCTGATGACCTCCATCAAAAGCTTTGTGCCGATAACGGTCTCTGCGCGCGCCAACTGATAACCGACACAAAAGTGCGGGCCTAGCCCGAAACCCAGATGACCGGCCATTCCATCCTTGAAATAACCTGAACGAAGCTCCTTGCTGAAGTAAAGATCTTCGCGAAACAGGTTAAAGGTATCGGGGTCCTTAAAGACTCGTTCATCCCGATTAGCGCCGTAGAGAGAGAGATGCACATACTCACCTGCCGGAATCGTTACGCCATGCAGCGTGACGTCTTTGATCGTTTTCCGCGTCTGCGCACCAGCTGGACCATGAATGCGCATCATCTCAGTAAAAGCACGATCGAGTAATTCCGGGTCCTGCTGCACGGCCTGCCATTGGTCCGGATGGGCCAGCAGCTGGTACCAGAGGTTGGCGATCGCTTTGTCCGTTGTTTCTGCCCCCGCAACCAGTATCAGGCTGGCGAAAGATTTTATCTCTGCAGGCGTCATACGCTTGCCATCAACTTCAGTGACTGCCAACCTTGAAAGCAGGTCATCACCGGGATTTAGGGATCGCTGCTGAATCAGTGGATCAAGGTAGGCATGATATTCAGCGTTGGCCTTCTGGCCGGCAACGCGAAGTTCAGGGCCGCCACTAATACCGTTCATCATCGCTGGGTACCAGTCATGGAACATCTCATGAGCCTCCTGCGGCAGATCCAGTACATCAAGGATGACGTTCAGCGGCAGTCTGGTGGCAAAATCATCCACAATATCAATCTCACCTTTCTTCGCCGCCTTGTCTGCTATCAGGGACGCCTGCTTCGCAGAAAACTTTTCAATCAGCGCCATTGCGTTGCGCTGTATGATCGGCATCAGTGGTTGCAGTTTCATACCGACAAATTCAGGTGCGACCACTCCGCGCAGCTTGCGATGCTCATCACCGTCATATTCCATGAGTGTCGGCCCGAACACGGCGCCAATATGATCGCCATTGGGTGATGCTGAAAAGTTTTCTGTATCAGCAAAAATGTTCATCACATCTTCATACCGGGTCACCATCCATTGCTTCATCACGGTGTTGTAGTAAACCGGATGTTGGTCTCTTAGCAATTTCAGCGTGGGGTAAGGGTTGTCCGCATATTCCTTGCTAAAAAATATACTCGAATCAAGGTCTGTATTGGCCGCCATCAAAATCTCGCTTGCTTGCAGGTGAATCTATTCAGACTAGTGTTATATCTGCGTTGAGTAAAGTACCGTAACCGGAGATACTTTTGGTAATTTCGAGCCAACGCCAGCGGGCCCGTTGTTCAAGCGATCGACCAGAACACCCTGTCTTAACCCCAGTAAACCGGTAGTGCTAACTCAGCACAGAAAAGGTAAAGTTTTGCTGACAAAAAATCCTCGCCTTTTCATTACGCGAACCTGTTCCGGTCAGGACTGGGCGTATCACAGCAGAAAGCATTACAGTAGAAATGGTTGAAAAAGAAAAAATCCAACGCGCAAAGGCCGTCACCGTTTACTCCGACCGTTATCGTGACCATCTAGCCCCCAAATACTGGCTCACCTGGATCGGCCTTGCTGGCATGGCAATCCTGTCGAGGTTCCCAAGGGCAGCAATTTTGTATTTCGGCAAGTCGCTTGGTTATCTACTGTATTTTTTTGCCCGCCGCAGGCGCCAGATCACTGCAACCAATATCGCACTTTGTTTTAAAGAGCTCGACGCAGTGGAACAGCAAGCCCTTATAAAGCAAACCATCATCGATAACGGCGTGGGTCTGCTGGAAATGTGCGTCGCGTGGTTTAACTTCGAACAGATTCGACCGGCGATGATCGACATTGTCGGTGAGCAAACCCTCAGGGATGCAGTGGCTGAAGGCAAGGGTGTCATTCTTGTCGGTGCCCACTATACAACGCTGGATCTGGGCGGTGTACTGATGGCGAAATATCACAAGGTCGGCGTGATGTATCGGGCAAACAAAAACCCCCTGTTCGACCTCGTCATGCGCAACTCACGCAGAAAATTTTGCGAAACCGTGATTGAGCGAGGCGATATGCGGTCAGTGATTCGCTTTATCAAAAATGGCGGTGTGATGTGGTATGCACCGGACCAGGACTACGGCCCCAAGCAATCGGTATTTGCACCCTTCTTCGGTGTCGAGGCAGCAACGATCAATGTCATTCCCCGGCTGGTGAAAATAAACAATTCGCCCGTGCTGATACTGGGTCACCATCGCACCAGCGACCAGAGCGGCTATACCGTCTCTATCAGCAGGCTGCCTGAGGGCTTTCCTTCCGGCGATGACGACGTCGATGCGGCGACAATCAACCTTGAACTGGAAGCACAGATCCGAAAATTCCCCGCGCAATACATGTGGATGCACCGGCGCTTCAAGACCCGCCCCGCAGGTCAGAAAAGGCCGTATCCCGCGAGGAAGTAATGCAAACTATCAGGCCCATGACAGTGAGCCAGCGCAAGGTGCTGAAAACGAAGACCTCACCTTCCTGACCGGGCCCGGTTATAGATCTTTAGCCATCAGATTTCTTCTGCGAACCGGGCTTCCATTTGAAGGTAGCCATCCGCATCCGGGTGTCGGCCCCAGACTTCCTGCCACCCTGGTCCTCCGAGTACTTCTTTGAAGCCCCGGGCACGATCTTCATCGGATGCCCAGCGAATAATCCAGGTGATGTTCGCCGTGCCATGTTTTCCCGGTGACGGATCGGCACCGGAGACCTCAGGTTCGCGGCCGTTGTCGACCCAGAAACCCACGATATCCAGATTGGCCTTAAGAAAAGGGACCGCATCTTCAACAGCCCATTTCTTATAGGCCTCAAACTGGGCAGGGTCGTAGTGGTAGGAACGTATTTCAAACATTTTTCTTCCTCGATTCGTGTAAGCAATAGTTGCGCGAGTTCATTGCCATGAGTGTTAGACAGGAAATGGCAGTCCCGGCTTTGAGTGAAAACATAGCATTCATTTCGCCCGTTAGTGTCGGGTATCGGAAAAATTAGCCACGGACTATTCACCTTTCTATCCTGGTCGCTGAATACTGCAGTGCCAATTCACTCGTGATGATCACAGAATTATACTAGGGAAGCTCTGATTAGGAGGATTTTTTCGTGAGGGCAAGGCGAACACGAACGGAGAAACTCACGAATATGCTTTAAATTCGAGAGTTTTGAGGAGGGTTTAGCAATAACATCGCGGGTGCAACGTCCCGAATCAACGAGATGAGCGCGCCGGTTAATCCGACAACAGCCGCACTTCCTGTTTCGGCAGGGAAAGGCGCATGTTGGCAGTCTGCAGTGAACAATGAATCGCTAGATTGACCGCGTGTAAAAGCTGAAAGTATCTGTCGCTGGGCACCCATACACGGTAGTCGATACAGAATGCTGATTCGCTGAACGCGTTGATACCAATAACCGGATCTGGTTCTGCAGCGATGCCGCTGACACCGGTAATCGCCTGACGAATGACTTCGATGGCCTGTTCAGGATCCGTGTCGTAGGAAATGAGAAGCTGACCTTCGATAATCCGGTTACCAAATGAATTTCGATGTATTTCCCCTACGATGTGTTTGTTCGGAATCACAATCTGTTCGCCATCTTCTGATTCCAGGATGGTGGTAGAAAGCGTAATTTCCCTGACGACACCGGCATAGCCACAGACGTTGATGGTGTCAGTCACCTTGAACATCCGTGTAAGAATAATCACGAGACCTGCGCCGTAGTTGGAGACGGGACCTTGAATAGCAAAACTGGCGCCAATGGCCAGACCACCTACCGCAGCGATCAGTGGTGTGATGCTGATGCCCATCTGGCTGAGCGCGATGATCAGGAACATACCAACGATAATCAGTCTGCCGGCACTGGCGATGAACAGCCGCAGCGTGACATCGACGTCGCGTTTCTCCAGCATGGTGAGCAGTAACCGCGATAACCAGCCGCCGATGATGTAACCGACAATCAGGACAATGACGGCGCCCAGAAGCTGAAAGGAGTAGGTGACCGCAAAATTAACGATCAGGGTATAGACCTCTTCGAGTAGGCCAAATTGTTCCTGCATAATGATGGCGCGTTTTAATGAGACAATCGCTATGGTACACGACAGGATGCTGCAGGGAGAAGTCGATGAAAGGATACTCAGATGCGCCCTGAGTATCAGACTTCAAGGTCGCGATACCCTGGATTTTTCGAGGATCGCCGGCCGTCACCCTTGCTGCTGAGGTACCTTTAACCGGTAGACGACTACGGATCAGATATGGACGTAACAGCACTGAAAGAACGTTGGGTTAACCCACGCCGCAAGCGAACCTGGGCAATAGCGGGTGTGCTGCTGTATACGCTGCTTGGCTTTTTGCTGGCGCCCTGGTTGATCAAGCAACAGCTCATTGAGACGATGGCAACGGAATATCAGCGGACACTCACCGTTGAGCGAGTGCGATTTAATCCCTATGTTCTGGGATTGCAGATAGAGAACCTGTCGCTGCAGGACCCCGACGAGGTGGTGGTATTTTCGCTGCAAACATTTTACATCAATCTGCAGCTTTCAGGCCTGTTCCGGGGCGCCTGGACGTTTGATGAAATCACGTTTGATACGCCCTATTTGTTCTTCGAGCGGTTCGATCCGGAAGACACACGCTTATCCAGAATGCTCGCAGTCCCGCTTAAGGCCCCAAACGCCGGCGAGCTTGATGCAGATACGACCGGTTTCCCCGGACTGCTCGTCTATAAGCTGACGATTAAAGATGGCCACCTGGCCGCGGAAGATCATGTGCCGGCCAGGCCCGTGCGTACCAGTTTTGAGCCCATCAATATTGTCATCAATGACCTTAATACCCTGCCAAACCGGGCGGGGAACCAGGCCGTTGAAATTGCGATGCCGGGCGGTGGCTCCCTGACCTGGACCGGCGACCTGGCGCTGGTGCCGCTTCGATCAAAAGGCAGTTTCACGCTGGATAACGTTCATCCCGGGTTTTCGCTGGCTTACATCGAAAAACAGTTTCATGTTGACGACATACAGGCGCGCATCTCGGGCAGCCTTGAGTATGACGTTGCCATAGATGACAGCGGTGGCTTCAGCGCTGCCATTGACCAACTTGCGCTGCAGGTGTCGGGTATTGCGCTGACGGGTTTTGAGCCGGTCTTTGAATTTCTTGGTATACGGGAGATTGGCCTGTCCGGTGGTTCCGTGGCTTATCCTGAGCAACAGGTCGAAATCGCCAATCTGACGCTGTCGGGGGTCAACCTCGATGTTTGGCGAACTGCATTAGGAGAGATCAGTCTTGTGACCCTTCTCCCCCCTTCGCCAACAGGACAGCCAACACCCTCCCCTTCTCCATCGGCTCCCTGGGCGGTGACACTGAAACAGCTGGAAATTCTGGATTCGAGCATCGCCTTCGAAGATAGGTTTATCGAACCCGTGGCCAGGCTGCCACTGGCCATTAACCGCTTGAGCATCACGAATCTGAGCAACGTTGCGGGCAGCAGGGCTTCATTCTTATTGGACAGTGCATTGGCAGACGGCAGTCTGAGTGCCAGCGGTGCAATTGACCTGGACACGCCTCCGCTTTTTGCGGGTGATATTGAGGTGAGCCAGTTGCCTCTCCGCCTCGTTTCCCCTTACATCGAACAGCGTGTCAGGACTGAATTGCTCAACGGCAGTTTGACCGCTTCGCTGTCGGCAACGCTGGATTCTCAACTATCACCCAGCATCAATGGTGGGTTGGAGATAACGGATCTGGAGCTTCGCGACAAACTGGTGCAGGACACGTTGTTCTCATGGAAGAATCTGGCCCTCGATCGGTTTGAATATTCAGATGCCGGCGTCAAAGTCTCGAGTGTTGCGATGACAGAACCGTTCGCGCGACTGGCCATCGATGAAGCAGGCGGGATTAATGTCAGCCGGCTAATGATTGCCCAACCGTCAGAGGAAACCGTCGATACAGCACCTCTGAATCTGACGATAGGCCGGGTGTCGCTGAGTTCCGCTTCGCTGGACTTTTCAGATGCTTCATTGCCTCTGCCTTTTCACGCACTAATTCACCAATTGAACGGCAGTATCTCGACGGTGACGACCCTGTCAACGAAACCCGCCATCATCGAGATGGAAGGTCAGGTGAACGATTATGGGTTGAGTCAAATCAGCGGTACGTTGAACACCTTCGACCCAGCGAATCACACGAATATCGAACTGATATTCCGTAATCTGTCGTTGTCGGACTATTCACCTTATACGGCAAGTTTTGCCGGTCGGGAAATTGCGTCGGGCAAAATGGAGCTAAACCTTAAGTACCAGATCGACAGCGGTCAGTTGCAGGGTGAGCATGACTTAACGCTCACGAACCTGACGCTGGGTGACAGGGTAGATCACCCGGACGCCAGCAGTCTTCCGCTCGGTCTGGCGGTGTCGCTGCTAAAGGATGCCAATGGCGTCATTGAACTTGACCTGCCGGTTTCGGGAGACATGAATGATCCGGAATTTAAGATCGGCGGGATCATCCTCAAGGCGTTTTCGAATCTGCTGACCAAGCTGGTCTCTGCGCCGTTTCGCCTGCTGGGCAATCTTATTGGGGTCACTAGCGAAGACCTGGGTAACATCGAATTCGAGCCGGGTCGCGCAGACCTGACCCTCCCCGAGATAGAGAAGATCGTCAACCTGATTCGGGGGCTGGGCGAAAGACCGGAACTTTCCCTGGTCATTGCCGGCGTCGCGGACCGACGACTGGATGAGCCTGCGCTGAAGTCCGCTGCTTTGAGGGCCGAGGTGATAGCGCGACTGGAGAGTGAGTATGAGCCAGGCAAGGACATGCTCGATGAAGAAATCGTTGAAGTACTTGAAGCAATTCTGGGCGAGCGTCGCCCTGATCTGCCACTTGATGAGATTAAAACTCCTCATATGACGCCACCAGCAGACAACGCCGAAGGACGGCTGCAACTGGATGAACTGGCTTATGTTGCGGAACTTCGTGACCGGCTACTTGCGAGCGTGGAAATTACCGACTCCAGGCTAATAGAATTAGCCAATGAGCGTGCCAAAGTAATAAAAGGCGCGCTTCTGCTTCCGCCTGCTCTGGATAATCCCGGTATGGAAGGCTTGCCAGCAGGGCGACTTGTGGAAAACAGATCGATGCTGGCGGTGCAATCAGAAGATGCCGAAAGGATTGTAGTCGCCCTGAGCGTTCAGTAAGCGACTTTGAGCACGGCAGCGAAACCCCACCACCATGTTAGTGAGCGACGCTTAATGATGGCGGCTGTTTACCACTAGTCGTTCAACGTTGATACACTGCACCCGCTCGAGTTAACGGTATGTTGTGGTGACGTTTCTTGTCTCTATTATCTTTATGCTGGCAAGTTGCACAGCATTCGCGTCGGACTACGCGGGTTCGACACAATGTGCCGGTTGCCACGAATCAGAACACGAACAGTGGCGTTCATCGGACCACTTCCAGTCAATGCTACCTGCGACACCTGAATCTGTATTGGGTGATTTCTCCGGCGTGACGGTCCAATTTCACGACGAAACGTATCGGCTGTTCACTGAAGATGACCGCTTCTATGTCGAAACCGATGCTCTAAATTCCAGGCAGAGACTGGAGATCCTGTACACGTTCGGGTATCGCCCGTTACAGCAGTATCTGGTGGCGCTGGCGGGTGGGCGCCTGCAGGCACTAAATCTCAGCTGGGATAGCCGGGCCCCGGAGGATGGAGGAAACAGGTGGTTTCACCTGCAAGATGAGATGAGCGCTGATTCGCCGTTTCGCTGGTCGCGTCAGCTACAGAACTGGAACAGTCGCTGTGCGGAATGCCACAGTACCAACCTGGAAAAAGGTTTCAATGCGGAAACGCTCACTTATGAAACCACTTTTTCTGAGGTGAATGTAGCTTGTGAAGCCTGCCACGGCCCAGGCGCGTCCCACGTCCAAAGCGCTATTGCCGGTAATGATCTGGTGCCTATGACAACTGCACCAGCAACGCTTACCTGGCAGTTCGCCAAAGACCAGGCTATCGCCAGCCCGAAAGGCGACGCCAGCGCCGAGTCGTTGAACATGTGTGGCGGTTGTCATTCCAGGAGAACCATCATCGGAGACATCTCACCGGAAAAGCCGTTTGATGATCAGTACCAGTTGGCATTACTCGATCAGGGGCTCTACCACGCGGATGGACAGATTCAGGACGAGGTCTTTGTTCTGGGTTCATTCCTGCAAAGCAACATGCATGGCAAAGGTGTGACCTGCATGAATTGTCACAATGCACATACCGGCAAGGTCCGCTTCGAGGACAATCGACTTTGCGCGCAGTGCCACAACCCGACGACCTTTGATGTCTCTTCCCACCTGCGGCATGAAAAAAATACCAGGGGGGCGATGTGTGTTGATTGTCATATGCCCGAGACGACCTACATGAAAATAGATCCCCGCAGGGATCACCGCTTCGGTATTCCCAATCCGGCCTTGACTGCCCGCGTGGATGTGCCGAACGCCTGTAACGGTTGTCATTCAGATAAGTCGCCGGCCTGGGCAGAAGCCGCCATTGCAAAAGGTGTGGTTGACGATGGATATGCGGCTCTTAACGCGAAGGTGCGTTCCCTTGACCCGTTCGCTACGCCAGAAGCGCTTCACTATATCGGCAACGTTGGACACGCAGCGATCAAGCGAGCAACGTTGCTCGCCAACCTCCCGCTTTCACAGGCGTCAATAAGAGCAGCGGTCCAATACCTGCAGGATGACAGCGACCTATTGCGCGTCGCTGCCGTACAGTTGCTGAGCGTCGCCCCTGCGACGATTCGCGGTGCGACATTACCGGTTTTAGCCACGGATGTTTCCCTGGCTGTTCGACGAGCGGCAGGACGCGCACTTGTTGATGTACTGCCAGAGGTCTCCGGGCAGGATGCCCCGCGAGTGACGACGCTGGTCGATGATTACCGGGCAAGTCTTGCGCCAGACGAAGACGTGCCGTCAACGCAAACCGCGCTGGCTCAATTGCAGGCTAGCCAGGGCGAGGTGGCACTGGCGCGGCAATCCCTTCGTCGAGCAATACAGATCGAACCACATTATGTACCGGCACTGCTTAACCTGGCGGATAGGTATCGCGGTGATGGTAATGAAGCCGAGGCGCGGGTTTTACTGGAACGTGCCATCACGGTCGCACCGGACAGCGGCGCGGCAAACCATAGCTATGGCCTGGCTCTGATAAGGCAAGGAAGTGCTGAACTCGCATTATCGTATCTACTTGAGGCGACGCGCTGCGACGATCGGCAGCCAAGGTATGCTTATGTTTATGCCGTGGCGTTGGATGCCATTGCCCGAACCAGCGAGGCAGTTAATGTCCTGGCGCAGGCCAGCAAGCTATGGCCCGGCCAGTACGACCTGTTGATGCTGGAAGTGATGTATCGGGAAAAGACCGGGTTGCTCTCAGGGATTAAAACCCCGCTGCGAATCCTGTCCCGTCTTGCACCACGGGATCCACAGGTCGTGCAAAGATTGCAGCGCTACCAGGTGTTCTAGTCATCGGCATCTTGTCTATCGGGCGTCTTTCTGCGCTAATCGGGTTCCGCCACGACAATGACATTAACCCCGGCTAGCGTAAGCGCGGTACAGAGAGTTGTATTTTTGCAAGTGATGTGATTTCTTGCCACACACTGATTCAGGAGAGAAAAGAACATGATAGAGATTGAACACAAGCGTGACACCGACCTTTCTGCCGATACAGTCTGGGAAGAAGTCCGTCACTATGACCGTGTACTTAACTGGATCCCTCGCGGCGATGAAAGCACGATCACCGTCAAAGGCGAAGGGGTCGGTATGATCCGCGATATCCAGCTTGCAACCCAGGGCTATGTCCAACACAGGCTGGTTGCATTTGATAATGAAAAACGGATGTTTTCCTATACGCTCACCGCGGGGAAGCCTATCGGCATGCAGGACTATACCGTTGTCGCCACGGTGACCCCGATTGATGATAATCATTGCACCATTCGCTGGGCCGGCAAGATGACCGCTGATAACAGTCTGGACGAAGCCGATATAGGTCAGGCGCTGGAAGTGGCCCTGGGGAACATGACGACAGGTATCATCGCCTTGCTGAAGGGCGAGAAGCCGCACTTTGTGCTGCAACCCAACGAAGACTGGCAAATAAAGCAAAGCGCTGACGACTGAGTAAGCCATTGATATCGCCTTCCCGCCGATAGCTACTCCGGCTTTTTTTTGCGATACAGACTGCTTCCCTTAACGACTTTTTTCTTGCCGATGTTTTTCGTATTCCTGGCTCGCTTCTTTGGGGCCGGTGCTTTTGGCGCAGAACCCTTGCGGGTCTTCTTCTTGGTGCCAACAGCCTTGCCCGATTTCTTGACCTTATCGGGACCCGTATAGGCAGCCTTCAGCCCTTTTATCGATCGATGTTCGAAGCGAATTTTCAGGTAGCGCTCGATACTGGAGTTTTTGTTCCAGTCGATACGGTCAACCAACGTAACCGCCTTGCCCTGCTTGCCTGCGCGCCCTGTTCTGCCAACCCGATGCACATGGTCATCGCCTGAATGCGCGACCGTGTAATTGATCACCAGATCAACATCAGAGACATCAAGGCCCCGGGCTGCGACGTCGGTCGCCACCAGTACCTGCAACTTGCCATCACGGAATCGGTTCAACACCTGCTTGCGGTCACTCTGTGGAATCTCACCGTGCAGATACCCAACCTTCAACTCGGTCCCTGACAGATGTTCGCCGACCGCCGTGCATTGCGCCCGGGTTTTACAAAACACAAAAACCCTTTCAGCTTTTTCTTCTTCGACCAACGCCCTGATCAGCTTTCGTTTGTGATCATCACCGTCGGCCAAAATCATTTGTTGGGTTATCTGACTGTGGCCCTCCTTGAAGGAGTCAACTTCAATAGAGACCGGGTTGTCCAAAATATCCTGAATGCGACCAAAGTTTCGATGTTTCAACGTGGCTGAAAACAGCAGATTCTGTCGCTGCTCCCTGCAGGCGTCGGCTATCTTGTTCATATCCTCCGTAAAACCCATGTCCAGCATCCGGTCAGCCTCATCAAGTACCAGAAACTCGAGATCATCGAAATCAATTGAGCCTTTGTCGAGATGTTCTACCAGTCGGCCCGGCGTGGCGATAATCACTTCAGGGTTTTTACGTAACGATGCAATCTGGTGCTTATAGGCTTCACCGCCAATGACAATGCCGCACTTGATCGGCGTGAATTTTGCGAGCTTCTCGAAAGTCTTTACCGTTTGAAGTGCAAGTTCACGTGTCGGCAGAAGGATCAATCCTCGCGTGCCGTGGCCCGGGGGATCCATTCGGAGCATGTGATCCAGCATCGGCAACAGGAACGCGGCAGTCTTACCACTGCCGGTTTTAGCCGATACCATGACGTCCCGACCGTCAAGAATCGCAGGTATGGCACTGCTTTGAACCTCGGTCGCCTCGCTGAATTCGAGTGTATCGAGCGCCTTGAACAACTGTTTGTGTAAAGGTAGATCCAGTAACGATGTCAGGTGTAGGTCCTTTTTGTAATTGCTGGTATGCAAGTCACACCATCTTATCCTGTTCAGGCCACCGCCATGGCATTCGAGGCATAAAATTTGAATGGTTCGCCTAGTTCAGGATCAGGGGGGCAGGTGAATATCGAGCTAGCCGACGCTCATTCACTCATTGACTGTGCGTCGCTTCTGGATTCTACTGTGCGCGCTAGTCGCCTCGCATAGGAATAGACTCGCCTCAACCTTTCGATAATATCCATCTCGATCGTGTAGGTTCTCATTCGCAATGGCTCATCCGCCAGTAGACGTCGCGCCTGATGGGCCGCAGCGGAATGGGAAATCTCCCTGATCTCACTCTCCATGTCGATAACCATCGCTGCCGCCTCCGGGTCATTTGTGACGACAGACTGTATCGCGATACTGACGGCACGTGTCAGTACCTTGTGATAATCCAGTAACAGTTTTTCGGTCTCCGGACTCACGGACACCCGATGGTTAATTCTCGAACGCCCAAGCTCAATGAGATTCGACTTAATCAGATCACCCATATCCTCAAGACTGTTAGTTACGTCCATCAGTTTCAAAAACTCTTTGTTCTGTAATTCCGTCAGCTCCAACCTGCTGATCTCACTCAGGTAGGTAATAATGGATTGAAATAGAACCTCGACCCGCTCATTGATTGCAGCGACTTTTTGCAGGTCTTCCGGAGCGCCATGCAGTATCGCAGGCAAGATGTTCTTCAACATCTCTTCGACATGCTCTCCGAGATGTGCAATTTCCATACGTACCCTTTCAAGCGCGATTGACGGGGTTTCCAGGAGCTCGTCGTTGAGATACCTGGCTTCTACCACCGCATTGATCTGTAACTCTTTATCAGGCACCAGCCATTCAATCACTCGTGCAAACTGCGGTGTGAACCAGAGAAACAGGAAAGTATTGGCCAGATTAAACACCGTGTGCGCGTTAGCGATCTGTCGTGGTGTTTCCGCAGACAATCTTGCGGCTCCCTCAAGTTCAGCATGGGTTGGCGACAACATCACAACAAGAAGCGCCAGGTCGTCAATGAAGGCAAACCAGATGAGCACCCCCAGAACATTAAATAATACGTGCGCCGCCGCCGCTCGAAGCGCTTCCCGCGTCTTGCCGATAGATGCCAGCAGCGCCGTCGCACAGGTACCAATATTGGCACCGAAGGCTAAAGCAATACCCGCTGGTAGCGTAATAAATCCCTGACTGGCCATAACAATCACGATTGCCGTCGTTGCTGACGAGGACTGCACCAGCGCGGTAAATCCCGCCGCTACCATGATGCCATAGAGCGGGTTTGCCATCGTTGCCATAAGGTCAAGAAAAGGGGGGTGGGATCTCAGCGGCTGCATCCCCTCGCTCATGATCACCATGCCAAAGAACACCATCCCGAGCCCCATAAGCACGGCACCGTATTGGCGAACGACACTACGCCTCGAGAAGAACAACATGCAAAAGCCAATGGTGATCATCGGCAACGCCGCTTTGGTCGCTTGAAAAGCCACGATCTGGGCGGTGATCGTTGTGCCAATATTTGATCCCATAATCACAGCGATGGACTGTGAAAAAGACATAAGACCGGCAGAGATAAACCCGACCAGGAGCACGGTCGTGACTGAGGAGGACTGAATGATTGCTGTCGTAAATGCCCCGGTAAACGCACCCATGATTCGATTGGACGTCATCTTTTTCAGCACAACCTTCATGCGCTCGCCGGCGACAGACTTTAAACCCTCAGCCATCTGGTCCATGCCGAATAAAAAGAGTGCCAGGCCACCACACAGCTGAATGAACATGCCACCAAAGTCTACAGTCGGCGTGCCGCCGGTTGTGTCGGCGAAGATCAGGGGAGAGACGAATCCTGCCAGGAGGACGGCAAGTAAAACTGCCATTTTTTCGGGCATCTTCACGACTGTTCGCTTTCTGTGTTCCTGCTTTTGACGATGGTTATGGGAACCGGGCACATTTGTGCCAGCTGGGCTGCCTTGGAACCAAGGAGTAACTGCTGTAAACCCGTAAGCCCCTGGCTGCCGATGACAACCATCTCCGGGTCGATAATACTGGCGACTTCTATGATTCGAGCTACCGGAAGGCCGATGACCATAAGTCTTAAGGCGTTGGACAAGGACTTGGATTCAGGATTGCTCTCGAGTGCCTTAACCATAAACTCATTGAAAACGGAGGCCGCGACTTCATGTATCAGCGCGGTGCTTTTTGTATTCATGAGCTTGACGTAGTACCCGGGCATATCCCCAGGATCATGCACCACATGCAAAACAACCAGTCTCGCAGTCATCAGGTCACAAAACTTAATAGCTTCCCGCAATGCTGCATAGGAGCTGTCGGAAAAATCCACGGGGACAAGAATGATTCTTTCGTCACCCGGTCGGCCACCGCGTGTATACCGAAGCACGTCTTCAACGTCGCCGGCGAGGACCGCTCCGTCTTCGCCGTTCCCCTCTTGATCCAGAGGTTCACTTCCGGCAGGTTTGTCCGCTGCATTCTTTTCAGACATCAATATAGACTCCCCATCCAGACCACCCCTAATGACAACTAATTCCTTTAGGACATCTTTACGAGCCAGAGGTTGTTACGTCATTCGAAATTCACGATCGCCGGAAATTTCCCTACCCGTAGACCCGGTTGGAAAAACCGCGTATCCGCGTATGTTGCCACATATCCAGCGGCCCTACGACAAAGCCTTCATAAGACAAAGCCTTCATAAGACAAAGCCTAAACTCGAGAATGGCATTTTGATATTCATGAAACATCGAGCCAGATAGGTCCAGGTGCTGGATGTACATGCCTTATCACTGCTGGCCCGCGCCGATTGCTGCTCTGCGATGCCAGGTTGGATGATAGATCAGCAGCAATCATCGGGGACTGGCGATGATAGTGACCTCAAAAGGTGAAGATTTGTTATCCGGTTATTGAGCCAGGAAGAAAATTGTGGGACGTTTGATCATTGTCAGCAAATTGCCGGTAAACTGACGCCAGACTAGAAAGGAGAGAACATGGGACGACTGAATGACAAAATTGCACTGGTGACGGGAGGAGCCTCCGGTCTTGGTGCGGGTATCGCGCAACGCTTCGTTGAAGAAGGTGCGCGAACAATCATTACTGATGTTAACCCGGAGGGAGCAGCGGTCGCCGAGCGACTCGGCGCTGAGTTTCTTGTCCAGGACGTCCGCGCAGAAAGCGGCTGGGTTGATACCATTGACGACGTGGTTTCGCGTTTCGGTCGCCTTGATGTGCTGGTGAATAACGCCGGTATTTTCAGTAGCAGCCCGGTTGACGAAACCCTTCTTGAAGACTGGCAGCGGGTAATGGACGTTAATCTCACCGGCGTCTTTCTTGGCTGTAAGCACGGCGTTCGTGCAATGAAGAAAAATACTGGAACGTCTCTCGGATCAATCATCAATCTGTCTTCAGTCGTTGGACTTCGCGGTCAGTTGGGCGGCGCTGCCTACGGTGCCAGCAAAGGTGGCGTCCGGCTATTGACCAAAACCGTGGCGCTTGAAAATGCAGCGATCGGCATTCGCTGTAACTCTATTCATCCCGGCATCATCGATACGCCTATTTTGGATCCGGTTTTTGCCGCGGTTGACGATCCAGCGGCGTTCCGCAGCCAACTCGAACAGAAATTACCGATCGGATACATGGGTGACCCAGCCAGGGATATCGGCAATATGGCCGTTTTTCTGGCAGCGGATGAAAGCATTTACATTACCGGTGCGGAAATGGTGGTTGACGGTGGTATGACCATCGGATTGCCGTAGAAGCTTCCACTTAATCAGGACAACTTAATGTTTGCCACACGCTTCCGTAAGACACCAGGGGTCACTCATGCCATTTATTGAACTATCTGCAATACTGGGAAACCTGGGCGAGTTCGTCGGCTCAATCGCCGTACTGGCGACTCTGGTTTATGTCTCGGTCCAGGTTAATCAAAGCAAGGAATTGCTGGAACGCCAGAGCCAGTCGATCGAGCAGTCGAACAAGATCGCCGTGAGCACGGCAGAAGCAGAAATGCTGTACCGGAATTTCGACTGGTACAAGTCAATCATCAGCTACCCACATATGGCGGAGTTGGCCGTCAAACTAGGCACCGCCGAAACACTCTCCCCGGTGGAAGCATGGCAGGCACGAGCCTGGGCATCGCAGCTCTACCAGCTTTGGTTATCTTCGGAAAGTTACTACAAGAACGGTCTCATCGATCACTCGTTGTTCCAATCGATGCTCAAAGCACCGCAGAACGCGATCGAAAGCCTGCCTGGGCTGGTCCCGGACATCGTCACGCAGTATAAGCTGCGGGCCGATACCGAATCCGGAACGTCACAAATGTCTGCGCGAATCAGGGCACTGTTAGATGAAAGAAACCTGATCTAGCCGATTTCTACAGCCATTCACCCATCAGGCAGGCACCGTTACCGGTGCACACACCACCAAGCGAACTGACGTTCACCAGCGACGGGTACCTTATATGAAGGTGCAATCAGGACTGAGAACCAACATTTCCGGTCCTGGAATTAGCTCTCTTTTTGTTTGTTACCGAGGGAAATCTGCTTTTTGGCCGGAGTCGTTGACTGACCGCTGACACCGGGCTCGATAGACTGAATTTTTTTGCCCGACTCCAGGTAGATCCTGGTCTTTTCTGCGATGGATTCTGAGGTTTGCGTTGCTGCCGGTTGCTTCTTCTTTGCCGGTGCGCGTGTGGGTTTACTGGTCATATTCTTACGTTGGTTCAGGAATTAGGCCGTGATTATACGCGAAAAACGGCTGCAAATGGGGACATATCTCCCAGAGACCAAATTTGGGCCGATTTAGGCTAATGACGGCAGCCCATGCAGCGAACCCACACCGTGTTCTCTACCTGGTTCTAACATGATTCGAATACCGCAGATCCTCAGCGCGTTGACTTACAATCCACTGATTCCAGGATTGAATCGACCTGTTGGAATGGTTAGACTGCGCGCCCCGCCTGTCGCTTCAACAACTCCTTTACTGACGATTGGTATCACCCCGCTGTGTGATTTGTCACACGGCAAGATCAATTGTTGCTAAAGGTTTTTAAATGTTTGAGATACACGCCGCTAAAGTCACCACCATCAAGAATGACCTGTTATCGGGTATCACCGTGGCACTGGCACTTGTACCTGAGGCCGTAGCCTTTGCTTTTGTTGCTGGCGTTGAACCCCTGGTGGGTTTGTACGCTGCCTTTATGGTTGGTTTGATCACCGCCTGTATCGGTGGGCGACCCGGCATGATATCGGGAGCAACAGGGGCTTTGGCGGTTGTCATGGTCGCGCTGGTCGCAGATCACGGTGTCGAATACCTGTTCGCTACCGTCGTGTTGATGGGCTTGATTCAGATCGGTGCAGGGATACTCAAGCTGGGAAAATTTATCCGTATGGTTCCGCATCCCGTCATGCTGGGATTTGTGAACGGCCTGGCGATTGTTATTTTCCTTGCCCAGCTTAGTCAGTTTGGCGTGGCCGGCGAACCCGGGTGGCTCGATGGGACGTTTATGCAGGGTAGTATTCTGGATGTTGCCTGGCTGGAAGGTCAGCAACTCTATATGTTGATTGGCCTCGTATTCATCACCATGTCAATCATTCACTTTCTGCCTATGCTCACGACCGCAATCCCCTCTTCATTGGTTGCTATCCTCGCTGTCAGCCTGTTGGTGTTCGGTTTGGACCTGGATACCCGGGTTGTTGGCGACATAGCATCAATCAAGGGCGGACTGCCTGCCTTCCATATCCCTGCAGTTCCTTTTTCCATCGACACCCTGATGATCATTTTGCCTTATTCGATCATTCTTGCCGCCATTGGACTCATTGAATCTCTGCTCACACTCAGGTTGGTGGACGAAGTGACCGAAACGCGCGGCCGGGGGAATCGTGAGTGTGTTGCCCAGGGTATTGCCAATACGACTACCGGACTTTTCGGCGGCATGGGCGGTTGCGCCATGATTGGGCAAAGCATGATCAACGTAAACTCTGGTGGGCGCGGGCGCCTGTCCGGGATCACCGCTGCGCTATGCCTGTTAATGTTTATTCTGGTCGCATCACCCGCAATTGAGCAAATCCCCCTCGCGGCGCTGATCGGTGTGATGTTCATCGTCGTGATCGGCACATTTGAGTGGAGCAGCTTTCGCGTCATTCGGAAGGTCCCCCGCTCTGACGCCATGATTCTTATTCTGGTGTCAGGCATTACGGTTGCGACTGATCTTGCGATTGCTGTTGTCGCCGGCGTGATTGTTTCAGCGCTGGTTTTTGCCTGGGAACATGCGAAGCACATACTTATTGAAGCCCGGGAAGACCATCGCGGCTCCACGGTTTATGCCGTCACCGGGCCGCTGTTTTTCGGTTCTGTGACCTCATTTCTGGATCGTTTTGACCCTTCACAAGATAACGATGATGTGATTATTGATTTTGCTCGCTCCAGAGTGGCCGATCATTCAGGACTGGAAGCCATAGACACACTGGCTGACCGGTATCTCAGCGCTGGAAAAACACTCCACCTCGTACACTTGAGTGATGAATGTCGTCGTCTACTGAAAAAAGCAGGCGGGCTGGTTGAGGTCAATGTGATTGAAGACCCTCGGTACTTTGTTGCCGATGACGTACTTGCCTGAATTCTCGGCGGTCATAAACCCCCGCTTGTCGCGGGTGAAGGTTGTTCGCGTTATATCGATAATTTTCGCCACTAAAAGGCTATTAGCGAGTGGCGGCTAACACCCCGGAGTCAAACGTTACCTGCAGTTTTCTAAGACTACGGTGCGTGAAGCTTGGCAGATGACGCAGGTCACTGAGCGCCTCATCTAACTGAAAGTTTCCAAGTCGTTGGAACAGATGCTCGAAAGCAATCGCTGATTCAAGCCTTGCGAGCGGCGCCCCCGGGCAAAAATGGACGCCCTGGCTGAAGGCCAGGTGTTTGGACGCATTTTCACGTCGGACGTCGAAAACGTCTGGCTGACTAAAATGCGATTCATCTCTATTTGCACAACCGTACATCACGCCAACGCCAGCACCTTCCGGAATCTGCACGCCGTTTAGTTCAGTCGCTTTGGTCGCATACCGGAAATGGGTTTGGACAGGCGATTCAACGCGGAGGACTTCCTCGACAAGATTGGGGATAAGCGAGCGGTCCTCTAGCACCCGTTTCATCTGATCGGGATGTTGCAACAGCAACAACATGCCGGACGTTATCGTGTTGGTTGTCGTCTCGTTTCCCGCCACCAGAAACTGCAGGACGATGCTATTAAGTTCTGCATCATCCAGCGGGCGGCTATCTTTAAAACGGGCACGAATCAGGTCTGAAATAAAATCATCGCCGAGGTTTAGCTTCCTCTCAGCAATGATGTCATCGACCCACCCTGAAAAGTCTACTCGCAGTTTTTGAACGTCAACCATCTCTTCTGCAGACAGCATGCCGCCCAAATGAGAAATCGTATCCGACCAGGTTTTGAACTGACGCAACATATCCCGAGGTAACCCCAGCGCCTCGATGATAACAATCATCGGCAATGGCACCGCAAAGTCAAAATTCATCTCGCAGCTACCGCGAGCCGAAAAATCGTCGATGAGTTCATCCGCAATCGCACGAATCCTGGGTTCCCAACTCGACACGCGCTTCAGGGAAAAGGCCTTATTCACCAGACTTCTGTAGAACCGGTGTTCCGGTGGATCAGCGGTTAATAACGTACGCACGACACCTTCTCGAGGTCGATGACTACCATCGGGCGCTGACGGGACCTGGACACCGGTTTTAGATGAGAAGGTATCCGTATCTTTAACGACCTGCATCACCAGGTCATGGCGACTAACCAGGAAAAAATTGCGATCCGGAACCTGAAAAACACCGCCGGCTGCGCGCAGGGCCTGATAATAGTCAAACGGGCATTCCGTGATGGCCGGGTCAAGGGGATCTTTGCTTAACAGTGAATCATTCATACCGTCATCATACCCATACTGTGACTGCCCGCGTATAGGGATCTGACGTTCGACACTCGTAACAAACAGACTCTTGAACCCACGCAGCCCGTTTTCCTAAAACGACATTGTTCAGGTCGATACGTTAAAATTCTGAGACATACCCAGCGATAGCCACCCGTTGAACTCCGCCAGTCCCAGACCTTCCCTAATGTTCCTGATCCGCTCCGGATGGCCAACGGTACTACTGATCGCACTGGCCTCTGCGGTTGCCCAGTCATTCGGTCGCTTCAGTTATGGTGTTTTGCTGCCAGCGATACGGGATGACATGGGAATCAGCAACACCCAGGCAGGATTCATCGGTGCTGCCAATGTCGGCGCCTATTTGCTGGGCACCCTGCTGGTTGCCTGGGCAACAAGCCACTATCGCCTGCTTAACGTCATGCGCCTTGGGCTGATAATGGCAACATCAGGTTTACTATTTGCCAGCATCGCCAGTTCACCCCTTATGCTGGCCATGGCCTTGTTCGTCGCAGGTGTGGGCGGTGCCTTTCTCTGGATTCCCGCGCCCGTTATTGCGGCAGATGCGATATCTCCCGGGCGGCGTCCGCTGGCTGTCGGGCTCATGAGTTCAGGTATCGGGCTCGGGGTCGTCTTTGTCAGCATACTAAGTGGCGTTCTGCGATCATCGGAAGGCGATCACGCGTGGGCAAATGTGTACCAGATCCAGTTTTTGATCGGTGTGCTGATTTTAGCCGGAACACTCTTTATCGTTCGTCATCAGCAGGAGCAGCCAACCGGAGGCGCCGGAATCGGCGGATTTGGCGCACTGCGGCGGATGCATAGCTGGCTACCATTGATTGTCGTCTACTTCACTTTCGGCTTTATGTATCTTCTGGTCATCGGCTTTCTTACAACAAGATTGGAGGATGACAGCACATGGACGACCACCAATGCGGCAATGGCCTTCACCTTTATGGGGTTCGCCATGATTTTCGGTGGACCCACATTTGTCTCTATCTCATATCGATTAGGGGTTCGCCTGGCATTAACGATTGCTTTCGGTCTCTGGCCCGTCTTCGTCTGCATTGTGCTGACAGGATTGTATATACCCACGCTAGCGGCATGTATTGGACTTGGACTTCTCTTCAGCGGGTTACCAACGCTGGTGACAATCTACGTGGTGGAGAACACCACGCCACAGGACTACGGGCCAAGTTTCGCGGCCGCGACCCTGGCGTTCGGCATCGCGCAAACTATTTCGCCACCCATAGGCGGATTGATTGCAGACCTGAGCGGCTCCTTCACGCTGGTCTTTCTGTTATCGAGTGTCATGGGTGTTGTGGGACTGATGGCTTCACTTCGATTGCCACGACATCACCTGTAAAAAAGAACCTGAGGGGCATCAGCTCAGGGTTTCAGCTCAGGGTACTACCGTAGGTTACAAGCAGGATAATCAGGAACATGATTATGCTGGTCATGATTGTGGTATCCAGCAACCCGAGCGTATGGTCCTCTTCGAGTAACGACGACAACGTATAAAAGGTGGGAAAAAGAAAGATTAGCAGGAAGATGGTCGATCGTGAAAAACCCAACGGCAGATCCGGATGCGAACCATCTACCTGGATCTGATAGAAGGCAATACCCAGTAACGTGCAAGGCAACACCAGAAACATGACCTGGGTAATCCCACCAAAGGCATTGGCCAGCGCAATCCCATATTCCTGTTTGCGGTGCGACTGCCACAAAATGACGTACTCGCTCATACCTGCGAACACTGCAAGAATCAGCGCAGTAAGAACATTACTGACCCTTAACTCATCCAGCATGGTCTCGGCAAAGCTGGACACCAGCGAGCCGCCGACGAACGCGCCGGCAACACCGACCAAAAACAACCCCGCTATGCCTGCAAAGGAGCTTGGTTTTACATTCAGGTAGACAAGCCCGATCCGCTGCTCAACATCGGCATCTGACATCTCGAGCACCTTGCGTACCTCTTCTTCTTCGGCAGCATAGTTGCGCAGCAATGTGTAGACGTATACGGAGAAGATCGAAAGCAAAACAACACTCGTAACGACAAGATCAAGCGACGAAATACTGTTCTTGGGTTCATCCGAGGCAGTGAAAGTAAGCATTACCAGACCGAGTATCAGCCCTATAGAACCACCTGCTATCAGGACCTGTGTACCCGCCTTTGTAATCGGTGTGGGCATCACAAACATTCCCCGACGATCCTTCGGCAGGAAGAAGGAGTAAAGACTGAACACCAGGGCATTGTTGTAAATGGTGATCACGGTCACGAGAAAAGCCATGTCCGGGCTGACGGGAATAAGAAATGCTATGACGACAAGTTCCGGCGCGGTTGACAGTATTTCAGCAAACGTTCCGGCAATGTAGTGATCCCAGCGGAAACGGGCAGACAGGCGTTCGGTTGCTGATACCAGCGCCTGACAGGAGGCCTGCAATATCAACAGCCCAAGCAACAGTTCAAGCGCCATCTGGCCGGCGCGAGGCAGCGACACGTCGAGATGCTCAGCCACCAGGGTCGCAATCCAAAGGACAACACCAATGAGCAGACGACGTAACCACGGCGGAATGGCAGCCAGGTGTGCAGTTCGGCCCAGTTGGTTAACCGATAGTCGCTGCGGGTCCAGACCGACGCTCAACAGCGTCTTCTTGACCTGGGGCAGTGTCCCCGGTAATCCTGCATTGGCCAGCGGACTAAGCGGTATGTCGTCCTCTTCGGTCATCGCCAACGTTCTCGCCCTGCTCCGCTTAACCTGACCATCCTAATCTCCGTGAGAGTGACATGAAAGGTGAAAAACCCGTTCGTCGCGTACACGGTTGCCTTTCGGCATGGGGTTGCTGGCGATCCGCTACAAAAATTCCAGTACCGACAGATTATTGATCTGATAATATCAAACGACTACTCAAGAGCGATGGACAACTGATATGCCGCCTGAAGAAAAGATCTTGCCGTTTTCCCTGAAATACAATGCCGAGCATAGCCAGGCATATTTCGACAAGCATCAGGACGGTATGGGTAGACGCGTATCAAACTACCTGGAACAGCGTATGGTAGGCAAAGCGCTGCAGCTCACGACGAATGTATCCAGTTGCCTGGATCTGCCCTGCGGCACCGGCCGATTTTGGGACCTGCTGTTTTCATCCGGCGTGCAGGATCTGACGGCTGCTGACTATAGTCAGGATATGTTGGATGTTGCGGCTCGCGTTCGCCCTTTGGATCAGACTAAAAAAACCACAATGCTAAAGACATCAGCTTTCGCCATTGACCTGCCGGATCAGTCGATTGACCTTGTGTTTTGTATGCGGCTGATACATCACGTTGGAGACCCCGAGGATCGAAAGACAATACTTAAGGAGTTTGCTCGAGTCGCCAGAAGTGAAACCCTGGTATCACTTTGGGTCGACGGAAATTACCAGGCTTCCAGACGCAAAAAGCACGAGCAAAGGCGGGTTCGTACCGGCTATCAGAACCGGTTTATCATCCCCGCCACCCAGTTTGAAGACGAGGTCGCCTCGACCCCCGGTCTTGAGATCGGCGGTCACGTTGATCTGTTTCCAGGCATATCCATGTGGCGGACCTATGTATTGAAGTCAGTCTAACGAGAGAAAAAATAGAGCAAGGAGTGATGTCAATGCGAGCAGCACCTTATGCGCCTGGTCAGGCGATGAGTACGACTTATGTCATGTCAGCAGATGACACGTCGCTTCATTTTGATGTGAACGCATTGACGCCGAAACAACTCGAGGAGTTTGAATCGCACAAGGACCTGATGGGTTTTTTACAGGTGGCGCTGATTGGACTGGGCAAACCAGCTGATCACGTGATGCTTTATGAAGCTTTTGGTCAGGCTCCATGGCCGGAACGTCTGAGGCGTTACGAAGGATTCTTTAAGGAGATGGGGCTGTCACCCATCCCGCCTGATCATTGGCACATGATTCCCAGAGACACTTTTTACGCTGCCGCCGCTGAGCAACTGCCGGAAACAGACTGCGTGACCCTCTATATGTCTTCGGGTACCAATGGCGTTCTGCATAACGATCCTGCTTTTTTTGCCGTAAGCCAGAATGTTAATTCCAAAGTGCATTTCGCGGAGCATGCGCCTCTTGCCGGCATTCCCGTACCGGACACGCTGGTCACGACGAAGAAAGATCTGGGCAACGAGTCAGTCAGACAATTTATGGCCACCCATGATGATGCCATTATGTTGAAGATTCTGGGGTTATCTGGCGCAAGGAACGTCACGCCAGTCAGCAGTATTAATGACTGTCTTGCCTATCTGCAGGAGTTCGATGACGGCATGGAAGTCATTCTTCAGGAGAAACTCAACCTGGATCACTACACCGAAATGACGGCAGACCTGCTGGTCACGGACGATACCATCAGTATTTCAAATGTTAGAAAGATCATGTTTGCCGAGGGTATCTGGGTGGGCAACCTGATCGGACCGGACGTGATCCTGACCGAGGAACACAGACAAGCTCTGATCCGGGTGGGGGAATATGCGCGGCAGCAGGGCTACACGTCGCCCGAGGGTTACAACTGCGGTGTCGACTATTTCATCAGCGATGATGATTTCACGGTGACGGAAATCAACGCCCGCTGGACCGGAGGGTTATTCCCTGCCGAAATGATTCGTCTTGTTGGCGCTCAGGACAAGACGTGTGTGGCGTTTGTAGACCTGGTTCGCGAAGACAAGTTTGAGACGTATCTGGACTTTGTTGCGCAGCACCTCTTTGGATCAGGGGACCCTGATTTCTCAGTAATACCTCTGGGCGCCAGCGCCATTCCACAGACAATAGAAGGTGTAGATCATTACTTCGCGTGGCAGGTTATTGCCGGGGACTTTGAAGCATTCAAGATAGCACGCAGATCAGAGCTTGGTGATGGTGCGCTCATGCGTGCCGAGACCATCAGTGT
>Ga0222633_1000710_pt1 | contig 25457 bp, 22 predicted proteins | sample AntAcemetageno48_FD_179816 | JGI IMG/M metagenome (GOLD analysis project Ga0222633, IMG submission 179816) | Saline water microbial communities from Ace Lake, Antarctica - #48 | ecosystem: Environmental > Aquatic > Non-marine Saline and Alkaline > Saline | place: Antarctica: Ace Lake | collected...
TGGTATACACAATCTTATCGATTAACTCCGGGTGCCAACGATCCACGCCGGTATCGACCAGGCCAACCACGACGTTCTTGCCGGTAGAAATCTTGTGGATACTGTCTATTCGATCCCCGTTAACCGTATTTTGCAGCGCAAAGTACGGATCGTTGTAGGACATCAGGGAATAGCGCTTTACGGATTGCACTGACTGGATCCTGTCATCTGCGGACAGGGCAGAAACAACGTCATCAAGATTTCGACTGGGTCCAAACTCCGCAACCACTGCTTCTACATTGAGTGCCTGAATCGTGAACTGGGAGACTTTTTTTAATCCATGAAACCGCAGCACCGCCTGGATAAGGTTTTGCGCAGGCGGCTCGTCCACTGAGGATTTTTGGCTGAAACCGGTTGCTAGCTCACTACCTGGCGGCAAAAAAGGAACAGTAAATACGACGTTACCTTCGTACATGTCCACCGGCGGCGTTGACGCACAACCCGCAACGATAAAAAGCAGTAAAACGAGGCTACCGATTCGTGAAGCTTGCATACTCAACACCATCTATTTGCTGAAGCTGGTTCAGGAAGACATCAGAACTGGTCTCGGCAGGCACCATCAGCTCCACGATGTAACTACCATTTTCATCAGGGCCACTAACGATGTTTGAGCCCGTTTCAATCAGGGCCTGTCTGAGCGTCACCGCGGGAATCGGGGTTTTAAACCCCAGCACCAGACGCTCGACTTTACCGGATTCGTACTTCCCGGGTTCCTGCGCTTCAATACTCAACGTCTGAAACTCCTCACCTGGGCGCTCCGGAGTCAGGAATTGCGCCCCGCCAATCACAAGCGCCAGCACTGAAGCCGCAAGCGCAGTTGTCGTCAAACCGATAGACAAACCCGGAACTCGATGGGTTCGAACCGGAACCTCCTGCACACTGGCCTTATCCCTCTCCGATGCGTCAATACGATTGAGGACTGCCCGAAAAGATCTATCGCTATCCTGTGTCATCACATCAGGTTCGCTAACAATCTGCTGAAGCTCATACAGTCGGTCGCGCTCTTCCTGGCATTCGTCGCAACCAGCCAGATGACGCAGCACCAGCTCCGCATCTCGCCCCCTCAATGTATCGTTAACATACCAGGGCAATAGTGACATTGCCTGTTCGTGTTCTTTACGCTTAACCAATTTTCTACTCTCTTCGGTTGTTGTTATCAGGCACCGTCTTCTGATCGGCATTCTTCTCCTGAATAATTTCATCTACTCTATTGCTGTCAGAATGATGCTCGAGCACTGGTAATAATTTCGCCAACCGTTTTCGGGCATGGAACATTCTCGTCTTTACGGTATTGACAGGGCAGTTCATGATCTCGGCTATTTCCTGATAGGAATGCCCCGAAAAGTAAGTCAACTCAACAACGCTGCGCTGGTCGGCAGATATCCGGTCCAGACCGCTCGCCAGCCACTCGTCCAGTCCAATCTTACTGATGAGGTTATGGCTGTCTGCGAGATCATCGTACTCATGTATCTCCTCTGCATTTTGCTCTGGCATCTTCTTCAGCTTATCCAGGGCTTTGATACCTTTGAGGTACGAAATACCGGTGATCCATGTGGATACTTTCGACCTCCCCTCAAACCCTGACGCCTTCTCCCAGACGACGAAAAGTGTGTCGGAAACGACTTCTTCCACCAGCTCTGGCCTTCGCAACATACGGCTCAAATACCTCGTGAGCTGTGGATGCATTCGTTTATAGAGTTTCTCGAAAGCGACCCTGTCCTTCACTGCTATTCGTTTCAACAGCGCAAGATGCTCTGCGTCGTCGCCGCCTCGCTTTGTCTCGAGATCATGAATTGACATATTTGCCTGTTGACAGCCCGCTATGATGGATATGTCCGATATTGCGCCAAAATGGTTCAACTTCACAACATTGATCCTCAACCGGCGTTGGCGTCACCAAAAGTCAGCATGTTAGGATGATAGACATGCGAACGTTGACCATCCTTCTCCTCCTGGCCACCTCATTTCGAGCGGTCGCCGACTTTGAGACGGCATCCCAGTCCTATCGCAACAAGGACTATGGCACGGCGTTTGAGGCTTTCACTGAGTTGGCCAGGAGTGGGGATGCAAGGTCCCAGACCGTCCTGGCTATGATGTACAAGTATGGTGAAAGTACGGCTGTTGACCTGGAACAGGCCTTTCACTGGTACGTTGAGGCGGCTTCCCAGGGATATCCACCGGCCCAGTACAACGTTGGGATTATGCTCGTAGACGGTGTTGGTGTTACCGCAGATCCGGAGGCAGCAAAACTATGGTTATCCCGGGCGGTAGAGTCGGGACATGACGGCGCCAGAGACAAGCTCTCGATGCTGACCGGAGACCCAGAGATAGTAGAGGCTTCAGAACCCATCGCCTGGTCACAAAACTGGAACCTTCGATTGCCCAACGACATTCGATTCCAGTCACCGAAAGGTGAGATGAACCGCAACAGGGTCTACCGTATACAGCTCGGCGCCATGGGCAGTATTGCCAGTGCTGAGCGGCTCTGGCGCCAGGCTCTGACCAGCAATAATTCGTTGTTCAAGGGATTGGAACCTGTCTACAGGGAAGGTCAATCCGGGTCCGGTACCGTGTGGAGGGTTCAGACCGGTAATTTCAATTCAGCGGCTTCCGCCCGTGAATTTTGTTCCCGGTACAACGCAGACCCCCGCAAAAAGACCGGTTGTATTGTTGCTAGCGATTAAAGAGAAGCGCGTAGCATGGGCATCGCCCCTGAGACCCGAGTAGTGACCTGATCAACGGCGTACATCGCTTAAGGGGAATGCTAGAATCCCCGCATGTCGAATCAAGAACTCATTGAAAAAACCGTCGCAACGGAAACAGTCGTTACCACCGCATCGGACGGCGAATCGGACAGCGATCCCGAGACATCCAGCGACGTCGCGCTTTGCCCAAATTGCGCAACCCCGATCAACGGACCTTTCTGTGCTACCTGCGGCCAGTCCCAGAAGAATCTGAACAAACAGGTTTGGACCCTCGCAGGTGAAGTCCTGGACGATGTTTTCAGGCTGGACTCTCGAGTTGCCAGAACCCTGTTCGCTCTATTCTTCAGACCAGGCTTCCTGACGACGGAATATTTTGACGGCCGCCGGGCGCGATACACGCCGCCTGTCCGCCTTTATCTGGTTATCAGCTTCCTGTTCTTTTTTATTACACCGGTCATGAACAACCTGGACACGGTACCTTCCGATGAAGTCGAGGTCATTACCCTTCATGAAGATGGCGAGGACGGCGCAGACTGGAAGGATATTAAGCAAGAGCTTCCTAACATCAACCTCGACTGGTTATCCAACGAAGAGAATGAGGCACTGGCAGAAAGGCTTGAAATACAGCTCAAAAAAACGGTAGATCGGGTAAAGGAAGACCCCGCCGGGCTCTGGGGCGGGGTGATGGACCTGATGTCCGCCGTCATGTTTTTTATGCTGCCATTTTTCGCCATTTTCCTGAAATTGTTCTACATCGGCAGCGGGGTCTACTATGCACAACACCTGTTGCTGGCACTTCACAATCATTGCTTCCTGTTTTTGGCAACCCTGTTAACCGGGGCACTTGAACTGCTCGACACCACCACAGTGGGCGTGGTGTCGGGGCCAATTGCATCACTGACCGCACTCTGGATACCGGTCTACATGTATCTCAGCCTCAAGAATACGTATGGTCAGTCACATACCATGACGGCCTTCAAGTTTCTGTTCATCGCATCGATCTACATCGTCATAGCTTCATTGGGACTAGCCGCGGCCTTCATCTTTGAGGTCCTGACACAATGAGCTTTGATCTCAGACAGGCGCTGGGAGATCTCGGTATTACACAAGATGTAATCGATGCATGCCCAATGCCTGTCTGCAAAGAATGTACCGACCTGGTAGATGCTGGACTGGATCTGTTCGACCGGCCACAGAAAATGACGCGTCAAACCCTTGATGCCTGGCTGACAATGAAAGCCACAGCTCAATCTGACGGGCTGGAACTCAACCTGGTGTCTGCGCATCGCTCGATCGAATACCAGTGCGGGCTCATTCGCCAGAAGCTTGAAGCAGGCAGGTCCATTAACGACATACTTCAGGTAAACGCTATCCCCGGCTACAGCGAACATCACACCGGTCGCGCGCTGGATCTGCACGCAGGTGATGGCAAGCCACTGGAACTGGAATTTGAACACCACCCCGCTTTCATATGGCTGTGTGACAACGCCAGTCGGTTCAACTTCCATCTCAGTTACCCAAGGGGTAATCCTGAAGGGATAGATTTTGAGCCGTGGCACTGGTGCTATTCCGCAAGAGAATGATCGCCTTCCAACCCTGGACACCCCGGTGGGCGCCCCAATGAGTACAGACAGGTGTTAATCAGGCGAGCCCGTAAACCTTTAAAAAAAACAATCCAATGCTGCAGGACAATATGCAGACAAGCGTGGTGGTCATGACCAGATTAGCAGCCAACGAGTCATTGGCACCGAGCGCCTTAACCATTGCGTAAGACGCCGTGGCGGTGGGGCTAACGAAGAGCAGAAACAGCACGCCCAAATCGGTACCGCGAAAGCCTGACTGAATTGCGATCACTGCCAGCAGACCCGGCAACAAAACTGCCTTCAAACAGATGACCAGGCCGGTCGCCTTTGAAGAGTCGCGCAATGCTCGCAGGCTCATCCCTGCACCGGTGCCCAGTAATGCCAATGGCAGAGCCATAGAACCAATGTATTCCCCCGCACTCAGCAGAATACCTGGCACCCGAATACCACTGAACGCCACCAGAAACGCCACAGCAATAGCGATGATCAGTGGGTTTTTCACGATGTCGGTAAACACTACGGCCCAGTTTAGGTCGGTTTTTGCATAGAAGCTGAGAATAAAAACCGACAGGATGTTGTACGAAACGGTGAGGCCGGCCATGAGTAACGAGGCCAGCGCCAGCCCCGGCGCACCGTATGCATTCGCACAAAGCGCCAGACCAATAACCCCGAGGTTGCTGCGAAAAGCCCCCTGCACTACCACACCACGATCTTCTCTCGGCTCAACAAACGTGGCCGCTAACCAGCTCAACCCAAACGCCAGAATCGCTCCGCACAGGCTGAAGTAGAACACCGGGAAGTTGATTGTTGTATCCAGGTCAATCTGGCTGATCGTGGTGAATAACAGCACCGGCAAGCATATCGAGAACACAAGGCGGGATGCGATCTGGTTAAAGTGATCGTCAATAAAACCAATGCGCCGAAGTGCCAGGCCCAGAAGCACAATAAGAAATATTGGTCCGGTGACTGTTAGTGTTTCTGACAAAATACCCAGGTACAACGCGGAAGCCTCAGTCATCCGTAAACAGGCTCCTACTGTGGCCTATTTGCCGATGATTTTTTGTGTTGGAGAAACATGTGTCGGCAAAGCCAGTGACAGCATGGCTGCCAGGATGACGAACATCGTCGACACCCATAAACAGGCAACAATCCCATAGACCTGGAATACCCAGCCGGATAGAACGGTGCCGACCAGCCTGCCCATGGCATTCGCCATATAGTAAAACCCTACATCCATCGACACGCCGTCTTCATCTGCATAGCTCACAATCAGATAGCTATGCAGCGAGGAGCTCACCGCAAACAGCACGCCGAAAACGAGAAGTCCGCCTGGCAGCAACAGCTCAGGCCGCAGATCACTCATCATCGCCAGCGCAATCAACGCCGGGGTTATTGAAAGCGCACAGGCCCACCTGAAAGCACTTTTGCCATCCGGAACCTTTCCTTCGGCTTTACCAGTCAGGCGCGGCGCAAAAGCCTGCACTACCCCGTAGCCAATTACCCAACTGGCCAAAAAGCCACCGACGGACCAGTGATCCCAACCGAAAGTGGCAGACAGATAAACAGGCAGCGCAACCACAAACCATACATCCCTTGCACCGAACAAAAACAAACGAGCCAGTGAGAGGATATTTACCGCTCTGCTTTTTGAGAAAATTTCCGTGAACTTCGGTTTTCTTTTTGCCTTACCCAGATCTTTTCTTAAGGTCACCAGACTGGTCAGCCAAACCAGCGCCAAAACCGTGACCATGACCAATACGGCGTCATGAAAACCCAGTAACGTCAGCAGAACACCGCCCAGGAAGAAACCACCGCCCTTCAATGCGTTCTTGGAACCCGTGAGCACAGCAATCCACTTGTAGAGTCTGTCCTGTTCTTTATCGGGGACCAGAAGCTTGATTGAGCTTTTCGCGCTCATCTTGTTGAGGTCTTTCGCGATGCCGGAAATGGCCTGCGCAGCCATCACCCAGGCTACGGTCAACATCGCACTCGGCACCAGCAGCATGCTTAACGCAAGCACCTGTAGACCCAGCCCAATATTCATGGTGCGGTTCAGTCCGATTCGCGCGCCTAACCAGCCACCGACGAGATTGGTCACCACACCAAAAAATTCATAAAACAAAAACAGCAGGGCGATCTGAAGCGGGCTGTAACCCAGCCCATGGAAGTGCAACACCACCAGCATGCGCAGGGCACCATCAGTTAACGTGAATACCCAGTAGTTACCGGTAATCACCAGGTACTGCCTGACTTCGACAGATAATCCTGAAACCAGGCTCATAAAAACGTGTTCATGGATTCGTCACGACACTGTTTTCACGATGCGGGTTGCCCAACCATTCGCATCAGCTCTGCGGTGCGATTGGCGTAACCCCATTCGTTGTCATACCAGGCATACAGTTTTACCTGCGTGGCGTTGATCACCATGGTGGACAGGGCGTCAATAATACAGGAGCGCGGATCGGTCCTGTAATCAATGGACACGAGCGGGCGCTCCTCATATCCAAGAATCCCCTTCAGTTCATTGCGTGCCGCGTTCTTGAAAAGCCCGTTTACCGCTTTCTCGGTCGTGGCGTGCTTCACCTCGAACACACAATCAGTCAATGACGCATTAGCCAAAGGCACACGAATGGCGTGACCGTTTAGTTTGCCTTTCAGCTCAGGAAATAGGTGGGTAATCGCAGTCGCTGAGCCAGTGGTGGTAGGTATCAGGCTCATCGCGCTGGCGCGTGCGCGGCGCAGGTCTTTATGGGCAGCATCCAGAATGGTCTGCGTATTGGTGACACTGTGGATGGTGGTCATACTGCCGTGCACGATGCCCAGTTTTTCGTGCAACACCTTCACAACGGGCGCAAGGCAATTCGTGGTGCAGGAGGCAGCCGTCACAATTGGGTGGATGGCAGGATCATAAAGATGCTGGTTCACGCCCATCACAACATTCAGCACACCCTCCTCTTTCACCGGCGCCGTGACCACTACTCGCGCAACCCCCTGGTCCAGGTATGCCTGCAGCAACGCTTTGGTTTTCATTTTTCCTGAAGCTTCAATGACGAGGTCGCAACCAGACCAGTCAGTATCGCTGATGGTTTTGTTTCTGGTAAAGCTGACCTTGTGGCCATCAATCACCATGCCGTCACCCTCGGCCTCCGCGTTGTGGTGCCAGCGACCATGGACCGAGTCGAAGGTGAGCAGGTGCGCAAAGGTTTCTGCATCCCCCGCGGGGTCATTGACCTGGATAAACTCAATCCCGTCCCAGTCGAAAGCAGCTCGCAACGTGAGCCGACCCATGCGGCCAAAGCCGTTTATTCCAACTTTAATCGTCATGAAATGACAGCCTTAATGTTTAAACAGAAATTGTGTTCGATTGGCGAAGTAAACCAGCGAGAGCATGACCGGCACCTCAACCAGCACACCTACCACCGTCGCCAGTGCTGCGCCGGAATGTAATCCAAAGAGTGATATCGCGACGGCCACTGCCAGTTCAAAAAAGTTGGATGTACCGATCAGGCAGGCCGGTGCGGCGATATCGTAACTCAGTTTTAACCGGTAGGCGGCGAAGTAAGCAATCGCAAAAATGCCATAGGTTTGAATCACCAGGGGAATCGCGATCAGCCCTATCGTTTGAGGTTGCTCAATAATCACCTCTGCCTGGAAGCCAAACAGCAATACCACCGTCGAGAGCAGTCCAACGATAGACCAGGGCTTTATTCGGCGAAGGAACTCATTCAAACGATCAACCTCACCACCGGATTCCAATCTGCGACGGGTAAAGACACCGGCCACCAGAGGCAGAACCACATACAGCACCACTGAAAGCAGGAGTGTTTCCCACGGTACCTGGATGTCGTTGACACCCAGCAACAGGGCTGCCAGAGGCGCGAAGGCAAACACCATGATGATGTCGTTGATCGATACCTGCACCAGTGTGTAGTTTGGGTCACCTTTGGTTAACTGGCTCCAGACGAAAACCATCGCGGTACACGGCGCAACTCCCAGCAGAATCATGCCTGCGATGTATTCATTGGCGGACTGCGGGTCTACCCAGTCCGCGAACAGCACTTTAAAAAAGAGCCATCCCAGCGCGGCCATGCTAAACGGCTTAACCAACCAGTTAATGACCAGCGTCAGCATCAAACCCCGGGGCTTCTTTCCAACATCCCTGACCGACGAAAAATCGATTTGCACCATCATTGGGTAAATCATGATCCAGATCAGAACCGCAACAGCCAGGTTAACGTGCGCGTACTCAAGGCCTGCGATCAGCTGGAACGCTGAGGGTACCAGGTTGCCAAGCAGCACCCCTGCGATGATACAAAGCCCAACCCAGACAGAGAGATAACGCTCAAAATAGCCCATCAATCACTTCCTGTATTTTTTTAACTTGTCAGCTATTAATTGCTTCTGCTCTTTCGTCGGTGGTTTTTTTGATGATGTTGCTTCACGGGCGAACACATACTTCTCCCTGACGACATTCTTTGATTTGAACCCACTGTCCTTAAGGTAACCCCAGGCGTCATCAATCATTGCCGGGTTACCACACAGCAGAAAATGATCCGAATCGGGTTCGACAGCAAGGCGCTCAATCTGGGCATTTACATAGCCGTCATATTCGTACCCCGCCACAGCCTTTTCGCGGGACAGACAAAGCCGCAATTCAAAATAATCGTGCTGTTCGGCATAACTTTTCAGGACTTCCCCGTAGATAAACTCCGATCGGTCCCTGACGCCGAGTAACAGCACCACTTTTGGAAAGCCCCTCGTTTCCAGTTCTTTGAGGATTGGCATGTAGGGAGCAAGTCCAACGCTGGTTGCGACCAGGAACAATCGTTCCGGCGGATCTGAAGGCAGGGTAAGACGACCAAACGGACCTGTTACGTTGGCCTCGAGTCCTTCTTTGCAGTTGAAGAGCAGATTTGTTGCACGCCCCTTCTCGACTTGAGATATCACCAGCTCCATATGCTGACCGTAAAGTTCTTCAAAATTGCACAGACTGTAGCTTCGTTCAAATTCCCCATGCTCATCGGTAAACACAAACCGATAGAACTGGCCCGGTTTGTAGTCCAGGGAAGAATTGTCTGTGCAGACGAACCTGAAATCTTTAGTCGATTCACTGAGGGTTCGGATGCGCTCAAGGAGGACGGTAAACATTGAGTCGATCATGGCTGAAGAACCGGTATTATTGCACACTTGTCCCTAACCCTTTAAAGCAGACCAACATGAAAGTCGCCGTTATTGGCGCCGGCCCCGCGGGACTGGTGTCAGCTCGTGAAGTTATCCGCCATGGATGCGACGTGGTGGTGTTTGAAGCTGCTACCCGGATCGGCGGCGTCTGGGTCTACAATGAGCGCGTGGAAGATGATCCACTCGGGCAATCTCCCGGAGAGCCTGTCCGGTGCTCTCTCTATGATTCCCTGCGGACCAACATTCCCCGGGACCTGATGGCATTTATGGACTACACCTTTGACTCAAAGGGTGGCGGTGCAGATACGTGGCCCAGGTTTCCACACCATACAAAGGTTCTGGAATACCTTGAGAATTTCTCGGACCGCTACGCATTGGCTCCCAATATCAGGCTCGCCACGGAAGTTCAGGGAATCGAGAAAACCATCGACGGATGGACAGTCCACACAGAAAGGTCAACGGAAGCATTCGATGCGGTGATGGTCTGTAACGGTCACTACGCCCGGCCACGCATACCGGCATTACCGGGCATCGAACATTTCCAGGGCCATCTGCTCCACTCCCATAACTACCGGGTCCCGAATGCGATGGCCGACAAGCGAGTTGCGCTCTGGGGGACTTCAGCCTCAGGTTTTGATCTATCGGGTGAAATCGCTGAGGTGGCAGCCCACACCTACTGGTGCGGGAACGCCTTTACCAAACCAACCGTGCTCGGGCCAGCAAGAACGGCATACCCCTCACCCTCGGGGTTTACAGCATCGGGAAAGTTGATCGTGGGCAGCGAAGAACTCGACATCGATACCTTTATGTACTGTACCGGGTATCACTATGACTTCCCGTTTATCGGTGGTGAGATAGTCAGTGTTGAAGACAACTGGGTAAACCCGCTTTACCAGGATATCGTTCCTCCGACAGACAACACGATTGGTTTTATCGGCCTGCCTTACCTGATCATTCCGTTCCCGATGTTTGAGATGCAGGCAAAATGGTTTGCCAAACAGCTGGTGTCCGAATTCACCTTGCCCGACGATGCCGCACAGTCGGAAAAAGTCAGGGAAAGAGCTGATAGTTTTGAACGTGCGGGCCTGAATAAACGTCATTATCACCGCCTTGGCGACCAACAGTTTGAATACTACAACCTGCTGGCAGAACAATGCGGCCAGCCACCGGTGCCTGCATGGTTCAAACAAACCTGGTCAGATGCCCAGAGGTCACGGGAAAAGGACCCGGTCAACTTTCGCGACATCAGTCTGCCCGCCAGGGGACCGACTATTTGTCCTTCCGATCAACCGCTCCCATAAAGTCAATATCTCGCCCTTCACCGTTGGGAATGGGTACTTCTTTGACGCGCTCATCGACGTCATCGTATTCAAGGCGTAGCGCGCGACACATCGTCGCATGAAGCTCGTAGGTACAGGTTGTATATGTCAGCTCCAGAATCTCTTCGTCTGACAGATGTTTTTTCAGCACTTCAAAGGTACTGTCAGGGACCCTGCCACCGGCCAGCACCAGGTCATCTGTATAAGAGAGGACTGCCCTTTCAAGTTCATCAAAACACGAACTGCTTCCCCAGCCCGGTATCGACTCGATCTGTTCTTCACTGAACCCGGCTGCCCGCAGTGCCTTGCAATGCTGGGAGAAGACAAACTGGCTACCCCTGGCAAATCCGGCCCTGGCCTGGCCGAGTTCCCGCAGCTTCGCTTTTATTTTCCGGTTCTTTGATCGATAGAACTGGAATCCGGCAACGGCATGATTAAAACAATCAGGCACCAGCGCAAACACTGTCCACCAGTTACCCGGGGTGCCGGTCGCCGTACCAGGATGCTCGACCGGGTCCCGATCCGCGCCAAAAAGCGCATCATATAAAGGCAGTACTGATGGGTCCGCGTCGGCGCGGCTAACTTCTCTCAGTCTGGGCATATAAACTTCCTGTGTTTATCGGGTTTTTGAACAACGATGATAGTATCACTACCTTTGTTTCTGCCGGACCCTGATTCTTGATTGAAGAAACCATCATTGAAGAAACCATCATTGAAGAAACCATGATTGAAGAAACCATGATTGAAGGCGCTAGCATTGAAGGAACTGTCCAACCCGGATTTGAGCCTGTCAGGCAGGCGTTTTGTTCGCTTTGGAACGAGATCGAAGTTGGTGCTGGTTTATCCATTTTTCTTGGGGATGATCTGGTCGTTGACCTTTGGGGTGGCCACACCAACCGGGCCAGGGACATCCCCTGGCAGCGGGACACGCTGGTTAACACTTATTCCATCAGCAAAGGTATTGTCTCGATGGCACTCGCGTGCCTTGTCGATGAAGGAAAACTCAACTACGACAAACCTGTTGCAGACTACTGGCCAGCGTTTGGGGCAGAGCGGAAATTTGGCATTACGGTTGCGCAGGCCCTTTCACACCAGGCAGGCGTGTATACCTTTCATCCGGCAATAGAAGCAGAAGACCTTTATAACTGGCAAAAGTCCGCGTTTAACGTCGCGAGCCAGACCCCCGCGTGGGAACCGGGAACCGCCTTCGGCTACCACTCAATCACCTGGGGATATATCGCGGGCGAGCTGGTGCGCCAGATCACAGGGCAAACTACCGGCGACTACCTTCGACGTCGGATAACCGACCAACTGGATGCTGATTTTCACATAGGCCTGACCATGGCTGAGCAGAAACGTTGTGCAGAAATGATCGGCCCCAATCACGCGCGGCGCCCGATCAGGAAGAGGGCAGCACAGAAAAATAATACCTTGCCTAAGAATGATCCGGCGCTGACACCCTACGGGCACGTGAGTTCAGCAGCATGGAGACAAGCGGAAATTCCCTCATCCAATGGACACGGCTCGAGCCTTGGCATCGCACGGTGCTATCAGGCTGCACTTGCCGGAACACTGTTTTGCGAGGAAGCTCTGCAACTTGCTGTAAAGGAAGAGACTAACGGTGAAACTGATCTTTGCCTCGGTCAGAGGCTTCGGAGGTCCAGGGGATTCATTCTTAACAGCGAACCCTGTTATTACGGGCCATCCAAAACGGCATTTGGGCATGCCGGGACAGGGGGATCAACTGCCTTCGCAGACCCGGAGAATAATGTGGCCTTTGCCTACGTCACCAACCAGTTGCATGTGTCCGGAACCGTTAGATATCGCAAACTCATTGACACTTTCTACCGCTGCCTGATGAGCTAGCAGGACCGAATGCGGTTGAGGCAGTCCAGGACGGCCTCAACCGACATTAACCTGCTACTTGCTTTCCTGGTACAGATGCACATCCGTTTGTGGGAACGGTATGCTAATGCCATTTTCATCAAATGCCAGCTTGGCTTTCTCGGTTAGATCAAAAAACACGGCCCAGTAATCAGGCGTATTGACCCAGGACCTTGTGGTGATATCAACACTGCTATCACCCAGATTCGAGATTACAATCAATGGTGCAGGGTCTTTCAGGATGCGCTCATCTGCTTCGATCAGCCCTTTAAGTACCTCTTTGGCTTTCTTCAGATCATCGTCATAACCAATGCCGAAGACGATATCGACCCGGCGAGTTAGCTGCGTTGAAAAGTTTGTGATCGGGCTGTTGGAAATCGCCCCGTTGGGAACAATGATGGTCTTGTTGTCGCCGCTGGTCAGGATCGTACTGAAGATCTCGATGCGCTTGACGACACCCATGACCCCGCCCGCGTCAATAAAGTCACCGACCTTGTATGGCTTAAAAATCAGAATCAGGACACCACCGGCAAAGTTTCCAAGAGAACCCTGAAGTGCCAGACCGATGGCCAAACCAGCCGCACCTAAAACGGCAATAAACGATGTTGTTTCGATACCAATCATCGATGCAACACTGATAACCAGTAGCACCTTGAGACCAATACTGATCAAGCTCATCAAAAAGGTCCGAAGCGAAGGCTCCATACCTGACTTTTCAAAACCCGCCCGGATGCCCTTGCTCAGCATGCTTATAACCCACAGGCCACCAAACAGTGTGACAAGAGCCAGCAACAACCCCGGTGCGTAGCCAATCGCCATTTCAACACCCATGTTGACGTATTCGTCTACTTTTTCTACTTCTTCCATTTACGAACCCTTATTACGTAATCAATCAGATATCCTGATTATAGTGACTCGCGCCCAAAATTGTGTGAGCAGCATGTAAATAATTGATAATCGCTGATCAAAGTGGCACCATGCCGGCTCCCCTAGTGGTACAACAACGGCACAAAAACGGCTTACCCTGCTGTATTGTGGTGAAGAGGCCAAAAGCCTCTGGACCCAGATATTCAATAAATGCGCGATTATTTCATCAGACGATTTCTGCTCATTCCGCCGACATTGCTCGGTGTCACCATCATTGTTTTCGCCATCACCCGACTTGTCCCCGGCGGTCCACTGGAACGAGCTATTATGGAATCCCAGCAGTTCAGCAATTCCGGGGCTGTTTCGCAGATGGCAGGCGCTGACATGGCGCTATCTGCAGCACAACTAGAGAAGCTGAAGGAGTACTACGGTTTCGATAAACCGGTCCTGGAAAGTTATTTCGTCTGGCTCGGCAAAGTCGTTAAGGGCGATCTGGGGAATTCCTATCGATATAACGAGCCCGTCTGGGATGTAATTCGAGACAGGTTTCCCGTCTCCCTTTATTACGGACTTGTCACCCTGGTCATTACCTATCTTGTCTGTATCCCCCTTGGCGTCCTGAAAGCCATCAAGCACAAAACGGTGGTGGACAACGTTTCGTCGATCCTCATCTTTATCGGCTATGCGATACCGGGTTACGCACTGGGATCGCTCCTGCTGCTCTATTTCTCGGTAAGATTGGAATGGTTTCCCATGGGCGGTTTCGTCAGTCTTTCCTTCGAAGAGAAAGACGCCCTTGGAAAGACAATGGACCTGATCAATCACTCGGTCCTGCCTCTGATCTGCTACCTGATTGGCAGTTTTGCATTGGTAACCCTTTTGTTAAAAAACCACTTGATGGATAACCTCGCATCGGACTACATCCGCACGGCAATCGCCAAAGGCGTATCGTTTCGGCAGGCAGTGGTTCGGCATGCCATGCGTAACTCCATGATCCCGATCGCAACCACCTTCGGGCAAAACATTGTCCTGTTGGTCTCAGGATCCTTTCTTATCGAAACCATTTTCGATATTGATGGTTTCGGTCTGCTCGGCCTGACCGCGATTCTCGATCGTGACTATCCTGTGGTGATGGGCGTTGTTCTGCTGGCAAGCTTTCTCCTGCTGATAGGAAATATCATTTCAGACGTTCTGGTCGCTCTGGTCGACCCAAGGATTAGATTCCAGTAAACGATGCTGAACCTGAATCCACAGACTCTGAAGAGACTTCGCCGCTTCCGCGAAATTAAGCGCGGTTACTACAGTTTTCTCTTCCTGATCGGCCTGCTTGTACTCCTGTCATTTGGTGAACTCCTGATAAACAGTCGTGCCCTGATAGTGAATTACGACGACACCCTTTACTTTCCAACCTATTCCGACTTTCATGCAGGAACAGATTTCGGCATGGATTACGACTACGAGGTTAACTACAGAGATCTCAGGCAAAAGTTTGACCAGGAAGGTGGCGATAACTGGGTCCTGATGCCGCCTGTTCCCTACAATCCGCTTGAAAACCACGCACCCGGAGGGGTATTCAAGCCAATGCCACCTTCTATGGCCGACCGGCATATTCTCGGAACCGACACCACCAGCAGAGACATTCTGGCACGACTCTTTTACGGAACCCGGATCGCACTCTGGTTTTCCATCGCGTTTATGCTCGCGGTTTATGCCATCGGCATCACCATCGGCTGCGCCATGGGTTACTTCGGCGGCGTCTTTGACCTGGTTTTTCAGCGATTCATAGAAATCTGGTCGAACATTCCTTTCCTCTACATGATCATTATTGTCTTCAGCGTCATACCCCAGACGTTCACCATACCGACAAGAATCGGGATACTACTGACGGTAATGGTGCTCTTCTCGTGGACCAGCATGACGTACTACATGAGAACAGAGACCTACAAAGAGAAATCACGGGACTACATCGCGGCTGCCCGGGTGATAGGCGCGTCAAATACGAGGATTATCTTCCGCCATATCCTGCCAAACGTCCTATCGACACTGGTGACCTTCATGCCATTCACCGTGGTTTCAGCCATTACAGCCATCACGGCGCTCGACTTCCTTGGGTTTGGTTTACCAGCACCCACGCCGAGTCTGGGAGAACTCCTGAAGCAGGGGACCGCAACACTCAGGACGGCCCCCTGGATCGTCACGTCAGCTTTTGGAACCCTGGTTATTTTGTTAACCGTGGTCACATTTATCGGTGAGGCTGTTCGGGAATCTTTCGACCCGAAGAAGTTCACTACCTATCGCTAATTTTTTACTGTTACCGCCAGAAATGAGATTTACTATGAGATCCTTCCAAACCACATCGGCCCTCCTCGCACTCCTCCTGCTTTCCGCCTGCGGGGGATCATCAGACGATGCACAGCAGTCTGACTTTGAAGTTGTTGATAACACGGCAGAAGTACAGGCGTACTACGCGGAGAATCCTGATTTCTTCTCATTTAAAACACTGGCAGATCTTCCGGCAGGACTGACCTGGGAAAATGGCAGCCACCTTCCGGAAGTCGGTTCACCCAGGGCGAAGAAAGGCGGCACGGAATATATACGCCTACAGGACTTTCCCCGAACCCTGCGAACGCTGGGTCCGGATTCAAACGGCTCGTTTAGAACCTTTCTGCTGGATGATGTGTCGATGCCCATTGCACAGAGGCATCCCAATGAATTCGATTTCTTCCCCGGTCTTGCTGACTCATGGGCAGTCGACGCGGAGAATAAAACCGTCTATGTGAAACTTGACCCTAAGGCCACATGGTCAGATGGCGTACCGGTCACGAGCGATGATTTCTTCTTCATGTTCTTCATTAACCAGTCCAGTTACATTGTCGCGCCCTGGTACAACAACTGGTACAGCACTCAGTACACCAACATTACAAAATACGATGACCTGACGTTTTCAATTTCCGTACCAGAAGCAAAACCGGATATGGATTCCCGCGTTCTGGGACTTGGCCCCAAGGCTGCACATTTCTTCAAGGAACTGGGCGACGACTATGTAGAGCGTTACCAATGGCGATTCGAGACAACCACCTCCCCTTATCTTCTGGACGATAAAGACCTCAAGAAAGGCCGGTCAGTCACCCTTAATCGCAACAAGGACTGGTGGGCAAAAGACAAGAAGCATTGGCGCTACCGGTTCAACATGGACAAAATCCATCTGGCGGTTATTCGTGACACCTCCAAACACTTCGAGGCGTTCAAACGCGGTGACATTGACCAGTTTAGCCTAAGCCTCGCCGAGTATTGGTATGAAAAACTTCCCGATGACGATAGTGATGTAGCCTCCGGCTATATCCAAAAAGCAATGTTCTACAACCAGCACCCAAGACCCACCTTTGGCATGTGGATCAATACCTCAAAGGAATTGCTGAGCGACCAGAACATTCGCGTCGGCATCCAATATGCATCGAACTGGGACCTGGTACTGGAGAAATTCTTTCGAGGTGACTACGCACGCATGCGCACATCTTCAGATGGCTACGGCGAGTTTACCCATCCGACACTGCAAGCAAGGAAATTCGATATCAACAAAGCACAGGAAGCCTTCGCTCGAGCAGGTTTCACCCAGCGTGGTCCTGATGGCATCCTGCGCAATGAAGCCGGCCAGCGACTGTCTTTCACTTTCTCCACCGGTTATGAAAATTACAAGGATATCCTGACGATCCTGAAGGAAGAGGCGCTCAAGGCAGGGCTTGAACTAAGGCTTGAAGTTCTGGATTCGACAGCCGGCTTCAAAAAAGCACAGGAAAAGAAGCACGACATTCATTTCGTGGCGTTCTCCGTGTCCCTTGAAATGTATCCGCGTTTCTGGGAAACCTACCATAGCGACAACGCTTACGATGTCCCTTACCTTGAAGACGGATCTGTCAACCCGGATCGACAGGTGAAAACCCAGACGAACAACCTCGAGGTGCTCGCGTTGCCAGAAATGGACAGCATGATTGACCGGTACCGTGCTTCAAGTGACGAGCAGGAAATGATTAGCCTTGCTCACCGTATGACCGAGCTTCATCACGAACACGCCTCATTCGTGCCGGGCTTCGTCCAGCCCGGATACCGAATCGGATATTGGCGATGGATACAGTACCCGGAAGGGTTCAATTACAAACATACTAGTAGGTGGAGTGAGCTCTTTGTTCACTGGGTTGATACCGACATCAAGGAAGAGACCCTGGCCGCGAAGAAGTCAGGCCAGCAATTTGAGCCAGAGATTAACTACTACGACCAGTTTGCGACTCCCTGATGGCCATACTTTCCGTCAACAACCTCGTCACTGAATTCGACACTGATGAGGGCCGGGTACGAGCAGTCGATGATGTCTCGTTCACTGCGCAGGCGGGTAAAACGCTTGGTATCGTTGGTGAATCCGGTTGCGGGAAAAGCGTTACCGCCCTGTCTATTATGCGCTTGCTGCCACAACCCATGGGGAAGATTGTTTCCGGCAGTGTTGAGCTTGATGGCACTGACCTGACCCGGTTGCCTATACCCCAAATGGAAAAAATACGGGGCGCCAGAATTGGCATGGTGTTTCAGGAGCCAATGACTGCACTGAACCCTGTTCATACCATTGGCCGTCAGTTGACGGAAGTTCTTCTGATTCATAAAAACATCACCGCGGACGCGGCCATTCGGGAGGGTGTCCAGATACTCGACAGGGTTGGCATACCTTCCCCGGACGTCAGGATGACCGAGTACCCGCACCAGCTCTCCGGCGGCATGCGACAGCGTATTGTTATTGCCATGGCGCTCGCCTGCAAACCTGACTTCCTTATTGCGGATGAACCCACAACCGCCCTGGACGTTACTATCCAGGCGCAGATACTGGAACTGATCAAGGAACTTCAGGCTGACATGGGCATGTCAGTCATATTGATTACCCATGACCTTGGCGTGATCGCGGAAACCTGCGATGAAGTGGTTGTAATGTACGCCGGTAAAGTCGCCGAGAAAGGCAGCGTGTTCGATATCTTTGATCGTCCAGCGCACCCCTACACTCGAGGCCTGCTTAAATCGATCCCGACACTTAATACAATACCTAAATCAACCCTGAGCGTTATTGATGGCATGGTGCCAGGACTTCTGGATCTGCCCGAGGGGTGTCGTTTTGAAAATCGCTGCCACTTCAGTATTGACCAGTGCATCAGCAAGCCACCCGTCCTCCAGACCGTAAAAGAGCAACACCAGGTCAGCTGCCTGCGATGGCAGGAGATCCAGGCATGACGCCAATACTCAAAGTCACTGACCTGAAAATGCACTTTCCTGTGAAGGAAGGCATCTTCCTTCGTGCCAACAAATTCAATAAGGCGGTCGACGGTATCTCGTTTGAAATCCAGCCAGGGGAAACGCTTGGTCTGGTGGGTGAATCCGGCTGCGGAAAATCAACGCTCGGCAGATGTATCGCCCGATTGTACGAGCCAACTTCCGGCTCCATTGAGTTTGAAGGAACCGACATCACCAAACTCAAAGGCAAGGCATTGATGCCATACCGGCAGAATATCCAGATGATCTTCCAGGACCCAATGGAGTCATTGAACTCCCGACATACGGTTGGCGATATCATTGAAGAACCCTTTATCGTTCAAAATATCGGCGACAAAGCCAGCCGCACCAAACGTGTTCGCGAACTACTGGACATCGTCGGTCTGCCGGCTCGATCCATTACCCGGTATCCCTTTGAGTTTTCAGGTGGCCAAAGGCAGCGAATCGGCATTGCCCGGTCCATTGCCCTGAATCCAAGGCTGGTGGTTTGCGATGAACCGGTCTCTGCCCTTGATGTATCGATCCAAAGCCAGATCCTGAACCTGCTCGTGGACCTTCAGAAAGAATTCAATCTCGCGTACCTGTTTATCGCCCACGACCTTGCGGTGGTGAAACACATCTCCGACCGAATCGCGATTATGTACCTGGGCAACATCGTTGAGGAGAGTACGGGGGAATCCATCTACCACGAGCCCCGACATCCTTATACAAAATCTTTGATCTCGGCAATTCCTGTTCCGGACCCACATAAAAAGGTAAATCGAGAAGTCATTACAGGCGACGTACCTTCACCGATCAATCCGCCTTCAGGCTGTCGGTTCCATCCAAGGTGTCCAAGGGTAATGGAGAAGTGCAAAGTTGAGATCCCTCAGCTACGAACAGTGGCTGATCACGAAGTCTCCTGTCATCTGGAAGATATGTAACCGTCCAACGTATTTCCTGTTGGTCAGCAGGTCTGCAATCTCAGGTGGCCTCAGGAATCAAAATCGACCTGCTGGTAAGTGAAACACGATCAACTTGCGTCAGCTAGCAAAGGCCTTGCCGCGCTATCGCCCCAAGACGTCCTTCCCACCTGTCTCCGGCGCGCATTCGGGACAATACCCCGTTTAAGGATCTCACCACCATTGGATACTTCGGTGTTGAATCAATTTGACCAATGGAACAGCGCTTGTGAAGATACTCGAAACGAAAGGAACCAAAGATGTCTTCTGATAAACCAGATATCTATCCGAGTCATGAACTCGCACTCATCACTAAGCTTCGGGAGAACATTGAAAGTGTTATTCGTAGCAACAACCAGAGCATCAAATGGCTGTTAGCCGCATTTTTTTCTGGCGGTCATGTACTGCTGGAAGATGTTCCCGGAACGGGCAAGACAACACTTGCAAAATCACTGGCTGGTTCGATTGATGCTATTTTCAAGCGAATCCAGTTCACCCCTGACCTGTTGCCTTCGGATATTCTTGGTGTTTCTATTTTCGACCAGCAAAGTCAGGACTTCCGTTTCAGGCCAGGTCCAATTTTTACCCAGATACTATTGGCTGACGAAATAAACCGTGCATCACCAAGAACCCAGTCCGCGCTGCTCGAAGCAATGGGTGAAAATCAGGTAAGTATCGAAGGTGAAAGACATGCGATGGATGAACTGTTCTTTGTAATAGCGACACAAAACCCCGTTGAGTTTCATGGCACCTACCCGCTACCTGAGGCGCAGATGGATCGTTTCGCCATGAGCTTTAAGCTCGGCTACGTTTCCAAAGATGATGAAGTGCTGATCATGGACTCACAACGATACCAGCATCCATTGGACTCACTTACCGCCTGCACATCAATTGAAGACATTCGCCTCATCCGAAAAGCAGTGGCTGACATCAGAATTTCTGACGAACTTAAACGTTATATTGTCGATATTGTTGTACAGACACGAACCGCGCCGGGTGTCGCGATGGGCGCCAGTCCAAGGGCTGGCATCACATTGATGAAAGCCTCGCAGGCACTTGCCTTGATGGAGGGTGCAGATTTCGTCACGCCCGATCATATCCAGGAACTTGCCATACCAACCATCGCCCACCGTCTGGTGCTGGACTCCGGATCGCAATACTCTGGCTCACAGACCTCACAGATACTCCTGGAAATCATTCAGGACATTCCCGTTCCTGCTTAACTGATATGGCCTTTCGAGAACGCGCCTTCCCAACCTGGACACGGTTAACAACGATTAACCGACGCGCCAGACGGCGTAATTCAGATCGAGGCAGGCTATTGCAAACGGGTACATTTATCTGTGGTGCCGTCGGGCTGGATACGGACCTTTCATTTGTCTACCAGTTGTTTGCATTACTGTTCTGCACACTGGTCTTTGCACGCCTGAGCATCAAGTTTCGGTCACCGGACGTCAGCGTCAGACGCCATTTGCCCAGATATGCTACCGCGGGCGTTCCGTTCGAATATTTCATCTCCGTCATCAATGATGGGAACCGGGTCGAAAGAGATCTGAAGGTCATCGATAACCCAAAAATTATTCCACCAGACCTTGCCCAGTTCGAGCGCATGAGAGAACCGGGGGAAGAAACACGTAATGCCTATGATCGCTGGCTTGGGTTTCATCGTTTCATTTGGCTGCAGAAACTTAATACTGGCATCAGTCTTGAGAAAGCTGACGTCCCGGACGTTGAACTTCTCTCTCATGCGCAGGCCGTTGTCGAGGCGATGCCTCTCAGGCGAGGGCATGTATATTTCGAATCCACCACCGTCCTGCATCCCGACCCCTTTGGCCTGAACTATGGGGTCACCGAATTTGATAACCAGGAACACCTGACCGTGCTTCCTAAACGGTACCCGGTTCCACGGCGATTTGAGTTTAAGGGTGGCCGCCATTTCCAGCCGGGCGGAATCAATTCCACCTGGTCCATAGGCGAAAGTGACGAGTTTGTTTCCCTGCGTGACTACCGCGAGGGAGACCCTATTCGGAAAATACACTGGGCCAGCTCCGCTAAACGGGAGAAGCCGGTCGTCAAAGAGTTCCAGGATGAGTTTTTTGTTCGTCAGACCCTGATAGTCGATACCTTTGGCGATAAACCTGCAGTGTTCGAGGAAGTCATCTCGGTGGCCGCGAGCCTGCTCATGAGCATGGAGAATCTGGACGGACTGATGGATCTCTGCTTTATGTCGACCAGGCCAGAGATCATTACCGCCGGGCGAGGACATGCACAGACATCCCAACAGCTTGAAGCTCTTGCAACCCTCCAGTTAACACAAGCGTTGCCTGCTGACTTCGCAGACTTTATCTCGGGGCATGCCCGCAGAATAAGTGGCTGCCTGCTGGTACTCTCCGGCTTCAATGAAGAGCAAAAGACACTGCTCGCCGCGATCGAAAACGCGGGCGTGCAAACTGCTGTATTTATTGTCACCGACAAGAGTGATGAGACCACCTACCGTGAAGACTTCCACGTGTTGCAGGAAGGGGACATCGAAGCCGGGCTTTCACGTTTATGAATGGCAACAACCCAATCAAACCACGTTACCTTGGCGGATTATCAGCGCTCTTCTGGGGATGGCAGTGCGAACTGATGTGGTTCGCCATACCCATCGCCATTATCCTCGAAGCCCGTTACTACCTGAATCGACGCTGGGCCCTGACCAAAACAGATTTCTACCGGGTCGCTGACCTGACGTCCTTTGGCCTGGTTGCCCTGGTGTTTTTTCTTTCAGTGAATCGACAGGAATATCATTTCATTACGACGCTCCTGGCCTGGATCCCGATCCTGCTATTCCCTCTTGTTGCGGTCCTGGCCTACAGCACAACGCCCCGGATGTCGCTGGACGTTCTGTTCTACAGCCTCAGGCGACAACGAGAGCCTGTCCAACAATCCTGGGACATGGACTATGTTTACCTGGGCGCATGCCTTCTGGCCGCGGGCCTTAACAAAGAAGGCAGCTACTACTTTCCCGTCGTTGTCATTATTCTCGCCTGCTCGCTGTACCAGCTTCGATCCCCCCGTTTCACAAAAAAAATATTCGCTGCCGGCGTATGTGCAATTCTCCTGGCCGCGACCGTTTTTCACCAGGGTATTCGCGGCACGCACCTGAGTATCAAAAAACAAACAGAACTTTGGATCGCAAACTGGATTTCCGAACGTACCGATCCCCTCAAGACACGCACCGCGCTTGGAAAGGTCGGACAACTCAAACTCTCGGACTCAATCGAGTTTCGGATCAAACCAGCTTCGGGGAAACCTGATTTTCCATCCCTCTTGGTCGAAGCGGTTTACAACACTGCCTCTGGCACAGACTGGGAAGTATTTGACCCCAGGTTTGACACGGTCGAACACGCAGATGATTTCACCTGGCAATTTACTGACACGGATCCCTTTCTCTACCCAGAGTCCAAAATCTATCTTGAATTTGATCGTGATAGATCGCTTGTTCCGGTTCCATCACAGCTGGTGAAGCTCCATGAACTGGCCGCAACGGATATCAGTATGTCGACCTACGGGGCCATACAGGGTATCGGCCTGATCCCGGCCCCACATTACCGGGTGCGATATGATACCGAACCACACCTGGGTGGCGAGCCCGGCGCAATGGACCTGATCGTACCTGAGGAACACAAGATTGCACTGCATCAGGTAACTGATGGACAGGTTCCACCAGAGGGAGCCATCCCTTTTATCCAGGATTTCTTCTCTGATTTCAGATACACACTCTTCCAGAATAATATCGACGTCGCAGACGACCCCCTTGGGCATTTCCTGCAGACAAGCAAGGCAGGTCATTGTGAATACTTTGCGAGCGCGACAACCCTGCTACTCAGACAATTGGGCATTCCTTCAAGGTATGCAGTGGGCTACTCCATCCAGGAATGGAACGATGACATGAAAATGTATATCGTCCGCAAGCGACACGCTCACGCCTGGGCGAGCGCCTATATCAATGGTCGGTGGATCCCTGTCGATACCACACCACAACAGTGGCTGGCGATGGAAGAGGATCAGTCATCTTTCCTGCAACCACTCTGGGACTCCCTGGATAACAACCAGTTTCTCTTTGCACTTTGGTGGAACGACCAGAAACTCGAGGACTATGAAAACCAGTTATACGGTATCGGGTTCATACTGGCCCTGGTTCTTATCTGGCGTATCTCTACTTCCGAACAGGTGATCATTGAAAGGGAAGAAATAACTGAATCCTCAAGTTGGATTCTTCCGGGCAGGGATTCACCGTTCTTCAGGATAGAGAAACAGCTATCGGACCTGGGGTTCCGGCGCGGCAGGGGTGAGCTAATGGCCGAATGGCTGCTGAGAATCGGAAGGCCGGAACTTTTGCCAATGCTGACCAGCCATAATCGCTGGCGTTTTGATCCGCAGGGTATTTCGATAGAAGAGAAGAAGAAACTGGCCGATCAGGTACGGGATTGGCTGGAAGCCGAACCCATCCAGCAGATCTAGTCAGCAAACCCGCGGGATCTTCATCGGTGATGGTTTTTCACGCTGCTCTAACGTATTCTCAGGGCTGATTTCAAGTTCATTGACCATTACTCATATGACCCCAGTTGTATTTCAACGAACGACATTAATTCTGTTACTCAGCACACTGATGGCATGCGGTGGCGGATCCGATTCTTCCGAAAATACGGTGACCGACCCACCAACCGCACCGCAGGACGGCATCCGCGGCGTCGTTGCGTCCCGCATCAGCGGGGCACAACTATCTGTCCAGAACGCGAGCGGCGAAGAGATAGTCATTGCGTCGGGCAGAACAACCCGGGCAGACGGTTCATTCTCTCTGGTATTCTCGGAATTCGCCATCAACACCGGCATAAAGGCTCCGCTGATTATTACGCTCGATGGCTCTGGAGCAACCGCCGTTTGTGACTTCAATCGTGAAGGTGACAACGATTGCCTGGCCAATGATGGCTCCTTCGTGGCGTTTGGCGAAAACTACACGCTGGCCGACGACTATTCACTACAGGGTCTTGCTGAATCATTTCCACCAGACACTACTGAAGGCGACAGGGTTATCGTTGTCAACTTATCAGCTGCGAGTGATCTCGCCGGCCACTATGCAATAAAAGCTGCAGCAGGCAATGATCTGCTTCCCGCAGATGTGACACTTGCCAGTCAGCAAGCTCTGGGCGTCGTCGAATTTGTTACCGGACTCTCGACTGGCGGAAGTGCGCTCAACGATATCCCGATCACTGACCTGACGGAAATCGGGATCCCCGCAACTGAAAGCCTTGCGCTCTCGCTATTCGGCACGGGGCTTCATGGCCAGATTAATACTGATCTGAACAATGTTAACAGCTACAACAAAGTCCTGAACCGACTCGGACTGAATGTCGTGACGGTCAGCGGGTCAACCACTGACCAGCTTCGCGCAACCGGGCAGTTCCTTGCTGAAACGGTCACGGCCTACCTGACCAGTGCCACGTCTTTCCAGGCTGGCCTTGAGACACCTACGGCAGCGTTGGCGGGCTCTATCGCTGCCCAAACAACCGCAATACCATTATTGGAGCAGGCCGGTGGCCGACCTGTGTTTATCTCGCTTCCAGCAGATCCCAATGGTAACGATCC
>Ga0222633_1000711_pt1 | contig 25299 bp, 23 predicted proteins | sample AntAcemetageno48_FD_179816 | JGI IMG/M metagenome (GOLD analysis project Ga0222633, IMG submission 179816) | Saline water microbial communities from Ace Lake, Antarctica - #48 | ecosystem: Environmental > Aquatic > Non-marine Saline and Alkaline > Saline | place: Antarctica: Ace Lake | collected...
CCATTAATGACACTTGATGACTGGAAGATAGACGTACCTCATCAAGTAAAAGACCTGGTTAGTCGTTTGACCAGCGGCGCCAAAAAGTCCCTGCCATTGGAAGAGCAGCCGCCGCTGCAGGTCTACAGGTGGCGGGATGACGAGGGACAATGGCATTTTTCGGATGCGCCGCCTAACCTCGAAATCGCTGAGGAAATGGAAATATCGGATGTGAATTTGATGGAGGCCTATGTCCCGCCAGTGCCGCCAACAGATGCTACGCAATCGACTGATTCCGGACCAATGCGTGTTACCCCTGGTATCCCGCAACCCGGTCAGGTCCAGGAAATGATGGAAACGATTGAGCAATTTCAGGAGACCATCAACCAGAGAAAAGAAACGCTGGATGCCCTGTCTGCTCAGCCAAACCAGTGAGTGTTACAGGTGCTTTTTGCCGGTGAACCTTACTGATGAACAGTGTTCCTGAAAGCCTGAAATAGCCCTAGCGTGACAAGACCGATAAACCCGACCAGGGTCCAGCCGGGAAGGCTGATGCCAAAGAGCGTCCAAACGACCTCCGCGCAACTGCCATCACCTACCAGAACCATCTGAATCACTTCCTGCATGGGAAACACATCTACCAGGTAATCGAGCCCGGGTCCGCAGGCAGGTACCTGGTCTTCCGGCAGGCTCTGTAGATAGAGCTGCCGGGTGGCAAGGGCACCGCCGACTGTAGAAGCAAGCACCACCAGCAGGCCATAGATTTTGATACCTGTCCTGGCTGGATTGTGCAGTGCAGCGCCAATGGCGATCAGCCCGGTTGCGATAACGGCCACCCGCTGGAATATACATAGCGGGCAGGGCTCCAGATGCATCATGTGTTCCATGTAGAGTGCGACTCCCATGAGGAACATGCATCCGAAACCGATTATCCAGTTCAGGTTTCTCGCATTAGGTATGTAATCAGGCATCAGTTCCTCATTTTTCGTCGTCGTTGCTGTTCCGACAGCTTATGCGTGTGCTGGAGAATATCTGATTAAGGTCGGACTGCCGCAGCACTTTCGCGCGATGGCCGCATCGTACCAGCACTCAAAAAATCACGAATTTAAAGCATATTCGTCATTTTACTCCGTGCGGGTTCGCCTTGTCCTCACAAAAAAACGCTCTTAATCAGAGCTCCCGTGGTTCAATGCAGTTGTTTCCATTCATCACAAAAACCCATCAGTTCAGGGTAAAAAACCAGCAGGTCTTCCCTAAGGCGGGGAAGTTGCTCCTCACAATGTGGATAGGCATCGATCAGGGGATTTGCGTGTTTTAGCCTGCCTGAGAGATAGACAAGCGAACGCTCCAGGAATTCCAATCCGCCATAGTGCGCCAACGAATTGTGTTGCTGCATTCGCGATGCTGTCTGGTGTGCAGCTTCGGTCAATTTTTCTTTGTGTACTAACAGTTTTCCAAGGGTGCAGGCAGAGTAGGACTCAAGGGGCTCATTGTAGTATCGGGACCAGTTCTGCGCCAGTAAGTGATCAAATGCGATATCCGTGATGATGCCAGCATATCGTCGGAATCTGGGATCAAATCGCTTGTAACTGTTTTTTACAACGGGGTGTGTGTCGGTGTACTGATCGATTGCTCGATGGAGCCGGATGCCTCGCTCTATCTCGGGGCTGAAGCGATTTGCCAGGCGCCCCTTAATGTAGTCGCCTAGAAAGCCACCAACCAACAGGCCGGTTTCCGGACCCGCCAGAGCAAAATGTGCCAGGTGGTTCAACTGTCACCCGTCAGCGGTTCGTATTCCCGGGCGATCTTCTGTAGATACTCGTCAAACGGCAGGGTGTCTGATGCCTCTATGATTGCATGGTCATCGATGGACTTTTTCGCAAGTGCTTCGTATTTTTCTTTTAGCTCGGGCGTAAAGGGCTGCGACCTGAAATAGCGCTCATGCTGCAGGGCTTTGTCCATCGCGAACCTGAAGAAAGGGATTTTTTTGGATTGCATATCGTGAAGAATTGAACCGCTCGGTGTCAGCGCCGGGTTTTCCAGACGCTCTGATTGCACTGCGACACTTTCCCGGTATGAATGATCCGTATCCAAATCCAATACAGCGGCAAACTCGGTAATGTCCTTTAGCAGTGCATTACCCCATTCGCGCAGGTGAACGCGCTGTCCCCGGTTACTCAACATGAGTTCGCTGTCACGTCCATCATAAACGGTTGCGGCGCTATTCTCGGTGACCTCGCGACACAGTTGATCGTCGTGTTCCGGACTGTCGGATAACAGGCAAAACAAAAGAAATGAATCCAGGAACTTGATTTGTTGCTCGTCGATACCAAGTGGCAGATACGGATTGACGTCCAGCAGCCTCACCTCAATGTACTGAACGCCCTTGGCCAGCAGACAAGCGAGAAAGTTTTCGCCGGGTTCTGGTACTCGTTTAGCCCTGATCGATGAATAAAATTCGGCCTCGGACTGCAGAATATTGGTGTTGACCTGTCGGTACTCGCCGTCAACTTCCAGGCCGATATCCCTATATTCAGAATGTTCGGTGCAGATCGCTCTGGCCAGCGTAGAGACGTAATTCTCAAGGCCGTTGTAGCAGATTTTCATGTTCTCTGCCTGGGTGTCACTCTGGTAACCCAGGTTGCCGCTTCTCAGAGAAGTGGCGTTTGGCAAAAAGGCAGTTCCTTCTTCAAAGGATGACAGTGAATGCTGTTTACCTTTTAAAAAGGAATTGCATACCGCCGGCGATGCGCCGAACAGGTAGGTCAGTAACCAGGAGTAGCGTCTGAAATTACGCATCAGGTCGAAATACCGACGGTTACGAAATTCCGTGGCGGTCTCGGTTGACTGCTCTGTGGCCTGTAACCAGTTCAGGAAGTGGTCGGAGAAGGAAAAATTGTAATGAACCGCGCAGATAGTCTGCATGCCGCGACCATATCGATATCCCAGACCGCTGCGATAGGTTTTCTTCAGCCGCCCAAGGTTGGATTCGCCATAGTACGCCAGGGGTATGTCGTCATCTGCTTTGAGTACGCATGGCATACTGGCAGACCAGAGAACTTCGTCCTGCAAGCCTGAGTAAACGTATCGATGAACCTCCTCAAGTTCATTCAACGCTGCTGCAGGTGAATGGTGTACCGGGGTGATGAGTTCAAGCTGGGATTCTGAAAAATCTGTGGTCACCTTGGGATGTGTCAGTTTGCTCCCTAGAAACGCCGGGTGAGGCGTTGTCGCGAGGTGTCCCTCAGTGGTAACACGAAGCCCTTCCCTTTCGATGCCGTGATTAAAGACGAGCAGACTCGGGTCCTGCCTGCTGGCTTCTTTTAGTGCGGAGCTGAGTGGTGACATTATCTTCTGCATTGGATTAATCGAGCTGAGGGCCGGCTTTGATGATTTCATCATCGACCTTGAACTTCCTGAAGTTATCGACGAATTTCTGTGCGAGACCCTTCGCCGCCACATCATAAGCATGATGATCGGACCAGGTGCTCCTTGGATTTAGGATCGCGTCATCTACACCGGCCAGCGTCATTGGAATGGTGAGATTCAGCAGGGGCAATTTTGTTGTTGGGGCGTCATCAATTTCACCGGAGTGAATGGTCGCGATAATAGCTCTCGTGACAGGAATGGGGAACCGGCTTCCGCCTTTACTTTCCGAACCACCGGTCCAGCCGGTATTTACCAGGTAAACCCTGGAACCGAAATCACGCATGCGTTTCATCAGCAGTTCTGCATAAACTCCTGCAGGGCGTGGAAAAAAGGGTGCACCAAAACAGGTGGAGAAAGTTGCCGCGATATCCCCTTCGACACCAGCCTCGGTAGAACCTACCTTCGCTGTATAGCCACTCAGGAAATGGTAGGCAGCAGCGTGCGGGTCCAGAAGGCTCACTGGAGGAAGCACACCGGTCAGGTCGCAGGTCAGAAAAATAATGTGCTCAGGTTCACCGGCAAGGTTTTCGTCAACCCGCTGTTCAATGTGTTGCAAAGGATAACAGGCGCGGGAGTTTTCAGTGAGGCTGGTGTCATTGTAGTCGGGTTCTCCACTGACCGGATCAACCACTACGTTCTCGATGATGGTGCCCTGGCGAATGGCGTCCCAGATGACCGGTTCATTTATTTTGCTGAGGTTGACGCATTTTGCGTAGCAACCTCCTTCAAGGTTAAATACCACGCCCTTTGCCCAGCCGTGTTCATCATCGCCAATCAACTTTCTGGTCGGATCGGCAGAAAGGGTTGTCTTGCCGGTACCGGAAAGGCCGAAAAACAAGGTCACCACGCCATTGCTATCTGCATTTGCCGCACAGTGCATGGGTAGTGCATCTTTTTCCGGCAACAGGAAATTCTGTACGGAAAAAAGCGCTTTTTTCATTTCTCCGGCGTAAGGCATGCCAGCAATCAAGACTCTGCGGATCGCGAAATTGATAATGACGGCGCCATCACTGTGGGTACCATCACGTTCTGGTTCACAAACAAAATTTGCGGCATGAAGAATACTCCAGGCCTGTTTATCTTTCGGGTTATAGACCTGCGGCGTAATGAACAGTGACCGCGCGAAGAGGCTGTGCCAGGCAGTTTCCGTGGTGACCTTAATGGGCAGGTAATACTCGAGGTCTGCGCCGACATGTAGTTCAGTGACGTAACACTGTTGTTCACCGAGGTGGGTCTTTACCCGTTTCCAGAGAGCGTCGAACTGTTCGGGATCAAAAGGCTGATTAATCTCGCCCCAGTCAATCTCCTCACGGGAACTGGGTTCTTCAACAATGAACCTGTCCATTGGGTGACGGGAAGTTCGGTGACCGGTTTGGACGACCAATGCGCCGTTCGCAGCTAGTGACCCTTCACCCCGCTCGATTGCAATATCGACAAGCTCTTTAAGGCTGATTTCGCCGGAGTCGCTAGGTTGTTGTTCCAAGGGGCACGATGCCTGTGTGTGAGATGTCGCGATTATGCCAAATCTGGGGGGCTGTGGGGAAAGTCGTTTACCGTTATTGCAGGAATCAGTCTTATTCCGGTTCCTAATCTGTTCGCTACAGGTTTTTGTCACGGAACTGGTGAATAAGGCGCCGGTTTCTCTTAGTAGGTCGACCTTCAGACCGGATATGTGCACCAGCGGATTTTCGCTGTTCAGCGAGGAGCGTTCTTTTTTCCTCACTTTCCGGTGTTTCCTGATAAAACGTCTGGGCGATGGGTGCTGACCCTCGCTTTTCCGAGACCTGTTGCACAATAACGATTTTCTCATCAAAACCCTGGGTAATGTTTAGCGTATCGCCAGCTACAACCTCTTTGCTGGGTTTGCACCTATGTCCATTCAGATGGACCTTGCCTCCGTCGATGGCCTCCTTTGCCTTCGCCCGGGTCTTGAAAAACCGTGCGGCCCAAAGCCACTTATCTAGCCTGACACCAGTCATGTGAATACCTGCCCTAATTCGCTTGAGCATTCTATCCGAGTTGAGATAGATACCCGTATATTGTTCAATCCGACACTGATGATAACGAGTACGTAACTTTGACTGAACTGATAAGAGTAATGAGCGCAGTGGCGCGGGAAGCAGGCGCGGCTATCCTGCAGGTTTATGGTGATGACGACTTTGGCGTGCAAACCAAGTCAGATGACTCTCCCCTGACACGGGCAGACCTTGCGGCCCATAACATCATAGTTGATGGGCTCAGCGAGAGAGCTCCCGGAATTCCGGTTTTGTCTGAGGAATCAGATGGCATCAGCTTTGCCGAGCGATCTTCCTGGGACCAGTACTTTCTGGTTGACCCCCTGGATGGCACCAAGGAGTTCATCAATCGCAACGGCGAGTTCACCGTCAATATTGCGCTGATAGAAAAAGGCGTCCCAATGAGAGGGGTTGTGTTTGTACCTGTTAAAGACGTTATGTACACGGGCGACCAACACGAGGGAATCGCCACGGTGACCAGGGAGGGGAAAACCGAACCAATCCAGGTCAGAAAAATGGACCCGACTTCACTAATTATCGTTGCCAGTCGGAGACACGGTGGCGAAGCGCTGGAAGCCTGCCTCAGCGTACTTCGGGAAAACTTCCCGTCGGTCGACACCACCAATATGGGAAGCTCACTGAAACTTTGCCTGATCGCGGAGGGAGAAGCAGACCTCTATCCGAGGCTGGCGCCAACGTCGGAATGGGATACAGCGGCTGCTCAGGCTGTGGTGGAAGCTGCAGGAGGCAAAGTGGTTGATATCGAGCTGAAAGCGCTTCGATACAATACAAAAGACAACATCCTTAATCCCTTTTTCTATGTCATAGGTGACACGGAATTTGACTGGAATGGTGTCCTGTCACAAGTCGTCGTGCCATCTGATTAGGTCTGGGTGACGCTGTGGAAAGCAGTGGAAAGCAGTGGCGCAGGGGTTAGCAAGTGGTTCGAAAATGGCGCGGTCAGGTAGTCAGGACAGGTAGTCAAGACTGGTAGTCAGGATTGGTTAAGGCCGGTAAAAGCGGGGCTTCTAGGGTGTTTGGTCTCGGCTAGCGAAGCTGTATGCGTATCCATCCTGCCGAGGAGAATACTGTATATACATACAGCTTCCACTGCCGAGGTTGAATAATATAACCCCAGCGATAGTTAAATTAAAGGGTGGAAAAGTGGAGGTTCCTGTTGGGCTATTGCCTTGACATTGAGGATTTGAATCTAAGGTGCTGAATTCAGGCAAGAAAAATTACAGAATCTGGTCAAAACTTCTTGCTGAAAATATTTCATGTAGGTTCTTCTTGTACTTTGACTTGAAATACGCCCTTTTTGACCCCATCTAAGGGGCTCGACGCGACAAGCAGCAATTGCGTTGCTTTTTTAGTCGACCGGCGAATGGGATTTGCAGGGGGTCAGATCTTGAAATTGGCTGACGAACGGTCGGTTTTTTTCGACAAAACATGGCTTAATTCGGTTTTCTTATAGACACCCAAGCTACGATAAAATGTATAATGCAAACCCAGACCTTATCTGCTTCCAGACCAAAGTCACCAGGCGAACCGAATGAACTTTCTTTGGTCGTACCTGGGGATTTCGTTCATCAGAACGTTCATTAGAAACAGGGTCTATTTGTCGCGTTGTAGTGTCCGCATATTAAGCAGTACGCAGCACTATAAATATCGGGTAAAAGACCACCCACCAATATGCACTGTATTTAACGGAGTTCATGCCCTATGACCAACTCAAGCGAAGGTGATTTCGACACGATACTTGATGACGATAGCCTTGAAGACACGACGGATGAACTTGATGCGTTGGAAGAGCTGGCAGGTAAAAAAGAAAAGTCTGAAGACGACGATGAAACCGAGGCAGAAGAATCAAAACTCAAGGTACTGATTGATACCGGAAAAGAGCAGGGCTATCTCACTTATGATCAGCTCACCGAAGCGTTACCTGAAAGTATTGAAGAAACCGACGAATTCGAAAGCATTGTTTTAATGTTCGAAGAGATGGGTGTATCGGTTTACGAAGCGGCGCCCGACCCTGCATCACTGAAGTCGTCAACGGACGACACCGTTGATAATGAAGACCAGACCATCGGTGGCATCGAGAGTGTTGTCGGCAAGACCATGGACCCGGTTCGTATGTATATGCGTGAGATGGGTACGGTTCCGCTGCTAACGCGTGCTGGTGAAATTGAAATCGCCAAACGAATCGAAGACGGCATTCGTGAAACGATGTCAATCATGGCAGGTTACCCGGGGACAGTAGAATACGTCCTCGCTGTTTACGAAGAAGTTATCGAAGATGAAGGCGAAGTTTCTTCGGTCATCTCAGGATTCCTCGACCCGGAAGATATTATTCCAGACATGTCTCTGATCGCTGAGGCAAAATCCAGCGGCAACTATGAGGCGGGTGAGGACGACAATACGGGTAAACTTGACCATGACCTGGGACACCTCAGGTTCAAGGCTTTGGATAAGGCCTACCGGGCGTTTGACCGGGCCAGAACCAAGCATGGCCGGTTAGATCCCAAGGCGGTCAAGGCTCAGCAAAAAGTTGCCGAGGTATTCTGTTTATTCAAGCTGGTACCTGCGGTGATGGATCCGATACTGGAACTTGTCCGTCGTGACATGCAGCTAATCCGGGATCAGGAACGATCTATCCGTGACCTGTGTGTTCGTAAGAGCAAGATGCCAAGAGACGTGTTCCTGAAGAACTATATTGGTAATGAGACTAACGTCGACTGGATCGACGAAATGATAGAAGAGATGCCGGAAATTGCAGAGAGTCTGCAAAAGGTAAGGATATCTGTTCGTCATGGTCACAAGCTGATCAATCGAATATCGATTCGAACTGATATGAGCATTGCAGAGATCAAGGATCTTAACCGGCGTTTATTTCTGGCTGTGGGCAACACCCGTGCAGCCAAAAAAGACATGATTGAGGCGAACCTCAGGTTGGTCATTTCGATAGCCAAGAAGTACACGAACCGTGGATTGCATTTCCTCGATCTGATTCAGGAGGGCAACATTGGTTTAATGAAGGCTGTCGACAAGTTTGAGTACCGTCGTGGATTCAAGTTTTCGACCTACGCCACCTGGTGGATCAGGCAGGCGATCACTCGTTCTATCTCGGATCTGGCGCGAACGATTCGTGTACCGGTCCACATGATGGAAACGGTGAACAAGCTAAATCGATTAACCCGGCAGTTGATCCAGGAACTTGGACGCTCGCCATCAATCGAAGAACTGGCGAAGAAAATGGATTTGCCGGAAGACAAAGTCCTGAAGGCGCTTGATGTTGCGAAGCAGCCTATCTCACTGGAAACCCCGGTGGGCGACGATGATGACTCCACTATGTGGAATCTTGTGAGCGACACTACTGCCGAATCTCCGATGGATCACGCAACGGATGCAGGTCTGAAAGAGACCACGACCATGGTGCTGACTGCGTTGACTGAACGTGAGGCCAAGGTGCTAAGGATGCGATTTGGTATTGATATGAATACCGATCACACCCTTGAAGAAGTGGGCCGTCAGTTTTCGGTAACGCGCGAACGTATTCGGCAGATTGAAGCCAAAGCGCTCCGCAAGCTCAGGCATCCTGCCAGGTCTGAACAGCTTAAGAGCTTTATCGAGGGCTAACAGTTATGGGGTCAGAGTCGTTGCTCTGACCCTTTTTCCCGCCCCCTTTTTCCCGCCCCCTTTTTCCCGCCGCCCCTTTTTTACCCTGGGGACTTCTTGTCTTTTTTTCGCCCAGCTAATTCCGGGACCATAAATCCACGCGGTGTGCTAATTTATGTTCCATGCCAATCCTAAGTCGACAGCGATTACGATTTATCCCCTTTCGAAAGAAAGACATCATCGAAATGTGTCTTGCCACCGGCAATTTAAATGATCCGGATCAAATGAAGTTCCGGGAATTTTGCAGGCTCCTGCAAAGTATTTTTCACTTTGAATACCACGAAAACCTTGAGCAGCTAAAAGATCTTTATGCCCCGATCAATCCCGACAGGGATACTCGCAAGGTGGACGTGTTTTCTGAAGCAGAAAAAGTTTCTTTTACGGATACGCTGCACGAGCTGCTTGATAAGGCCAACTACGAGAAACTCAGCCAGGATGCCATTGAAGCAGCTTTTGAAGAATCGTCGCTGTTCCAGGTAAAGCTCAAAATTGATTTTAATAACTTCGATGAGGTCCTTCTCTTCACGCGGGGTGAAAGCATTCATACAGAACAGGTCAATATGTTCTTTGGCCTGGTCAAAAAAGAAATTACTTTTTCTAACTTCGATCGGGTCGTTATCTACATCAAGTACAAAGATGGTGTGATGCCCGATGCTGCTCAAGGCAAACCCGGTGCAACCATGTTGAAGCTTTTTCAGAACGTGCCCCGTGCAGATGTTGAAATGCTCTTCCCTGATACCAGGGTTGCGATGCGCAATATCGACAAACTCATGATTGGCGTGCCTGCTGTTATCGGTGCAGCAGCGATCCTGACGACCAAGGTCGGTGCATCATTGCTTCTCCTGGGTTCATTGATGGGTTTTTGGCTGGGGCTGCATAGCGAAGAGATTGAACTGGATGAAGCGCGAATGCTCGCGATTCTTGCGGGGCTGGCGGGATTGGGTAGTTTTATCTGGAAGCAGTTCAGCAATTTCAAGAACCGTAAATTGGGCTTCATGCAATCACTGACCCAGAACCTCTACTTCAAGAATCTTGACAACAATGCCGGCGTCTTCCACAGACTTGTCGATGACGCTGAAGAAGAGGAGTGCAAAGAAGCGATCCTGGCATATTACTTCCTTTTGGCTGAAGGCAGTGCCACTGACGAGAAAGACCTGGATTCGCAGATCGAGGCCTGGTTCAGCACGCGCTGGGAGTCCGAGGTCGATTTCGAGGTTGACGATGCCATGGCAAAGCTGAAGAAGCTTAATCTGATACAGCAATCAGGCGATGGTCTGAGCGTCACGCCCATCGACACGGCCTGTGAGCTGCTTGATAAGCGTTGGGACGAGTATTTTAAATTCAATAAGAACGGAAGCGAGACCTGGTGGAGAAGCTGAAAAATATTTTTGCGGGACGCCCGCTTTGGATGAACGCGTTGATGATTTTCTGTGCATACATGACGTTCATCTACATGCCGTTTGATTTGTTCTACAAGCCTGTCGACCAGGATGAAGAAGTATGGTTTGGCTACATGCTTCATGGCTGGGCCGCTAAAGCTACTGCACCGATACACTGGTTGATCTATGGAGCCGGGTTCTTCGGTTTCTTAAAGATGAAAAAGTGGATGTTTCCCTGGGCAGCGCTCTATGTTGCACAAGTGGCAATCGGCATGGCGGTCTGGCCCTGGCTCTACCGCGAAACAGACTGGTGGATGGGTGCATTGGTCGGTCTTCCGTTTGCGGTACTGGGCGTCATGCTCTGGCGGGCAAAAAACCAGTTTGGTGATATGGTGGCTGCGAACGACGATGCTGATGAACAAGGACATGAACCGCCGGATTAGGAAAATTGAGGAGAGACCTGGATGGATAGCTTTGAGGGCAAGATTGCAGTCGTGACCGGTGGAGGCACTGGTATGGGCAGAGAACTCTGCCTGCAGCTCGTCAGGGAAGGATGCCATGTTGCGACCTGCGATGTCCTGATGGAAAACCTGGAAGAAACGAAAGTTCTGTGTCAGGAAATCGATCCGGAGATTGTGGTCACTCTGCATCAATGTGACGTTTCCAGCGAAGAAGCCATGAACCAGTTTCGGGATGAAGTGATTGCTGCCCACGGCGACAAAATCAATCTGTTGTTTAACAATGCCGGTATTGGCGGTGGCGGCAGTTTTGTAAAATCCGAAGACAGGACTGACTGGGAAAGAACCTTCAATGTATGCTGGTACGGCGTCTACTATGGTTGCCGCGCCTTTATTGATTCGCTGGTCAATGCTGAAGAATCACATATCGTAAACACCAGCAGCATCAATGGATTTTGGGCCTCCCTCGGACCAAACACGCCCCATACCGCCTATTGTTCCGCCAAATTTGCCGTAAAGGGGTTCAGCGAAGCACTGATCACCGACCTCAGGATAAATGCTCCTCACGTCGGCGTTAGTGTTGTTATGCCGGGGCACATTGGTACCTCGATCGCGATCAATTCCGGAAGAGTTCTCGGGCGACCTGCTGCGCTTGATATGAGTGAAGACGATATCAAAGAGATACGTGAGCGAATGATGAACTCAGGCGGAGAGATGTCTGAAGTAGTGATGAACCTGTCTGATGACCAGATCCGAGAGTTTATGCACCAGAGGGGTATCGCGTTTCGTGATAATGCCCCAACCAGTGCGGGTGAGGCTGCGACAATTATTCTGAGCGGCGTAAAGGCAGGTAAATGGCGAATCCTTGTTGGTGAAGATGCGCATCGCCTGGATGAGAGAGTACGAAGTGACCCTGAATCAGCCTACGAGCTTTCTTTTGTAGAGGCTACTCGTGACGGCGGCGATCTGGTGCAGTTAATCGGTACGACTGAACAATAGCCTTGTCGAACTTATCCATTTCCGGAGAACCGGCAGCGTCGCCACTCGGTTATCGAAGCTGGGCGGTTTTCGAATGGGCGCGTAACCCCTACGTCATTCTGGTCACCATTTATATTTTTGCACCCTACTTCTCGACCACGGTCGTTGGTGATCCGGTCAAGGGGCAGGGATTGCTGGGGTATACCAACGCGGTTTCCGGGTTTTTGATCGCGTTATTAGCGCCTTTTCTGGGTGCAATTGCTGACAAAAGCGGTCGTCGTAAACCATGGATCATGGTATTCGTGGCGATAATGATCCCAGCGATCTTCCTGCTTTGGTTTGCGAAGAAAGAGGGTGGAGGCATTGGCATCTACCCCACCCTGGGACTGATCATCCTGATTGCGGTCATGTTCGAGTTCTCTGCTGTGTTTCATAATGCAATGCTTCCTTCAATTGCACCGCGATCCAGGGTCGGGTCCATTTCGGGCCTTGCGCTAGCGCTGGGTAATATCGGTGGACTGCTGTTGATGGTGTTTGTGCTCTATGCCTTTGCGCTGCCAGGCGCGGTGGACTGGTTCTTTATACCGGAGGCGCCTCTTTTTGGACTCGACCAGGAAGCAGAAGAACACAATCGAATCGTCGGGCCAATGACAGCTGTCTGGCTGCTGATTTTTAGCCTGCCCTTATTTCTGTTCACACCTGACGGCAAGAACGCAACTTTCACGGTGAAACAGGCCGTATCGCTAGGATTGAAGGAAGTCTGGACGACGGTCAGGGCAGTGAGCCATTACTCCAATGTCGCTTTATACCTCGTCGCGCGGATGATCTTTAATGACGGTCTGGTGGGTATTCTGATTTTTAGTGGCGTTTATGCTGCAGGGACTTTTGGCTGGGATGCGATCTCACTACTGATCTTCGGCATAGTGACGTCATTGTCTGCCGCGCTCGGGGCGGTTATTGGCGGTTTCGTTGATGACCGATTTGGTTCAAAGGTGGCGGTGCTGATCGCAGTAGGCGGTACCTCGATCCTGCTTGTCGTCGGTGTTTCATTACAGACAGACTCGATTCTGTATTTCATTGATGTGACGCCCAGTGTTGCGATCTGGTCATCTCCATACTTCCAGACGCTGCCAGAAGTACTCTACTTTCTGAATACTCAGCTGTTTGGCATGTTTATCACGGTCGGGTTTGCCAGTGCTCGAACCATGATGGCCAGAATCTCGCCGCCTGAACTGGTAACCCAGTTTTTTGGGCTTTACGCGCTTTCAGGAACAGCAACCGCATTCATGGCGCCCTTGTTGGTGGGCTTCTTTACCGGCTACTTTGAGAGTCAGCGTGCCGGGCTTGCGTCACTGATCGGTCTGTTGGTCCTGGGTTTTGTGATGATGACCTTTGTGAAAGAAGAACAGGCCACCAGACCAGACACCTAGCTTTATCAGACACCGGCTTTTGCCAGACACCTGGTCTCGCATGGAGGAAATGCGGCTAGAAGTGCGGCTATAGGGACTTCAGTGTTTCGTTTAGTAGCTTTCTGGTTTGTTTGTTAGGGTTCATGGAAAGCCCAAGGGTAGCTTCTTCTCTGGCAGCTTCAGCATTTCCCAGTTCAGCGTTCGCCCTTGCTATCAGAAGGTGGGCGATTGTGATGTCCGGGTCCCACCAGCGTTTCTCTCGGTTCTGGTACTGCCGGACGGAAGCAATCGCTTTTTCATATTGCTCGGTCTGCATGTAGAACTGTGCCAGTGAAAAATAAGGCCCTGCCCGGTTCATCAGTACAGCCGCTTCCTGGAACGCCGCCTCCGCTCCGGCCTCATCTTCTTCCCTGCCAAGCAAAAGGCCTTTTGCCATGGCACCATAGGCCTTGTCGAGCAGATTGATTTCAATCATCAGCTTCCGTGCAACATCCAGATCGCCGCCGGCTATCCCTGGTGCATTGGTGTAGTAAGCGAAGATGGCATACCGTGAATCCAGGTTTCCGGGGTCGGCGGCGACTGAAGCCTTCCACGATGCCAGCGCCTTGTTGGCCATGCCAACTTTCTTGAAAATATTGACCTCGCCGATGAGTGCGAGGTAAACCAGGCCAGCAAGATAGTAGGCTTCGCCATCCCCTGGGTACTGAAGGTGAAAATCTTCCAGGGTGTCTGAAGCGCTATCAAAATCACCTGACTGGTACTGCACCCTTGCAAGATGAAACAACACATCACGGTCCTGTTGCTCCTCGGATAGCCTCGTCAGGGTTTCTATTGCGCGTTCGTAGTCGCGATCGTTGACGGCTTCGAAAGCAGGAACCAACGCATCATTGGCGAGGGTGGATGTTGCGAGCAGGCAGCAAACTATCAATGTGGTAATGGATTTTATTGGCATAGTCGATGTGCGTCAGTGTTTCCGGGAATGCAGACGGGATTAAAGCTCAAGTCATGAAAGATTCCCAGTGCCCATGACGAACCTCCACGGGGTTTGACAGTGCCGGGACAGTGCGGGACAGTGCCGGGGTCCCTGTAGGCGCACGGCATTGAAACGACAATCAGCGTTTATTGTTGCTGTATATGGCTGCTTAGCTCCTCTCGAATCAGTTTACTCGTCGTGCGATGATCAAAACCTGTTATCGCAAAATAAAAAGACAAGGAAGCGACTATGAAATCTCCGATTTGTGAAAAGCTCGGGATCGATTTTCCCTTGATTGCCTTTACTCACTGCCGCGACGTGGTCGTGGAAGTGTCGAAGGCTGGTGGTATGGGCGTTCTTGGCGCGGCGGGTTTTGGACCAAAGCAACTGGAAATAGAGCTCGCCTGGATTGATAAGCATATCGATGGGAAGCCGTATGGTCTGGACCTCATCGTGCCAACCAGTATGGCGAACAAGGATGAATCCCAGTCGCCGGAAGAGGTCAGCGCCATGGTGCCGGACGAGCACAAGAACTTTGCGGCGGGTGTCCTGGCAAGGCACAACATTGATACGGCTGACGTGTACGAAGGGGTGTCGCGAGGTAGTGGTGGCTTTCTGGGTGAGAAGCGTGCGGCGAGTATCCTGGATGTTGCATTTGCCCACCCCATCAGCCTCATTGTGAATGCGCTGGGTGTTCCGCCGGCCTACATGCTACAGATGGCGAAAGAAAACGGGGTGCCCTGTGGCGCGCTTGTCGGTGCGAAGCATCATGCGATCAAGCAGGCTGAAGCAGGTGTGGAGATTCTGATAGTAGCCGGTACAGAGGCAGGCGGGCATTGCGGCGAAGTATCCACGATGGTCCTGGTGCCTGAAGTGTCGCAGGCTCTAGAGCACTACCCTCATGTTTCGGTGCTGGCGGCGGGCGGCATTGTAACGGGACGCCAGATGGCAGCAGCCATGGCAATGGGCGCCCATGGGGCCTGGACGGGTTCAGTCTGGTTAACTACCCAGGAGGCGGAGACGTCTCCCGTTATAAAGGAAAAATTACTTTCAGCTGGCTCCAGCCAGACGATCCGCACAAAGAGTCGTACCGGGAAATATTCAAGGCAGGTGAGATCGCCCTGGACTGATGCCTGGGAAAGTGAGGAAGCGCCTGAACCGTTGCCGATGCCACTCCAATCGCTGGTGAGTGAGCCAGCACTGGATAAGATCACCAGGCTCGCGGAAGCAGGCCACCAGGGCGCGAAACAGCTCGCGACTTACTGGGTGGGCCAGGGCGTAGGCATGATGAATCAGAGCCTGTCTGCCAGGCAGGTGGTGTACGATTTTATGGAAGATTTTCTTGCCGCAAACGAGAGACTCAGAGGTTTTGTTGATGACTGATCGTGAGATTGCAACAGAAGTCGTGTATGAAGATGATGAAGTCCGCATCTGGAACCAGGTTGTTCACGCGGGTGAAGATATTCCCAAACACGAGCACAAGCACGACTATTTTTTGCTCAATGTTTCAGGTGAGGGGCCTATCCAGGTTCAGTTCCACGATGGTACAGGCGGATCCCTTGGTGACACGTTTGAGTTTTCCCCAAAACCTGGTTCCTCAGATTTCATCAAGAAGGGGCATATCGAAACGGCGCACAATGCGGGCGGTGACTATCACGCGATTCTGGTCGAACTAAAGAAGACCTGAGCCAAAAGAGCGCTGAACCAGAGAAGCTAGAAAATAAAAGGAATGGCTGTTATGAGTAAAGTTGTATTAGTGACTGGCGGCGCCAGGGGAATAGGCCTTGGTATCGTGCATGCGTTTGCTGCGGCCGGGCACCGGGTCATGATTGCTGACCTTGGACACGCGGATGCTGACTGGAACTACAACCTGGCGGATGCGAACCAGGTTCAGGAGGCACTGGAAAAGGAATCGGCAGTGGGTGAAGTTGATGCCTGTGAGGTGGATGTCACCAACTTTGAGAGCTGCCAAAAAGCGGTGGCGGCTACGTTAGAGCGTTTTGGCCGTCTGGATGTTCTTGTTAACAATGCCGGCGTCCTCAGTAGTGGGCCCATCGCCGAATTTGATGAAAGCGACTGGGACAAGATTTTTGCGGTTAATACCAAGGGAATCTTCCTCATGTCGAAGGCTGCGCTGGAAGCGCTCAAGGCATCCGGTGATGGTGCGATCGTGAACACAGCGTCGATTGCGGGAAAGCAGGGTAACGCCAATATGTCTGCTTACTGTGGGTCCAAGTTCGCTGCGATTGGCATTACCCAGTCTCTCGCGCTGGAACTCGCGCCATTCAACATTACAGTGAACGCGATCTGTCCTGGCATTGTTGGCACTGCCATGTGGCTGGAACACCTGATGCCTTCCAACACCACGGACGAAGACAAAAAGACCGAAAATTTCGAAAAATCTGTCAACAATATGATTCCACTAGGTCGCCCGCAGACGACAGAGGATATGGGCCAGGCTGCGCTCTACCTGGCTACAGCCAGGAATGTATCGGGGATTGCGCTGACGGTAGCTGGCGGTATGACGATGTCATGATCAAGTTCTAACCTGAAGAAACGTTGCCTGTGCAATTGTCGCCAGAATCTGCCGCGCACTTTTCTTCCCCTTTATTTTCTTTGTTGCATGATAGGATGTTTGCTTCATGGAAAAGCAGTAAAGAGAGAATGAGTAACCCCATAGATGTAGCGCTTAGTGACGGGAAAGGTACTATCCACGGGTACTGTGATGACAAGTTTCACAGCGTACTGGACACCTTCATCGCCAATTTTGAAGACGGAGAAGAGCAGGGTGCGTCCGTTTGTTTCAATGTTGACGGGGAGACTGTTGTCGATCTCTGGGGCGGCAGAATGCATCCCCGTCAGGAGTCAGACTGGCAGGAAGACACCATGAGTGTTGTCCACTCTGTGACCAAGGCGGCCGTTTCAATTTGCGCGCATATGCTTATCAGTGAAGGCAAACTCAAATTACACGCCAAGGTCACTGACTACTGGCCAGAATTTGGCCAGCAGGGTAAAGGCGATATCACTGTTGCAATGATGCTCAATCATTCCGCAGGCCTGGCTGCTATCCGTGCACCGATTAAGGAAGGCGGGTTTCTGGACTGGGACTACATGGTGCAGCGGGTTTCCGAAGAGGAGCCCTTCTGGAAGCCGGGTACTCGTAACGGTTATCACATGTCGACGTATGGCTGGACGGTTGGAGAGCTTGTCAGGTGCGCCTCTGGTCTATCGTTGGGCGATTACTTTCGGACACGCGTTGCGGAGCCTTTAGGTCTGGATTTCCACATTGGTCTGCCAGAATCGGAACACCACCGCGTTTCAAGAATGGTGGGTTGGGCACCGAAGAAAGGAGATCCGGTTTCTCCCTACACGGTGGCGCTGCTGCAAAGTAAAGAGTCACTGCAATACATTGCGCTACTCAACAATGGAAAGTTCAAGACAGACGCACCGGAAAGTTATCTGTGCGAGTTTGGTGCAGGTGGTGGCATTGCCAATGGAAAGGGCATTGCCGGAATGTTCAAGCCCTTTGCCAATGGCGGCGAAGGCTTTGTTGACAAGGTCGGGCTTGAGCGAATGCAGGCAGCCTCGGTGGCGACCAATGAAGATGTAACGCTGATGTCACCCACGCGATTTAGCCTGGGTTTCATGCTCAGTATGGATAACCGGCATCGTGCAACTGGCGAGCTGGAAACTATCATCATGGGTAAACACGCTTTCGGTCATGCCGGTGCCGGTGGTAGTGTCGGATTTGCTGATACGCAGTGTCATCTTGGTTTTGGATATACCATGAACAAGATGGGTGCAGGGATTCTGCTGAATGAAAGAGGGCAATCGCTGGTGGATGAAACCTACCGCTGCCTCGGTTACAGCACCAATGAACCCGGCTATTGGATCAGGTGATGAGCCTGGAGGATCCTGAAAGGGCCCTGGTCAGTGCTCAAGCCCACGGACAGGTAAGCCGGCAGCTTCATAACACCGATCAATCACCGTCATTTGGGCAACGGCATCGTCGCCGTCTGTGTAAAGCGGTGCACCGTTTTCTATCGCGGCGATAAAGGCATCCAGCTGATAAGCGTAGGTAGGCCTGCGATCAACCGTTTCATGGCTGGTTTTGCCGGACACATTCAGGGTGAGAAGGTGACCCATCTGTGGTGCGACGACATTGTCGACCCGCATTTCCCCCCGGCTTCCCCTGACCGTCACCTCTGCCTTGAATGATGCTGATGGCCGCATATCCCCCGATGTGGTGATGGCGATCTTTCCCGCTTCCATTTTCGTTTCCAGAAGCAGGTCAACCCGGGGTGGACCAACTTCCGCCGTTGCAGAAAGGACCGTGGGTTCGGTGCCAGCCAGATGCCGAACCCAGGAAATGGGATAGCAGCCGATATCCATCGTGACGCCCCCGCCCAGGTGATAGTTCATCCGGATGTTATCCGGGTCCGTCACCGGAATATGAAAGGCTGCATCAATGGACTCGATATTCCCGAGCTCTCCACCGTCGATGATGTTTTTCATGCGCGCGAACAAGGGATGATATCGATAGTGGAATGCATCCATTAACACCAGCCCCTTGTCCTTGGCCACCTGGTTCATTTCTATTGCTTCGTCGGCGTTACAGCCAAGGGATTTTTCACAAAGTACATGCTTGCCTGCATTCAAGGCCGCGATGGTCCACGGATGATGGGCGGGAATATGAAGTGGGTTATACACAGCGTTGATCCTTTCATGGCGAACAACATCAAGGTAGTCGTCACAGACGGTCCTTATGTGGTGGGCCGATGCAAAGGCTTGCGCTCTCTCTCTGTTTCGGGCTGCAATAACCGAGATACGCGCCATGGGTTCATTCATGCATGGGTAGATAAGTGCTGCTGGAGTAATCTGGGCCGCACCCAGTACGCCGAATCGAATCATGTGCCTGTCTCACAGGTTACTGGTGAACTGAGATGACTTGTGCAAGTTTACGCGATGTCAGAAAGTTATATCGAAGAATCAAAGCTAGCCGCCGCCGAGATTTTGCAAGGTTCATTGCTTCCGGCAGGGACCTGGCACCCAGCCTTTCCCCCTGAAGTGAAGGCCCGTTTGATGGGCAGTTCGATCGGTGGATATCCAGCGCGTAATGGCTAAGGTTTATAAACCAGGGTACATAAGCAAGGTTACACCAATAAAAACGCCCGAATAAATCGGGCGTTTTTGGTGGAGATTGCTGAACGGTTACTTCGGTCCTGGTGGACCGATAGGCGTGCCTGCGCCTCCAGCAAACTCTGGCCCGGCTTCGATGCCGAGAAGTATTTTTCCAAGATCTTCATAAAGCGGGTGAGCTACCCATCTGTGCGTTGCGGCACCATGAGAATCCCTGAGCTTTCGTTCGAGAGGGCTGTGCATTCGCATGCCGGTTGTACCTGCAGTGTTATGCAGAAGATCGACAACCTTCATACATTCGTTGGCTGCGTGAGTACAGGCAAGTCTGGCATCCTGTGTTGTCTTTGCGCCTGGCAGGTTATCGTTACCTGTCATCTCTTCCTCGAGTGCTGCCATGGTTTCCATTAACCATGAGCGAGAGGCCCGGTAGGTTGCTTCGGCTACACCCATTCTGTATTGCGCAATCCCCCGGTGTGCGAGCGACGCGGAAGTCAGCATTGGAATTTTGTTCTTGGCGATATCGGCGAAGACTTCCAGAGACCCTTTTGCAACACCAACCGCAATAGCTGCTTTGTTGTATGCGAGCCTTAGAGCAGTCGGCATGCGATAAACCGGGGCTGGGTAATGCGAGGGTACAGTCCAAAGGTCTATACCGGCATATTTTGCCGGGACAACGGCGCCATCGGCTTTTACGTCATCTGAGCCTGAACCACGAAGACCTGCGACATCCCAGGTACGTACAATTTCGAATTGGTCCTTGGGGACGAGCCACAATTTGAAGATGGGTGCGCCGTTTGCGTCGGTTTCCAGCTCATCACCCTTCATCAGGGGTGCGCCCATGAAACAGAAGTCAGCGTTGTGGCATCCAGAGATAAAGGTTGTCTGGCCCCAGACTTTCACACTGCCATCGGACTGACGTTCGGCGCGAGGTGGTGTGCTTCCAGGACCGCCGCCACCGCACATAACGACACGGGGGTTATCCAGATAGATTTCCTTGGCCAGTTCAGGGTCCATGCCGCCGACCGCCATGGCATTAATCTCAGAACCCAGCATGACATTCCATGCAACGGATGCGTCGATCGCGGCCAGATGTTCCAGAATTTCGATCGTTTCCATCGAATTCGAACCGTCACCACCCATTTCTTCCGGCAGTGCAAATCGGAAAAACCCTTCATCGACCAGTTTTGTAACAATCCAATCCGGTAGCTTCTTGAGTTCCTGAGCCTCATCGCCGCCTTTCAGAATGTCTTCGCGGAGATCTTCAATTTTTTGTAGCCGTGCTGTGTGGACTTCTCTAGGCATCAATTACCCTTATTCCATTTCTGTAGTTGGCCACAGTGTAGGCAGAATGGGGTCTAAAAGAAAAGCCTATCAGCCTATTGATTGAGTTGGATCAATCAATGAAATAAGTCTGTATAGGATCTGTCTAGGCTGCTCGTGTTGAACCGCTGGAATTGTCGCTTAGCTGTGGGTGTCTGGGTTGTGCCTTGAACTCAAGCTCCCTGAAGAACTCCCGGTTCATTCTTTCCCACAAAAGGTTAGTTGATGCCTCCACACCCATGTCGCGCGTTGGCTGCACGGGTTCCAGAAAAGTGACACTGACCGGACCGGGGGTCACTTCTTTAGCTCCTTTTGGCCTAAGTTCACGCAGTCCCTTGAGTACTACAGGGATAACAGGTACTTCCTTTTCGATGGCTAGCAGGCTGACCCCGTGGCGGAATTTGCCAAGCTGACCGGACGTCGCGCGTGTTCCTTCCGGGAAGATGCAGAGGTTGCAGTTCTGATCCAATAGCAATTTTGCGTAGTCGAGGGTTTTGGAGCCCCCACCTCTTATGATGGGGAATGTTCCCAGCCCAAGTGACTGGTACCAGGGTTGTAAAATGAGCTTCTTTTTACCTTTAACAAACCATCGGTCTGCAGCGGCGCCAAAGTACAGGTTTGACTGGACGCTCTTGGGCAACGCTGACATCAGCACCGGTGTATCCATATGGCTCTGGTGATTCGGGATAAAAATGGCAGGACCCTTAAGACCTTCGAGGTGATGCTCACCTTTTACAGTGAGTGACGTACAGAATTCATCTGTCCATCTGAAGTATTCCTTTTTGCGCAACAGGGTTCTGATGGCTTTTGCCCAGGATTGTGTTTGCCAGGGGTGTGGTCCACTAAGCTCATCTGAGTCAGCTGATTTGGTGTTACTGAAAGTTGCTGTAGACATGCTGGACATCCTTTACTCCTTGGTGACCGGGTTCGGTTAACTATCCATTGGTTGAGTTTGCTATTAGCCCTTCTAACAGCAATGGTTGTGCCAACTGTACGATGAAGTGGCGGTGGCCTTGTCTGGCAGGGCGCTTCGTAAGATTGCAGGTGTTTGCGAGAATATCCGGATGCACCTTATTGATGCATAGATCACGGTTATGGATCAGTCTTTGTGCATTTCACACATCGAAATGGCATGATTCGCCCTCGATTTGGCATGCGGATTTATTGCAGGAGAAAAACATGGATTTGAACGGCAAAACTATTGTCATCACTGGCGGCGGACAGGGTCTTGGGCGCGCAATGGCCATTGTGATGGCTAAAGAAGGTGCCAATCTGGCACTCATCGATTTGAACGACGAACCGCTGGCTGAAGCGGTGCAGTTATGTAAAGACGCCGGTGGTGATGCGAAGTCTTATAAGGCCAATGTCGCCAAAGAAGATGACGTGATCGCGGCATTTGACGCCATCGAAGCTGACTTTGGTGAGGTTCACGGATTAATCAATAATGCCGGCATCCTGCGTGATGGCCTGATGATCAAGTTCAAGGATGGCAAGATTGAAAAGCGGATGTCGCTGGCAGAATGGCAGGCAGTCATTGACGTTAACCTGACCGGTGTATTCCTCTGTGGCCGTGAGGCTGCCTCCAGGATGATCGAGAAGGGCGTCGCTGGGTGCATTATCAATATATCCAGCATCAGCAAGGCCGGGAATATGGGTCAGACCAACTACTCCGCGGCGAAAGCAGGTGTGGCCGCGATGGCAACCGTCTGGGCCAAGGAGCTTGCTCGCTATGGTATTCGGGCTGCTGCAATCGCGCCGGGCTTTATCGCAACAGAAATGGTTGCAAGCATGAAACCGGAAGCGTTGGAGAAAATGGCGGCGGGTATCCCGCTCAGGCGCCTTGGCGAACCGGAAGAAGTTGCCCATACCGCCAAATTCATTTTCGAGAATGATTATATAAGTGGCAGGGTTATTGAACTGGATGCCGGGTTGCGCCTGTAGTGCATAGCCTCGTTTTCGCATTGGAGCGGGGCGTCTTTGCGGAGTCTCTCTGGACCTTCGCGAGCATGAGATTTCTCCGTTACGTGGCTGCGCCACTCCAGTCGAAATGACGGGGAGGGGGAGCAGTGGCACCTCCGTCGGTATAGCGGGGACAGGAGCTGTGGCGCTCCGTTCCGTCATCTCGACCGGAGCCGAAGGCGCAGTGGAGAGATCTCGGTTTTTACCCCGTGCCACACTGACCTGCCTCCTGCTCACCGCAAGCGTCTCCATCGCGCAGCCGCCACCCTCAATAGCCGGTCCCTTTCTGGATCAGTCCGAGGTCACCTGGAAAGTTAACGAATTCGATGTCACGCGCTGGAAGACATTGGTGGGCGGCATTGAAGGTGGCCAGATCGAACGTGATGACATCCAGTTTGGCCTATGGGAGCTGGCGCCGCAGTCGACCTACCATAGCCACAGACATGAAGTGCCTGAAATCTATTTTGTTACCGAAGGCAAGGCCCAGTGGACTGTCGACGGGGCTACCCGAGAAGTAGGGCCCGGTATGACGATCTATACAAAACCAGGTGCCGTTCACAAGATGGTGAACAAATCTAACGAGAATGTTAAGGCGATCTGGGTCTGGTGGGCGCCGGGTGGTGATAAGGAAGTTTTTGGCGGCGACTATGAGTTCATTGAACCTGAGCCTGCTGGTAATGGTGCATTTAAAGAAGGCGTGAACGAAAGGTTGTATTGAACCGGTTTGCGGTCGGTCAAGTTATGGAAGTTCGGAGGTCTCGCATCGCGAGGGCGAGATTTCTCCAATCGCCCTTCGGGCTCCGTCGAAATGAAGGGGTGCATCACCTGTTGTTCCCCATCGAAATGACGGGGTGTATCGCCGTTGTTCCCCATCGAAATGACGTTGGTGAATGCGCCGGGGAAGTTAAGACTTCTTGTCCAGAAAACCATCGACGAAATCTGCTACAAACATGCCTGCCAGCATGGCCAGACCAAAGTAGAGAATATCGATATTCAGGTAAGCAAGCGATGCAATGGCGGGTCCTGGGCAAAGTCCAACAAGCCCCCAGCCAATTCCAAATAATACGGCACCGCCAATTAGCCGACCATCAATGTCGGTTTTCGTGGGTAGCCGAAACACATCGGTAAAAAGTGGCGCCTTAATCTTGCCCAGCCCGAATTGGAAGAATGGCAGGCTGACCAGAATGCCGCCTCCCATTACAAATGCCAACGTCGGATCCCAGTTACCGAACAGGTCAAGAAAACCGATGACCTTCGATATGTCTGTCATACCTGACAAGGCAAGACCGAATCCGAAGAGTGCGCCGCATAAAAGCCCCATGAACAGTTTCATGAGGCACCGCCATGCAGCCGAATATAAACAGTAATGAAACCAAACAACATAAAGGTGCAGGTCGCAATGATCGATCGGACTGATAACAGGCCGATCCCACAAATGCCGTGACCACTGGTGCAGCCGCTGCCCAGTTTGGTGCCCAGGCCTACAATGAACCCACCGGCGAGCAGTAGTGGCATTGGCACATCAAAGTCAGGAATCGGGCTGCCCGAACCCAGGTGAAACAAAAAGGCGCCAAGAACGAGTCCGACCGTGAACATAACGGACCAGAAGTTTTCAACAGGTGTTTTGGCGGCAGAAAAGACAATGCCGCTAATGCCGGCAATTCTGCCAAGCATGATCATCAGGAAAACCGACGCCAATCCTATACAGATCCCGCCTGCCAGTGCCACGAGGAAGGCATCAGGCATATTTACTCTCCATACGCGCTATTTTTGAAGCGGAGCATGTTACCGGATCCGGCATGTCGATGCTGGCCATCCTGAAGTCCGATATTTCCGTTGATGACAACCAGTGATATGCCCGCTGGCTCGGTTTTGGGCTCATCATAGGTCGCCAGGTCCTGTACCGTCGCTGCATCAAACAACACGAGATCTGCCCAGTAACCTTCTTTCACCTGGCCTCGGTCCTCCATGCCAAATACCTGCGCCGAAAGTGACGTCATCCGCCTGACTGCTTCAGGTAGTGACAACACACCATCTTCACGCACGTACTTCGCGAGGATACGAGGAAAAGTACCAAATAACCTGGGGTGCGGCTTGCCTTTCAGATCCGGAATGCCATCGGACCCGACCATCATGTCCTTATGGGCGAGATTGGTCGCGATATCCTGCTCATCGATGATGAACTGGATACAGATGGTACGGTCACCTTTGGGGGCAGTCAGGATTGCATGTGTCAGGTTGCAGATATCCACCTGCTGCTGGACAGCAATGTCTTTTAGCATTTTACCTTCGTATTCGCGAAAGGCCGGACAACTGGCAATACGAATCACCTCGGCGAGCTCGCGGTTGATATTGTCGAGATTGAAGTACTCGATCATTCTTCCACTGCCTGCGGTATAGGGGTACACATCCAGAGTGACGGGTTGTCCCGCCGCCAGGGCTGCGTCAATTTTCGCGAGGGAATCGCCGACTTTGCCCCAGTTGGCCGGACCCGCTGACTTGTGATGGGAGATATGCAGGTGAACATCAGATTCACGACCTATTCGAAGGGCCTCATCAACTGCTTCAAGTAAGTGATCGCCCTCG
>Ga0222633_1000713_pt1 | contig 25222 bp, 21 predicted proteins | sample AntAcemetageno48_FD_179816 | JGI IMG/M metagenome (GOLD analysis project Ga0222633, IMG submission 179816) | Saline water microbial communities from Ace Lake, Antarctica - #48 | ecosystem: Environmental > Aquatic > Non-marine Saline and Alkaline > Saline | place: Antarctica: Ace Lake | collected...
AGAGAGGCCTGACAAATTCGGAAAAGTCCTCGGCTGGGTCGGAACATTTACTGACATCCGCGGTGCGAATGCCTACCCGTCGCTTATCCGTAAAACCGAACGCAAGCCGATCAGGGCTGCACTTTTGGGCGAAGCCAACGACGTCGACAATCAATTCGGCAGCTGGCCACTCGCCAACCAGCAGGTGGAAGCAGCCCTGACATTCGCTGACTACGACTACAAATACTGGTGGGGCGAAGGCTTCCACGGCAGTCGGCACGCGGCAGTGATGCTTCCCGAGATGCTCACGTGGCTCTGGTCTGAGTGATCCACCATTCTTGAAAAGACTACCAAACCGCATTTCCTTCTCAAAATTTTCGACTCATTTCCCAACCATGATCAAACAACACCCTACCACTCTCGCTCTTCTTCTTTCCATGATACCCTTTTTAGGATCAGCTGCTGAAACTCTTGAAATCCCCGCCACCAACGGTCCCGGAAAGGGAAAGCACATCGTGCTCGTTTCAGGCGACGAAGAATACCGCTCGGAGGAAACGAATCCGATGTTGGCGAAAATCCTCTCCGTCCATCACGGGTTCAAGACGACCGTGCTCTTTGCGATTGATCCCGAGTCCGGCATTATTAATCCGGAAAATCAGACTAACATCCCCGGTCTCGAAGTGCTCGCCGACGCCGATCTTGTCATCCTCAATACCCGGTTCCGGAACCTGCCGGATGCGCAGCTACAGCACTTCGCCGACTACGTGAATTCCGGAAAACCACTCATCGGGCTGCGCACAGCGACCCACGCCTTCAATACAAAAAACAAAGCTGCGGACTTTAACTGGAACAGTTTCGGGTTGGATTACCTTGGCGAAAAATGGGTCGCACACCATGGCAAACATAAGGTCGAAGGAGCGCGCGGAGTTTTTGTTGAAGCCAATCGCAACAATCCGGTCCTCAGCGGAGTAGTCGATATTTTCGCTCCAAGCGATGTGTATACGGTTAAAAATCTCGACGAATCGAAAGCCACAGTTCTCGTTCGAGCAGCAGTCACAGAGACGCTTGCACCGGACTCAAAGATCCTTGAAGACGATCCCCGTAACGATCCCATGCAAGCCGCCATCTGGCTCCGCGACTACACCGCCCCCAGCGGCAAGAAAGGCATGGCGCTGACCAGCACGATGGGTGCCTCAGTAGATTTTGAAAGTGCCGGGCTGCGTCGACTCATTGTAAACGGAGCGTTCTACCTGACCGGTCTCGACGTGCCGGAGAAGGCCAACGTGGAATTTGTCGATGCCTTTCAGCCCACCTTTTTCGGGCGCAACCCGAAGGAGTATTGGGAAGAGATTAAGCTGAAGCCGGAAGACTTCGCCCTCGGCAAATCAACGGCTGCCGGTCTCAACTCCGCCCGCAACTGAACGGCAGGAACAACAACAGGGTGAAGTGACTCAGCCTACTCCTGTTGAGTCGGCATTTTCTCACCATCCCCCGATCGCAAGAACGAAAAAGGCGAGAAGGGTGATCAGCGCGACCATCCACCAAAACCGTTCCTTGCCTGTTTTGGCGCGACGACCGGCCCCGAATTCCCGCTCGACGAAATCGTCGTAGTCGAACTCGTCATCGTCGAGCCCGACGCCGTCATAGGTGTCCGGCTCAATCCATTTTCCGTCCTCCTTCACGGCTCCACAGCCACGGCAGCCGCTCGCATTCGGAGACACGCTTTCGCCGCATACCGGACAAGAGAACTGGTCAATTTCCATCTAGTCAACTCGACCGCATCATCCGCTACTCAGCTCCCGCAGGGGCGGCCTTCACGAAAAAGTCGTCGTAGTGGACGTCGTTGACGTTCGTCGTTAGGCTGACGAGCGACTTTGTTAAGTGAGCATTGCCCTCGGACTCGAATTCTCCGACTTCTTCGTCGTCGATCAATACGGTCACGAGAGGTCCCTTCGTCCGCACGACCAGCTCATGCCATTCGCCTTCCTCGATATCGGCTTCGAAGCGCTTTGTTTTTGTCGCAAGAAGCTCCTTCGTTTCCTCGTCGAGCCCTTCCGGGGATTTCTTCATCTCATAAATGGCGTTTGCCATATTCCCGGTTTTTGCATCGGCGATCGTTCCGCCTTTCGGGTCGATGGAAACGCTCGTAATGTGACCGGCGTGCGCTCCATCGTAATCTTTATCATCGAACCAGACGTTAAATCGTAAGGCCTCGGGGCTGGCGAACTTGAAACGGACAGACACCTCCATATCCTGCCGCCCTTCAAATCGAATCGAGTCGCAGCCGGCGTGATCATTGATGTCGATCGTCTTACCGATCATGACTCCATCCTCGATCAGACTCGAACTCTTGTAGTGCCCCCAACGCTCGCCGAAGCCTTCACCGGAAAAGTCATCTTCGAAAATCGTCTCCGAGTAGTAAAGCTCGTCCTCTGCTCCCCGGCGCTTCGCATCCCACTCCGTGATCCATGCTTGATCGGCCCCGGATAGCGAAGCAACCGGCACATCGAAATTCTTCCCGTTTGTTCGGATCTTCAACATCCCTCCTTCGAAATCGATAATCTCTGCATGAATCGTCGCTCCACTTTCATTCGTGAGATCGCGGAAATCACGCGCGGTGACTGAGAAAGCGAGAAAAACAAGACAAGTCGTCAGTAGGGTTTTCATGGAAAATAATAGGTCGGCGAACCGTTACATGCAACCCGCCCAACAGAGCCCTCTTTGCGCGGTGATTCCGATTGGCGAAGCTGAACGATTTCTTTAAGTTCGAGGGAAATTCATGAAGCCGATCCCCATCCTCGTCCTCTCTGCCCTAGCGCTCTTTTTGACACCCGCTTTCGCCAAAACGGAGAATGTCGTCATTTTCTTCGTCGACGATCTCGGCTGGACAGATCTCGGGTGCTACGGATCGGATCTCTACGAGACTCCGAATATTGATGCGCTCGCGAAGGAAGGCATGAAATTTACGAGCGCCTACGCCGCCTGCACGGTCTGCTCGCCCTCGCGCGCGGCTCTGCTTACGGGGCAGTATCCCGCACGGCTTAACGTCACCGATTTCATTCCGGGGCACCCGTTTGTGAACACCCCACTCACAATTCCTGATTGGACAAAGGTCCTCGAAAAAGATCACGTGACGATTCCGGAAATCCTGAAAGAGCACGGCTATGTCAGTGCCCATCTCGGCAAGTGGCACCTCGCGCATCGCGACGGCTACGTCACAGGGGGTGAAGACTCAGCCGATGTCGAAAACTACCCGACAGCGCACGGCTTTGACATCAACATCGGAGGTTGTGAAAAAGGCGCTCCCCCGAGCTATTTCTGGCCCTACGGAAAAGGCAAAACGTTGGAACAGCAAAAACGAAATACGATCTACGACACCTTACCCGGAGACACTAAGTCGGACTCCGAACGCGAAGGAGAATATTTGACCGACCGCCTCGCGACTGAAGCTGAAATCTTGCTCGATCAATTCAAAGAAGACGGCAAACCTTTCTTTATGAACTTCTGCTTCTACAACGTTCATACCCCACTGATGGGACGTCCGGACCTGGTCGAGAAATACGAGGCTAAGCTCGCAGAAAATCCGAACCGAAAGCATACCAATGTGAAATACGCCGCCATGGTCGAAAGCGTCGACGAAGCTGTCGGACGCGTCGTTGCGAAGTTAAAAGAGATGGGCGCATGGGATGAGACGCTCATCATTTTCACCTCAGACAATGGGGGCCTTGACCCACAAGCGACAAACAACGATCCCATTCGCCAGGGCAAAGGCAGCAACTACGAAGGTGGCGTGCGGGTGCCGGCCATCATCCGGATGCCGGGTGCGGAGAAAGCGGGCGCACTTTGTCACCGCCCCATCATCACGGTGGATTTCCTTCCAACTATTCTCGAAGCTCTTGAGATCGAAATGCCTGGCGAAGTAGCGACCGTCGCCGACGGAGCGTCTCTCATGCCGCTCCTATCGGATCCACGTGCTGATCTCGGCCGCGAAGATATCTTCTGGCACTACCCGCACTACCACTCGATGGGCGGGCAACCGCACAGCGCGATCAGGTCCGGAAATTGGAAACTGATTGAACAGCACATCAACGGCACCATCGAATTGTATGATCTGGCATCAGACCTCCACGAGAATGACAACATGGCGGGATCCCGACCCGAGATCGCCGGAGAACTCCATGCGCGGCTCAATGACTGGCGGAGCAAAGTCGACGCACAAATGCCAACTCCAAACGCTGATCACAATCCGGACAAACCGGTGGGCGTTTCCCGCGGCGGAGTCATTAAACCACAAGCTACCTTGCGGGAGTAGTCAAATCACAAGCACCTATTTCACCCAACAATGAAGCTCCCCCTCTACCTCTCCTTGCTCGTTCTCGCTACGACTTCGGTGCACGCTGAGGACCATCCCAACATCATCGTCATTTACACCGACGACCAGGGCTACGGCGATGCCGCGAATCTCAACCCCGATTCCAAGTTTCCTACTCCAGCGCTGGATCGTCTCGCGGATGAGGGAATGACCTTCACCGACGCGCACTGCTCGGATACCGTCTGCACCCCCAGTCGCTACGGTCTCCTGACAGGTCGCTACGCCTGGCGAACCCGACTGAAATCTGGAGTCTTCGGCGCCGAGACACCATGCCTCATCGCCGACGGCCGCATGACACTGCCGTCACTGCTGCGCGACAACGGTTATGACACGGCCATGATTGGAAAATGGCATCTTGGGATGGAGTTCCCCGGCGATCGAAATAGTCGTGACTGGAGCCAGCCGGTGACGGACATGCCTCTGGATAAAGGGTTCGATTACTTTTTCGGTATACCGGCCTCGCTGAACTACGGAATCCTCGCCTGGTTTGAAGGACGCCACGCAGCTGTTCCTCCGACTCTCTACACGCAGAAGAAACCCAATGATCTCGCCATCAGCGACTACCGGATGATGCCGCCGTACGAGAGTGGACTGACCGATCTTAGTCTTCCGAACGCTACAGGAAATTTCAAAGGTCCCATCGAGGTTGCACCTGACTTCGTCGATAGCGAATGTCTCACCCGCTTTACCGACGAAACCCTCAAGTGGCTCAACAACCGCGACTCGGAGAAACCATTCTTCGTCTACCTTCCCTACACCTCACCGCACAAACCGGTGATCCCTATCGAAAAGTTTCGCGGACAAAGCGAAGCGGGCGCCTATGGCGACTTCATGATCGAGACCGATTGGCACATTGGACGCATTCTCGATTGGCTGGATGAGCAGGAGATTGCAGACAACACGCTGATCGTCTTCTCGAGCGACAATGGCCCCGAAACAACCTGGCCCGAGCGTCTCAAACGGTATCACCACGCCAGTAACGGTATCTACCGCGAGGGTAAGCGCTCCATCTACGAAGGCGGACACCGGGTGCCTTTCTTCGTGCGCTGGCCTGCCAAGGTAGCCGCCGGAAGCGTTTGGAATGGCCCCATCTGCCAAACCGATCTACTCGCGACCTTTGCCCAACTCGTCGGCGCGGAATTGCCGAACAACGCAGGCGAAGACAGCGTCAGTTTTCTGGATGTGTTAGAATCCGGAAAAGCGGAGCAAAAGAGACTGCCGATCATCCATCATTCCATCAAAGGACGCTTTGCAATCCGTGAGGGAAATTTGAAACTGGTGATGGAGGGAAAATCAAAGAAAGAGGAACGCGAGCTGTATAATCTCGCGAAAGACCCTTCGGAAAAAAATGACATCATCGAAGGCGAAGATGTTGATGTAGCTGAGTTAGTCGATCAACTCACTGCGATCGTTAAAAACGGCCGCACAACTCCCGGCGAAGCTGTCCCGAATGACACTGGCTGGTGGAACAATCTCGTGTGGATGGAGCCTTGGTAGCGGCAATGCAATTCACTCGCCGGCCGTCGTGGAATACATCCCTCCGTCGCCCCGTCGTTTTTGAAAAGGCGCACTCTCAATCACTCCGTAGAGCAACTGCCGGAGCGTACCATCGTTCGCCTCCGTATCGCGCACGATTTTATCAATGGTTGGAGCATCGAAGTATTCGATTCCGCGCCCGATGGCATAGGTGAGCAACTTCTCAGAAAGTGCCCGGTAAAAATCCTGCTGGCGCTCTTTTGCAAGAACTTTGCTCAACTCCTTTGCATTCGAAAATTTCTCTCCGGTCATGAGCACACCCGCCGTGTCGATCGGTTTGCCCTTGAAATCGTCACGCCAGAGACCAATCGGATTGTAATTCTCCAACGCCAACCCGATCGGATCCATCCGGGCATGGCACGAAGCGCACATTTTCTCTTTGGAGTGCAAGGCAAGGATCTCACGGAGTGGCAAGTTTTTGTTCTCCCCCTTTTGAGAATCTTCGAGCGGCGGAACATCAGGGGCGGCAGGTGGGGCAGGTGTTGCGAGGAAGTTCTCAAGAACGAATAGTCCACGCTTCACTGGAGAGGTTCGGGTCGGATTCGAAGTCACAACTTGGAAGGTCGCCTGAGAGAGCACACCGCCACGCTTGGAATCCTGCGGTAAGTCGACCTTTCGCATCTCGTTGCCCTTGACTCCTTCGACATCGTACCACTCAGCCAGCGGTTCATTGAGAAAAGTGTAATTCGCATCCAGCAGCTCCGTAGCGGGACGGTTATCCCTTAAGATATAGGCAAAGAACTCTTCGCTCTCCAGCCGCATCGACTCGCGGAGCCGACCATTGAAAATACGCCGAGCCTTGCCGAGGTCACGCTCGCCAAGCACATGCCGCTCGTCGATATTGATCGTTTGGACGTCACGTGCCTGCAGCCACTGGCCTACGAAATTTTCCACAAAGCGATCAGATTTCTCGTCCTTGAGCATGCGGTCGACTTGCTCACGAAGTTGCGAACGCAGTTTGCCTTCGCCTGCCAGTTTCATAAGTTCTTCGTCAGGTGATGAACTCCACAGGAAATACGAAAGGCGCGAAGCGAGTGCGAACTCGTCGATGGGAACTACTTTCCCGGGATTGTCCGGCTCGGGCTGAATCTCCGCGCGCATGAGGAAACGCGGGCTGACCAGGACGGCGAGAACAGCTTGAGAAATACCGTGCTCAAATCGTTTGCCAGGCTGCATATCAATCTCACGGGCGAGAGCCACCAGCCGGGCAAGAGTCGCATCGTCCACCGGTCGCCGGAAGGCGTTCGTAGCGACCCGGCGAAGAATCGTCTCGCGGTAAGGATCGCGCTGAAGCTCGTCGTCGGATGGCGCTCCTTCTGAGAAAATGTCACGCATGTGCCACGGGTAGTCTTTCTGGCTGCCATCAAGCGGCCCCCGGATGCGGAGATAATCCACCACAACTGCAAGTTTGTTCTCTCCTTCTTCAGGAGGTGTTCCGGGCTCAGTTGCAACCCAGATGGGCTCCGAGCGCCCTTTCTTCAAATCCGTAACCGCCTTCAGGGTCAACCGCTTTGAGTTGTCCCAACCAACTTTTCGCTGAGCCACCTCACGATCACCTACCCCCAGTTTCAAAAGAGCCGTTTGTGAAGTTGCCTCGTCGGATCCCCTGATGCGGAAGTCGATCTTGATTTCGTACTTCCCATCGAAATTCACCCACGGCAGACTCTCCATTTTTCGAGGTTGCTCGAACGGCATCCAATCCACCGACCATTTTTCGTTCTCCTCGTTCTTGAACTCCTGTTTGTGGTAGGTCCACTCGACAATCTCCGGACCATTGGTCGGCACTGCTTTCCCGACGACTTGTGTTGCTGCTTCCAGATACTTTTCCATCAGCAGTGGCGAGATGCTTAGCACGTCGCCAATGGTGTCAAAACCGTAGCCGGTATCGTCGGCGGGCAGAATGTCCTCGACTGCAAAGTCGATATTAAAGAGGTCCTTGATTGTGTTGCGATACTCCTCGCGGTTGAGTCGACGGATGGTTACCCGGCCCGGATCGGGATTCTCACGATCAATTTTGAACACCTGACTCTCGATGAAGGCGAGGACTTGATCTCGCTCCTGTTGAGACGGCTGCTTTTTGTCCGCCGGCGGCATCAGATTACTGCGAACGTTTTTCCAAATTTCGTACCAGACGTCGAAATCTTCCAGGTGTTTCACGACCGAATCGTAGTCGTCCATCGCGAAATCGCCCTTGTCCATCCCGTCGCCATGACAGTCGTAGCAGTAGGACATCAAGACCGGCTCGACCTTGTCGAAAGCCTTGTTTTCGTCGGCGAGGCACACCGAAGCGAAACAAAGTGTCGGAAAAAGGAGAAATAGGAGACGACTCATGGAGAGGATGATCCGCAAATAGTTACGTCGGCTCCCCGTATCGTGCACCCCACGCAACGACGTATGCACCTACGGAAAAATGGAGCTATCGTGTCATTCACGATCGAATGTCACGAATCGCAACGTGTCTTTTCTGTTCGGTTCGCCTGAGACTTGCACCGAAATTGCCTGCTCGCCCTCGGAAAGCTGGACCGAGGGGAAAACCACGTTCTGTGAACCGTCTTTCAGTTTTCCTATAACCGAAACTTCCCCGACTTTGAGAACGACTTCGCGTTCGCCGATGGAGTGATCCCATTTCACGGTCGCGGTATAGGGACCGGGGTCCGTGATATTGACCATCCATCTGCCACTGGTGCCCCAGCCTTCATCGTTGTCGACCCGCCAATCCTGGATCGAAAGGTCGGTAAGGATTTCTTCATCAGAGCCAATGATAATCCTCGGGGGGTCGTAGTTGTCCGGACGCGTCGTTGAAACGTCTTGCAGCCAGGTCCGATAGTCATCTTTCAGGCGCTTCATCAACTCAGGATGATTTGAAGCGAGCTCATTCTCTTCACCCGGATCCTCGGAGATTTTATAGAGCTCGAAGGGAGCTTTTTTCTCGATCGTCTCGCTTCCAAATCCCGTCTCGCGCAGAAGCTTCCAATCTTGAGAGCGAACAGCGAAATTGTGAAACCCGACAGGTCGATCCCCCCGGTGAGATTGGAAAAAGAGCACCCGCTCATCATCCCAATCACCGACTGATCCTTTGAGCAGCGGCAACACGCTGGTCCCATCGAATTCGACATCGCCGGGGTTCTCCGCGCCCGCAGCGTCGAGCAACGTCGGCATGAGATCGATGTGCGCGGCGATCCTGTCGCTCGTGGTGCCCGCTTCGAGAACCTCCGGCCAACGGGCATAGAACATCGTGTGGATTCCTCCCTCGAGGACATTGGACTTCATCCCGCGAAAAGGACCGACATAGCGCATTGTGTTCGGGCCGTTGTCCGTCAGGAAGATGATCAGGGTATTTTCGAGCAATCCCTTTTCTGCGAGGAAGGTATCCAGTCTTCCCATATTCTGATCGATATTCTCGACCATCGCAAAGACGCGAGCGACTGTGTCCCGGTGCTTTTCGGTTTCATTGCCGGCCAACACCGGAGTCAGATCAATTGACTTGTAGTAGGCGAGCAAATCTTCCGGCACATCGTGGTAGGGCCCGTGAGGCGCATTCGGCGGCAGATAGACGAAGAAGGGCTTCTTCGCGTCTACAGACTCCTCGATGAACTCCATTGCAGCATCGAAATAAATGTCGGTGCAGTAGCCTTCCATCTGAACCTGCTCACCATTGTGAAAAAGAATCGGGTCGGTGTAGCGTTGCTCGTTTTCGATCGGTTCGGAGGGTTGCGCCAATCCTCCTCCGCGGTGGATGAGAACTTCATCGAAACCCTGATCCTGCGGACGAAGCGGAAAATTGTCGCCGAGGTGCCACTTCCCGAAAATGCCGGTCGCGTAGCCAGCCTCACCGAGCGCTTCGGCAACGGTGTATTCCTCAGGCTCCATCATCGAGCGCCCCTTGAAGGTATCGATGACCCGGGTCCGGTAGTTGTAGCGGCCCGTCATCAGCGAAGCCCGCGTCGGCGAGCAGACCGGAGAAACATAGAAATTCGTGAGGCTTGCACTGTCTTCCGCGAACTTGTCGAGATTCGGAGTCCGAATCACCGAGTTGCCGGTTGACCCCAGATCGCCGTATCCCATGTCATCGGGCATCACGACGATGATATTCGGGGGCGCATTCTCTGCCCGGAGAGCAGGAAGGGTTGCCGTGAAAAACACGAATATCAGGAGGATCCGAATCATATCGATCAACGTCCTATAATCGCAGACCAAGTCTCCTAACGTGGTCACGGAAAAATCGTTTCGGGGGAGACCTGATTCTCCAGCGCACGAACCGAGATTGATCGCAGACGCCAGCGCCCCGGCGCTTCGCTGCCATAGAGAGGTGCGCTGCTCGCGGTCAATGCCTCCCCCTTTTTCAGGACTCCGATATCACTCAACACACCACTCTGATCTTTTTCATCGATGTCGTCGTCGATGCAGTAAACCGCAAGTGGTGAGTCTTCGCCCACCTTGTAGAAACCGCCCGCATTTCCGTTTCCAGCCACAATCTCGAGATTCTGAACGACCACATCCCGATCAAACGTGATCGCCAAAGACTCACCGTTGTCCACTTGTCCAACCTTTCCACCGGTCACCCCCATCCCGCGCGGATTGAAATCCGGCTCGCCACTGGACAAGGCGATGCGTGACTCGATTCCACCCGACTGGATGATGAGCGAGCCGTCAGAAAATTCACTTCCTGCCTCCGTCAGCAGAAATTTGACAGGTTTCCCAGCGGAAAGTTCCGCCATTCTGTGTCCGCCAACATTTCGATGGAACGCCGCGAGTTTATTGAGGCGCTTCACCAACGGCTGAAGTTCCGGTTCGCTGATGCGATTATTTTCCTCCATCCGATCGCCCGAGAGTTCATAAAGTTCGATCGGCACCGCCCGACCGCCCCGTAGAAGCGAAGCATCGTAGAAAATTTTCCACTGGCCCTCATAGACACGATCCCCCACCTCCGGCGAGTCGAACCGCAACGCGGACACAGCGGGATCATCCTTCGCCTGTTTGTGATCGTGCGCAAACATCGGTGGCCGCTTGCCGGCATCTTCACCGCGCCATGCCGCGAGCACACTGAAGCTGTCTTCGGCACCCTTCGCCCCTGCAGCCAGGTCAGGTAATGCCTCTCCAATCAATTCGGCGAAGGTCGCAAACATATCCGTCAAGCAGATCGGAGTCGCATCAGTGAGGTCCTCCGGTATCCCGACTCCAGGTCCGGCAACGATGAACGGAACGCGGTGACCACCTTCGTAGGTCGAACCTTTGTGACTGCGGAACGGGCCAGTCGCGATATCACTGTCCTTTTCCGCGCCGTTATCGCTGGTGAAAACGACCACCGTGGTATCGATCAATTTCTTCCCCGGATGGCGGGGGTCATCATTCGCTTCCAACCAATCGAGAAATCGTCCAAGGATAAGGTCATTCTCGTAAATGAAGTCATGCCGGACATCCATCGGCTCACCAGACTTCGTTCGGGAGGCACCCCGGCTGGGCTTTCCATCGATCTCCTCATCCGGCGTATAGGGCGAATGATTGGATGGCGACGGGTAGTAGAGAAAGAACGGCTTCTCCACGTTTTCGCCACCGTCGAGATGGCTCCCGAGATAGTCGACCGCGAGACCGGAGTGACGTCCGCCGAGTTTGGAAAGCACGTAGGAGTCCGGATCGTCGCTGACCAGCTCTTTGCCGTTTCCAGTGGCTCCAACGGCGGTGCGGCCATGAATATGCCCCGGTCCGCGCGACTGCTCCGGACCGTTGCCCTTATTTCCGTTCGGCCCCGACGTTCCATGCGAGCGCGAAGTAAATCGTGCAAAATCAAAACCGTGATCAACGGGCGTGTCGAGGAGCGGTTGAGTCAGATCCGCGTCTTCCCAGCCAGCTGCCGGCGACCCATCGCTTCTGCGATACCGCAAGCCGACGTGCCACTTCCCGGTCATGGCAGTTCCATAGCCTGCATCGCGAAACAGTGTCGCCAGCGTGGGGCGATCCCGTTCGATCATCGGGTCACCTTGTGATCCGAATAAGACCCAGTGCTTCAATCGATTCCGCCACGGATAGCGTCCGGTCAGTAATCCGTATCGGGTCGGCGAGCAGCGCGACGACGGAGTATGCGCATCGGTGAATCGCACACCCATCTGCGCGAGACGCTCCATATTCGGCGTGTAAACCTGGACATTGTCGGCGTTCCCGGTGAAATCCTGAAAGGCACTTGTGTCTCCCATTCCCATGTCGTCTGCCATCATGAAAATGAGGTTCGGCTTGGCGATCGGCTCGGCGGACTGGATCGACCACGGAAGGAACGGAAGGAACGGAAGGAGTATGAGAAATAATCGTTTCATGGGGCGTCTTGAGCTTGCCACAGCCCTTGGAGGAAACCCCATGAGTAATCTTGATTTTTAAATCTGACTGTATGGTAGACATCCGATTCAATATCTCCCTCCGTGAAGGTCGGTGGCTCCAGCGTTTTCGGCCCAAAAAGTTGGGAGCGGCTCAAAACAGAATGGATTCCCCATCCGCTGTGGCAGGTCATGCAAGTCCGAAGCCTTGCTCCCCGCCCTTGCTTGGCAGCCCGGTTCTTCTCGAACGGATCGCTACTCACGACAAGACTTCGGAAATTTTTCTCGTCAGTCTCGATTGCCCTTAGCGCGAGCGTTCCATCCATCATCGCCCGTGGCTGCATCACGAACTCGGCTAGTGCTTGGTGTGGGCGATCAGGGTCGTATTCGGTGTCCATCCTCAGGTAGGCCCGCAACTGTACGCCGTTGATCAGTGGACTAGTAACTACTTTGCCGCTGTCGCTGATGAGCAGCGCTCTTTCCACCAGCGCGAATTGCGTTCCGGTCGGGAACTGCGGCGTCTCGGGATTCACATATACATCGACACGTTCAAGCGTCTTCTGGACCGTCATTGTCAACATCTGCATCCGCTTGTCGGGAGCCTCCGTTATCCAATGGGATTTGAATTCGCCGAGTTCTTTCAAATATTGCAACGTCTCCTTCAGACCTCCGGGAAGTTTGATGAAAATGTGAAAAACCGAGCGCCATTGCCGGTCCTCCGAGTGCATATCCGCGGATAGTAAATGATACAACCGGCTTACACACACCCATGGTCCATTCGTTTCAGAAAGCTCAGCAGGGAAAAACGGCAGGAATGGATCTTCGGAAGTTGGTACGACCGGGTAGATTTTCTCCGCGCTCGTGGCGGCGACCGGGTCAGGCAGTGCCGCGATCCGGGATTCGGGCAGCGCGAGCCGCTTCAACAGAACAGCGATCTTGCGCTGCAAATCGAGCTGGTTCTCTTTTTCCTGTTCGGATTCGGCGCCCGAGGGATTCGAGCCGCGATCGAAGGGAATATCGAAGACCGCCCACAGATGCCGCTGCATGATCGCACGCTTAAAATCCGTCAGACGCGCAAGTTCTTCATCCGAAAGCGAGACGAATCCGTCAATTGCCTCCGCAAACCGGTCCCGAGATTCGCCTTCGATCAAGAATCGCGAACTTTTCCAAACCAACGGCGCGACCGGATCATCCGTGTAGCCCGGATAAAACGACGTGTCGCGCACCATGATCGCATCGTAGAGCGCGTCGTATTTTTCAGCCACCTCGTCACCCCTCGCCGGCAGCGCCCAAGTGAATGCGATCAATAAAGCGATTCCAGCCCTCATTCAAACAAACTTATCAGGGTTGGGTCGACCACTCAACCCTGATGAAGTAAAGCTTTTGTAAAGATTGGAAATCCAGCCGCGAATACCGGCTCGGTGCATTACCTTGCTGTCGAGTCCGTCAGAAATGACCCTCTGCGCCCATGTGTCGAGATCAGGAGATCTCAGTCTCAATATTCCTCCTAATCGAAAATCGGGTAGTATGTATTGAAGGCTGCTTCACAAAAATCGGCAGGATCATTGAAGCGCTGGTTGCGGTTCAGGGAATCGATCTTTTGCATCTCATCGTCGCTCAGAGAAAAGTCATAGACCTCGATGTTATCCTTGAGGTGACCGGGAGACTGGCTTTTTGGAATCGCGACAGTCCCGCGCTGAACAGCCCATCGCAGCGCGATTTGCCCAATGGATCGCCCGTGCCCGCCCGCGATTTCTTTCATCGCCGCGTCATCGAAGAGCGAATCGCTTTCCTGCGCCATTCCCAACGGCACGTAGGAACTGGCTCCGAATGGAGAGAACGCCGTCACAGCGATGTCTTGCTCCTCGCAGAATCGCAGAAGATTCTGCTGAGTCAGATAAGGATGCATCTCGACCTGCAAAACGGAAGGAGAGATACGCGCATAGCTCTGCAAGTCGCGGATCATGGCGGTGCCGATGTTGCAAACTCCGATGTGTTTTACGAGACCGGCATCCACAAGTTCCTCCATCGCACCCCAGGTCTCCGAGAACCGGACGCTATCATGCTTCATCGAAGGATTCTCAGCATCGGGATCGTTGAACCAACCCGGAGGATAGCGTTCCTCGAACGGCACATAGGCGAGAGTCACAGGAAAGTGGACGAGGTAAAGATCGAGCTCGTCGAGCCCGAGATCACTCAGAGACCGTTCGCAGGCAGCCCGGACGTGCTCGCGTCGGTGATAGGTATTCCACAGCTTGGAGGTGATCCACAGATCATCGCGTTTAACGAGTCCTCCATTGATTGCGTTTTTCAATCCTTCGCCGACGGAGGGCTCGTTTCCGTAGTCGCAAGCACAGTCAAAATGGCGATAACCAATCTCGACCGCCTCGGGAATCAGTGTCGGCAATTTTTCATCAGGAATTTTCCAGGTTCCTAATCCAATGGAGGGAAATTTCCCGCCATTGGCGACTTCGACATTTTCGTGGGATGAACTCATATCGCTAATCCATACAGAGCGGCGCGGCATGAATCAAGAAGCAGTCTTGAGCGATCGCGCCCCTTTTCATCAGCAGTTGACTGGGAGAAAAAATTCAGGTTACTCTCTAACCGAAACACGAACCGAATATTCAGTCACAATGAAAGCCGCCTTTTTCGCAGTATTTTTCACTATCTCGATCGCTTCAGCCGCTCTTGCAAATCCTCCTTCGCTTCTGGCTACCAGAGCCGCTGAGATCGCTCAAGCCGATCTGGAAAGCCGGGGTTTGCAGGACAAGATCTACATTGAGGAGATCAATTTTAAGAAAGACTCCCTCATGACCAAGGAGCCACACTGGGAAGTTCTCTGGTCGGGCAGCTTCGCTGCTCAGACAGAAGGCCGCAAAGAGTTCGGCCTCCGCATCACCATGGACGGCAATTACAAGCGCGCCGTGAAGTGACCGAAGCGCCGCTCTGAAGAATAAGCAGGCGCGCGTAGGGGCGAGTCACGCACTTCGTAGATGGTCTCGCGGGTGACGTTGATAAAGCGTTCGTGCAGTAGCTGCCGCTCGCGGAAGTTAAGAATTCCGTCGCGCTTGTAGTAGAATTCGAATCGCTCCAGCTCGGAAACATTGTGCTGGATTCTGCGCAACTGCCCGGGAGTGAGTCCGTTGCAATCACTACCCCAGGCGAGTAATTCGCCCACCCAGACCTGATAACCATTTACGACCGGGGTGACAACGGATGGAGGGACTTCATCAAGTGGCGCTGCATTCCGGTCAAGTTCGATGACAAAGAAGCGGAGATTCTCCACGACTTCGAGACCGAATGCTTCGTCGCGAACACGTCTCGCATACCAGTCGCGAGTCCGGCATAGAAGCTGACGGTGGACGGACAGCAAGTCGCGTCCGTAGTCCTCGGTGATGCGCTCATCGATCAATGCTGAAATCACAGACGAGTAGTATATCGCGAATGCCGTTCCGATGGGCTCCGGTAATCCTTCGCCCCTCATCTGGCGCTCGTGGAGCACGAGGATCTCCTGGATAGCACTGAGGTCCCGCAGGTTCTCAGCACGGGTAAAAACGGGAATTCGGCGGACCAGATCGTTGAGCGTATTGCTGTTGGTTTGCGCTGTAGGATCAAATGCCTCAGCCGACGAAAGGTTCAGACAAAAGGCGGCAATGCAGAGTGTGTGGATGAGTTTCATGGCAGAAAAAGCGATTACTTTCTCCATGATGAGTCTCAAATATCATAATTGCAATCATTTTAGTTACACCTTAAACTCTGTAAAATAACAGGAGCTATGGATAATCAACGTTTGTTGGTCGCAGGTATCGGGATCCCTCTTGGCTAGAGACCAAGTCGAACCGCTCTATTCCGCCGTCCACACCGGGCCTTCCCTCGCGATTCTTGCCTGAAAATCACCGAGTCCATACCAATACGTCCGCTCGTTGAGATCGACCTCCTCGACGACAACTGTCCCCCACTCGTTCGCTGTCGCGATCCGATCCCCTTCCCGATTCCAAATCGCAGACTTCATCCACTCGTGCTTGTGATCGGTGTAGGTCGACGAAACGAGATAGACTCCGTTTTCCGCACAGCGGGCTGCGGCGAGACGGGGGTTTCCTCCCCAAATCGGTAAGGCGATGATCTCGGCACCGTTCATCGAAAGGCGACGGGCCACTTCGGGGAAAAAGACATCGTAGCAGATCATCATTCCAACCTTTCCAAAGCGTGTTTCAAAAACCGGATACTCGTCTCCCGGAGCGATTCCGCGCGCAATCTCTTCGCGGGGAAGAGTCACTTTACGGTACTTCCCGGCTACCTCTCCATCCGGCCCTAACAAAACAGCAACATTGTAAACAAGGTCGCCCACCTTTTCCGGGAGTCCGACCACAATGTAGCAGTCGTGCTCCTTTGAAAGCGCCCCAAAGAATTCCGTAGTGGGTCCCGGGACAGACTCGGCCACGGTCGCGTAATCATGCGTGACGCCCTTACAGGTGAGCAGCTCCGGCAGCACAATCAAATCCGCCTTCTTCCCGGCAGCCTCTTCGATCAACGGACGGAACAGCTCACAATTTTCCAAAACCGTCCGTCCGCTACCTGGTAAATTGTGGTGCACAGCAGCCAGCCGAACCAGGCGCGGCGCCGGTGGATCTGCTTTCGCAAAAACGATGTCGCGCCACTCCACAGACCCGCCCGGCGCCCATCGCAAGTGTAGCTGCACGACAGCAGTGGTCGCATCATCGGGAACCAAATACGTGCCGCCCACTTCAACACTGCCATTCTCTTTTTCGACAAGATCCACCGGAAATTCAGCCTTCGCTGAACCATGCTCGCTACCAAAGTAGACAGGGTTAACCGGATGCGGACTCGTCACGGCCTGACCGGAAGCCCCCTTCCAGTCAATCCGAACTGCACAGGAACGTCGGGGATGCTCGATCCCCTCGGCTTGACGGACGGCGGCAAAGCGAACCCAATCGCCACCCTCTACCGGAAACTCTGCTTCCCAGAATCCGTTGAGGCCTTCGCGGTCTTCGGCAGTCAACGAAAGCGATCCACTCGCTAGCTTCTCCCCCCCTGTTGCGATTTCAGGGCGAGGCGATTTCAGGGTCCACTCGGAGTCTTCCGCCGAAGTTGCTGCGGTTAATGCGGACACACTCATCGCTAAGAGGATGAATAGGTTTTTCATGGACCCAGCTTAGCCACGACCCGGAAGGCTCGTCGATGACGTGTTTCGGTGCCTCATGCCGACTTGAGTCGTGCTCCGCCTCCGTGCAGACTCGGGGCGATCACATCCAAAATCCCGTATGAATCCACGTTTAGAAAAAGACGGTCCGGCTGGACCAAGTTCAACCCGTCGCGCCTTTCTCAGCACGACAGCCCTTGCTGGCCTCTCGCTTTCCGCCGACAGCTTGTCCGCTGCCGGGAAACCTCTGAAAAATCCGATCTGCGTTTTTAATAAGCCAATCCAACATCTCGGCTATCGCGAGCAGGCAGAATTGGTTGCCGAGCTCGGGTTCGACGGGATCGAAGGCACAGTCAGGAAAGGAGGACATGTCGAACCGGAGAAGGTCGAGAAAGATCTCCCGCGCCAGATCAAGGCGCTGCGGGAACACGGATTGGAAATGACAATCATGACCACCGACATCGACTCGGCCGATTCCGAAGTTCATCGCCGGGTATTGGAAACCGCTGCCTCACTCGGCGTGAAGCGCTTCCGGATGGGGGGAATCAGATACTCCGCTGACAAGCCCCTCCCCGCACAACTCGACACGATCAAAAACACGTTCGCTGACCTGGCCGCGTTCTGCGCGCCGTTGGATCTGCAACCACTCTACCAGGTCCATTCCGGCGCCTATCGCTTCGGCGCCGGGATCTGGGATCTGCATTCCGTTCTATCGCAGATCGACGACGGCAATCCGGGAGTCGCCTACGATATCCGTCACGCGACGGTAGAAGGCGGCTTGTCCTGGCCAACTGAGTTCGATCTCATGCGCCCTTTCTTCGGCGCGGTCTACTGCAAGGACTTCGTATGGAATGACTCCGATGGGCGGCCGGAGAATGTCCCGCTCGGAACCGGCCGGGTGGACTACCCCCGATTCTTCACCATGCTGAAAAAGAGCGGCTACGAGGGAGCGATTTCGTTACACATGGAATACATGGACCATCGTGATCCGTCGTTGCTTCAAGATGCGATCGCCGCAATCCGTAAAGACCGGGAGACGTTGCACGAGTTGATGCAGGGGTGAACGATCTAGCTACTCCGTTGCGGATTATTCGCCCGAAAAGTCGCCAGCGCCAGCGAGGCGGGAACAGCGACGCTTAGAAGCAGGATCAGAAAATAACTTTCCGTCAGTTGCTTTGTCAGGCCAAACATCAACGGACCAAGTCCGCTGGCGATGACGACGAGGCTCATGTTCATCCCTGAGATCGAACCGAGCCATTTCCGCCCGAAAAAGCGAGGCCACACCAATCCTGACAAAGACATAAATGCGCCGCCGCATACTCCGTTACCGATCACATATCCAGCCTCTCCGAGCGGGGTATCAAGAGTCATCAATCCGAGTGCACCGGTAACTGCCCCCAGATTCATTCCTAATAGCAACCACTTCAGTCTGGTGCGGGAATTTACCCATCCACAGAAAAGACTTACCACCACGCTGACCACTGCCATGGGGACGAATAGAGCAATGATGTCCGATTTCTCAAAACCAAACTCATCACCGATCGAAACGATGTGAAACGTGAATGCCGTCGAGTAGCACGAGAAAAAGCTGAACGACAAGGCGTAGACCCAAAAGGTAAATGTCCTCACCGCCTCGGCCCGGGTGTATTCCCGGTAGATGACCATGTCTGGATTTCGCTCCTCAGTTTCACCCGATTCCTCTCCGTCCATCACCATTCCACACTGCTCGGGAGTATCGCGAAAAACGACCCACGCCAGTGGAGCCATCACCACCAGAGTCAGCGCTCCGAGAATCGCCCACGCGCCCTCGTGACCAAACGATTCGATCAGAAAATCGAGAAAAGTCGGCGCTGCCGAAAAAGAAAAAGACACAGCAACTCCACTCACGGCCAACGCGAGTCCACGGCGTCGATCAAACCACTTCCCGATCATGTTTCGGCTGCTCATTGTGAGAACCCCTTGTGCCGAAAGGCGAATGAGATAGAAACCAAGACCGATCAAAAGGAAGCCCGTTACAGAGGACGGACCATTCGGCAACATCCCGTTCAACGTCGCTTCGATTTTCCCCAATCCACTCAGATAGAATAGAACCAGTGCTGTCGCGATCGCCGAATAAACCGTCAGCTGCCGCCCGCCACACCGGTCATAGAGAGTCCCCATGTAGGGCAGCGTGAGACCACTTCCGACCGTGCCAATACAATATGCCGCGCTCAACGCCACGCGCGAAAGACCGAGTTCTTCCATCAGGATCTCAGTGAAAACACTGAATCCCATTGTCTGTCCGGGGATGCTGAACAACATCGCCACCGTCGCCGCTACCACGATCCACCACCCGTAAAAGAAACGTCCGGACTTAGGCGACATCGGCACGTCGGCGCGCCATGGATCAAAAATCTTCAAGAGAACGGGGAATGACAAATCAGGACCACCGGGCAGTCGGCGGCACCGTAGCCCTGCCTGTTTGGAAAGCGACCGAAGAACCCGCTTCACAAGTTTAGCCCTAAGTCAGCGCGCGCTAAAACCGTATAAGAATATGGAACCTTCACCCTTCTTAAGTCTTTCCCCCTCGGCGCTTCCGATCCTTGAACCCCCTGACCGCTCCCGGCATGAACAAGACCCCCCACCCCTCCACTGAACAACTCGTCCCCATCACCCTGAAAATCAACGAACACGACATCGCTGAGATGGAATACCACCTCAACGAGTGCCCCATGTCCAACCCGGCTCAGGACAACGCCATCACCTTCGCTCTTCAGCGTCAAGCGAAGCGCGGTCTCCATGTGGCCGTGCACATCGCAACGAACAATGCCCAAGCCGAAATCGGCCCCTGGACTTGCCAGCTCGGGAGCGACGTCGGGCTATGGCTCGGAAAAGTCCTCACTGGATGCCGCGTCCGGCCGGCGAAATTCAGGGTCCTCGTTCCCATGTCTGCATTGCGTAAATCCAGGCAGCCCAAGATCGTTCGGAAGACTCAATTCGAGAGAGAGCCGGGCAAATTGGCTGCCCTTAGCGCCTGATGAATCGATTCCCACCAGCAGAGCGACGCACAACAAGGTTTGCCGGGTGAGGCGACCCTGTTGAGTCAGTTACAGAGTCCGCCTTCTTTCGATGACAATGCCTTGAATTTCATCTGCTAACGGCTTAGATCGATAGCAATGAATCGATCACGGATGGCTCTGCAACAGCTCAAGGACGGCAATCGCCGTTTCGTTGAAGGCAATAGCAACGCGAAGTTGACCACTTCCTCTACGCGCCGGTGCGAGTTGATCGGCGAACAAAATCCGTCCGCCATTATCCTGGGCTGCTCGGATTCCCGTGCTCCTGCGGAAATCATTTTCGATCAGGGATTAGGGGAACTATTCGTCATCCGGGTAGCCGGTAATATAGTCGCGCCTTCTCAAGTCGGAAGTGTCGAATATGCTGTCGAACAAACGGGAGCGCGACTGGCGGTCGTATTGGGACACACAGGATGCGGAGCTGTGGAAGCCACAGTCGCCCAATTAGAGAGAGCAGCGACCGAACGCTCTCCCAATCTGCAGTCTATCGTAGAGCGCATCCGCCCTTCGGTAGAGAGTCTTCTCGAAATGGACTCCGACATTGATCGCGAAACGTTGCTTCGCCGGGCCGTAAGGGCCAATGTCAGAACCTCCGTGGATCATTTACGCCACGGATCAGAGATCCTTGAGCGCTTCATCGCGGATGATTTTTTGATCGTCATCGGAGCGGAATACTCGCTAGAAACAGGATTGGTAGAATTTTTTGAATGAAACTCTTGTCTATAATTTTCGCGCTCTCGATCACCGTCTCCGCGTATTCCGAACCGGACTACAATGTCCTCTTCATCATCTCGGACGACCTCACCTACACCGCTCTTTCCTGCTACGGTAACGAAGTCTGCGATACGCCGAACATCGATCGGCTGGCCGCCCGGGGAACGCGGTTTACGCGAGCGTATTGCCAGGGAACCTATTGCGGGCCGTCGCGCGCCTCCTTTCTCTCGGGCTATTACCCGCACGCGACGGGCGCTCTTGGCTACACCAATCCCCGCCCCCAAATCGGCGACCGCGCCACATGGCCTCAGCATTTCAAAAACAATGGCTACTACAGTGCCCGCGTCAGCAAGCTTTACCACATGGGCGTTCCCGGCGGGATTGAATACGGTGGCGACGGGCGCGACCACGATGGCTACAACGGTGCCGACGACGTGTTCTCATGGACGGAGCGATTCAACAGCCCGGGACCCGAGTGGAAAGCCGAAGGGGTAGGTGAAACACTGGAAGGCAATCCCGATGGAAAGAAGCCAGTCGTCGGCGGGAACACGTTTGTCGTGGTCGAAGCAACGGGTGACGACCTCGTACATTCTGATGGGAAGACCGCGCAGAAGGCAGCCGAATTGATCGCTGCACACAAAGACGAGCGCTTCTGGCTCGGCGTGGGCTTCGTCCGTCCACACGTTCCCTTCGTCGCTCCAAAAAAGTATTACGAGCCTTTCAAACCCTACGACCGCAACGTACTGCCAACAAAGATTCCGGGCGATTGGGACGACATTCCCAAACCGGGAATCAACTACAAGACGAGCGTGAACATGAAAATGGATCTGCGCCGTCAGAAAAAGGCGATGGGCGGCTACTATGCCTCGGTCGCCTACATGGATGCTCAGGTCGGTGTGGTGCTGGACGCGTTGGAATCGGCGGGACTGGAAGACGATACCATCGTCATTTTCACCAGCGATCACGGCTATCATGTCGGGGAGCATGACTTCTGGGCAAAAGTCAGCCTGCGGGATGAGTCGGCCGGCGTACCGCTCATCATTTGCGTTCCGGGAAAGAAGCCGGCGGTATGCAATTCACTCGTCGAACTGATCGATCTCTATCCGACCCTTTCAGAACTGTGCGGGCTACCAGCGCAGGATCGCCTCCAGGGGCTCGACATTTCTCCGATGCTCGACGATCCCGGGCACACGGTGCGGGATGCGGCTTTCAGCGTTGCCCCGATGCGACGCGGCTTTTTGCTTCGGACAGATGACTACGCGTTCATTCAGTATGAAGAAGACGCTTCGAAAGGGATCGAATTGTTCGACATGAACGCAGATCCGGAGCAGTTCACCAATCTTTCAGACAGCCCTGAACATCAGGAAACAGTGACTCAATTTCGCAAAAAGATGGACGAAAAGCTCACCGCGTTGCGCGCCAACGACCTCGGAATCGATTATTGAATCTGTCTGTCGGCAGGAATGCCGACAGATCGTCTACTGCGAAGAAAACTTCGTCAGCAATCCCTTCTCCCGCGCTGTGTTCATGACGCGCACGAACAACACGCCCGCAAGCGCGAGGTAGACGAAGTTCAGGCCCGTCGCGATCAAGAGACCGTTCATGTCGACTTCTCCGTTCGTCAATCCGTCGCGCATTCCTTCAAAGATATACGAGCAGGGCAAGGCCTTCGCGACCCATTGCAACGCCACCGGAAGCGCCGACACCGGATAGAACACCGCCGCGAACGGCTGGATCAAAAATGGCACCGCCCAGGCCAGTGACTCCGCCGCCGGCCCCCAACGGACAATCAGTGAGGTCGAGATCATACCCAGCGCCCAGCCGAACACGAGCAAGTTGAACACGAAGGGAATCAACGACCAACTCAGCGAGAAGATGTTGAACGAATAGAGCGGCAAAGCGAAAATCGAAAGCATCACCGAAGTCACACCCGCCCGCATCAAACCCACCGTGTAGGTCGAGCAGAGATAGTCGGCGTTCGTCACCGGCGCGGCGAAAATATTCAGTAAATTCCGCGACCACACGTCTTCCAAAAAGAAAATCGCCACCCCTTGTTGCGCTCGGAAAAGGATTTCCCAGAGGACAACAGCTCCGATCAAAAACGTAATCTCGAAGGGAAAACTGTCGTCGGTGTGCTTTTGCAAAAAGACTGTCAGATAGCCCCACACCAGCAGATTCACCAGCGGCCAGAACAGCAGTTCGACCATTCGAATCGGAGTTCGCGTGTAAAGATAGAGGTAGCGCAACACCAGTGCGCCCACAGTCGTCAGGCTCATGACTCCACCTCCCCTTTCTGAGTCTCAATCTCTCCACTACGGGCCACCTGAATGAACACGTCTTCCAGCGTATCCTGTTTGAAGTGTTCCAGAACCTCATCGGAGGTTCCCGCGAAGAGGACCTCGCCCTTGTGCATGAAAACGACGCGATCGCAGACCTCTTCCACATCCCGCATGTTGTGGGACGTGTAGAGAATCGTGGCCCCCTCCTCATCCCGGATCTTTTTCACCACCTTCCGCACTTTGTCTGCGATGTCCGGATCGAGACTCGCAGTCGGCTCGTCGAGCAGCAACAGCTCGGGGTGGTTCAACAGCGACTTGCAAAGATTCAGCCGGGTCGATTCGCCAGCCGAGAGATGGCCGGAGACCCGTTCACGGAGGTGGGAGATCTCCAGCATTTCAAGCACCTCGTCGATCCGGTTTTTCAGATCCGGCACCCGATAGAGCTTGCCGAATACGTAAAGATTTTGTCGCACTCTAAGATTTCCCGGCAGCTGCGTGTAGGTGCTGCAGAAGTTCATGCGCCGCAGAATCTCGATTCTCGATTCAGCCAGGTCTTTACCGAACACCTTGATCGTCCCGCTGTTAGGAGAAACGATCCCGAGCAGCATGTTAATGGCTGTCGTTTTGCCCGCACCATTTGCGCCGAGTAACCCAAGGATCTCACCACGCCGAATTTCGAACGAGACGTTGTTCACGGACACAACATCGCCAAACGATTTCGTAAGACCTGATACTTGGAGGACGGGATTCTCCATCGGCCCACCTCATAAGCGAAGATGTTCGACCGCGCAACGGCGGCAAATGGCCGTTTTGTTGGGAAGTGTTCGAAATTGATATTCCAACGTCCAGAGTCCTCCTACCCCTGACCGAGGGCGCGCCCCGACTTCGGAGTTAATGGTTGCATGGCCATGACGGGTAGGACTCGCGGGGGGGCAGGCGTTAGGGGCGGCGGCTGGTCAGCCCTTCCGATTTACCTTCACGCGTTCGACCACGGAGTCGGCCCACTCGCGAGTAAAGTTACCCGAGATGTCGGCTCCGGTTGAAAATTCAGATTGAACCACCGGTGCTGACAGCAGCTTACCATCAACAATGATCGCCAGTTTCTTACTAATCATCGAGCGGGTTGCTTTCCCAAGTTTGACTTGGCCGGAAGGGTTAAACTTAAAACTGATCAAAAAATCTTCCCCGCCCTTAATCGTCGCTGACTCCACATCATCGGGAGTGATTATCGCAACCTGCGAAACATAAACCGTTCGGCCATCTTCGTCAGCCATCTGAACGGATCCCTTCGTTCCTTCATCTACCACGGCTCGTAGATAAAGACCCGGGGAGTCGGCTGCGGCGAATTAGAGAATTCCTCCGCAGGTCAAAAGAAAGCAAATTGCGGTTTTTATATTATTCTTGAACTGCCATACATCAGGTGCCTTTCACCGGGAAGGTACGCTCGAATCCGTCCAAACGTATCCGAATCATCTTTCCACTATTTACGCAAAGCGCGGGTGAAATGTCGTCCTGCATGTCTTGTTAGATGCCGACTGGCGCTTTCATATCGCGTCGCTGATCATGGCGGTGATCTTATCTTCGACCTCTTTTGCTATCGCCTCCAGATTAAGTGAATCCGAAAGCGCGCCCAGAAGCTGAGTAGGGCGCGCCATCGCGATCTTCGTCTTGCCACCTTCCGTATACACCGAGACTCTGCATGGAAGAGCTATGTTCATACCCATGTCCTCGTTCAGAACATTTAAGGCCTGTTGCGGATTACAAATCTCCAGAATATGGCAGGCGTTCGGTAGGTCAAAACCTTTCGAAGAAAGGGT
>Ga0222633_1000716_pt1 | contig 25158 bp, 20 predicted proteins | sample AntAcemetageno48_FD_179816 | JGI IMG/M metagenome (GOLD analysis project Ga0222633, IMG submission 179816) | Saline water microbial communities from Ace Lake, Antarctica - #48 | ecosystem: Environmental > Aquatic > Non-marine Saline and Alkaline > Saline | place: Antarctica: Ace Lake | collected...
CGACTAGCGCCATTCGTACTCGGTGGGCGCCAGGGTTTTGACCGTCTACCTCTCGAGACAAATAGCTGCCGGGTAGGACTTTGATGTTGGTAGCCTCGAGCAGGCGTACAGCAAACTCGGTGTCATTGAGTTCTGGCTTGAGTGCAGGCGTACGGGGCCAAAGATAGAAGCTGGCACTGGGTTGGGGCATCGGCCAAACGCTACCGAGGATTTCAGCAATCGCGTCAAACTTCTCTCGGTATAGAGTTCGATTCTCTACAACATGCGCGTCATCTTGCCAGGCAAGCATGCTCAGCAATTGGTTATGTACTGACATCGCAGAGCCGTGATAAGTGCGATAGAGCAGAAAACGTTGAATCACATTAGCGTCACCGGCCACGTAACCCGAGCGTAAGCCGGGCAGGTTGGAACGCTTGGATAGGCTGTTGAAGGTGATACATTGCCGAAAATCGGTGTGTCCCATGTCGGCGGCCGCTTCCAGCAAACCAGGTGGTGGAGCACTTTCATCTCTATAAATTTCTGAATAACACTCGTCTGAGGCGAGAACAAAATCATATTCTATAGCGAGTTTGATGGCCTCTTGAAGTTGCTCAATACTCATCACCGCGCCGCTGGGGTTTGCCGGTGTGCACAGATACATCAGGCGACAATCTTGAAGAATTTCCTCGGGGATACTACCAAGGTCTGGCAAGAAACCCTGTTCTTCAGTGCAGGACAAGTAGTAGGGTTTACTGCCGCTGAGCAGAGCTGCTCCTTCGTAAATTTGGTAGAAGGGATTTGGCATAATGGTGATGCCTGGGTCTGCTGGATCTATCACCGCCTGGGCAAGGGCAAATAAACCTTCACGGCTACCATTCACCGGTAGGACTTCAGTTTCTGGGTTCAATTGCCAGGGCAAGTTAAACCGCCTGGTCACAAAGGCGGCAATAGCCTCACGTAATTCCGGCAAGCCCTTTGTCGGCGGATAGGCGCCAAAACCTCGGCGGATCAGATTTTCATCGCGATAGGCCCTGATCAAAAATTCTGCCGTTTCATGTTTGGGTTCACCGATGGCCAATGAAATAAATGGCAGTTCCGCGGGAGTCGCATTTTGGAGTAACTGATTCAGGCGTTCAAAAGGATAAGGATGGAGTTGATCGAGGCGCTGATTCGGCATTAGGCGAGTTCTCTTTGAATGTGCTGGTCAAGTTCCTCACAGATTCGGCGTGAAACCGTATTCGTATCAGCCAGCGGTAGACCGCCTTTTCCTGTGACGTAGAACACATCCTCTACGCGCTCGCCTAAGGTTGTGATTTTAGCGCTATGTACGTGTATTTCTAGATCAACAAAAATATTGGCAACGATGGAGAGCAAACCTGGGCGATCCGGGGTATGGACATCGATTATCGTCAGCTTATTAATGTTATCCAAGCTAGTTTGCACATCGGTTTTGAAGGCAAAGGGTTTTAGCAGCCTGGGGGTACGGTCAATGGCCTTGGGTTTCGAGGCTTCGTCTTGACTCAGATGCTTAATCAGCAGCGCTCTAATTTGATCGATTCGGTTCTTAAGCGGACCGACCGATTTGCCATTTCCTTCCAGCACCATGAAGGTATCAAAGGCCAAGGTTTTACTGCGCGCAATGCGGGCATCCACGACGGCGAGACTGAGCAGATCGAAGGCGGTGACAATCGAGGCGAAAATATAGTCCCGGCGCCGGGTGTAGACAAATATTTGTGTTGCCCCTTCGTTTTCTCGCTTGCTCGCCATATCCCCAATCAGTATCAGCGGGCCCTGGTCCAGGTCGTGATCTTTGATGGCAAGTGTGTGCCAGACGATGTTTGAAACAGATTCGCGAAGAAAGTACTCCTCATCTACGTCCCCCCAGATTTGTAAGATTTGGTCTTTTTCGAGGTCGTATTCCTCTAGTCGGGCAATCGCATGTTGCTGGGTTTCCGCGATGTAATCGGATTTGTCGACGTTGACCTCAACACCGTGTCGCAACACTTTTTTAGTTTCGTTGTAGAGCTGTCGCATCAAAGTTGCTCGCCAACTGTTCCAAAGGGTTGGGTTCGTAGCATTGATGTCTGCCACGGTCAGGGCGTAGATATAATCCAACCTAACTTGATCTTGCACCAGTGTTGCGAACTCATTAATGATCAAAGGATCAGTGATGTCCTTTCGCTGGGCGGTGCTGGACATCACCAGGTGATTTTCTACCAGCCAACATACTAGATTGGTGTCCCAGGCCCCGAGGTCGTGGCGGTGGCAAAATTTCCTAGCGATGACAATGCCCAGCTCCGAGTGGTCGCCGCCCATGCCTTTGGCAATGTCGTGATACAAGCCAGCAATAAACAACAATTCAATTTTTGGCAATCGAGGGTAGATATGGGCAGCAACGGGAAACTTTTGTTCTTGATTTCGATATCGAAACTTACGCATATTTCTGACAACTTGCAGGGTATGTGCATCCACCGTATAGATGTGGAATAGGTCAAACTGCATCTGACCGATGACCCTGCCAAACTCCGGTAAGTACGCTCCGAGGATGCCATATCGAACCATTCGGCGAAGTTGTGAGCTCAAGCCTTCAGATGATCGAAGTAGTTCGATAAACATGGCAGTCACTTCTGGATTGACCCGAAAATCGTCGTCGATCAAATGTAAATTCTGCCTAATGAGCCGGACGGTTCCTGCTCGTGTACCCTGGATTTCGGTGTTAGCACCGATATGGAGAAATATCTCCATGAGTGCTGGTGGATAGTCGACGAAGACATTCGGATTCCGCGCCTCTATGTAGTTGTTGTGAAGCTGAAATCGCTCGTTAATGGGTTCGATAATATTTTTTCGGCCGGGGATCATCTCTTCGTTAAAATTTTGCAGCAGCATCTCGCTGGTGGTACTGACCATCATTGCGGCTCTGTAGTAATCTTTCATAAACTGCTCAACTGCGAGCTGATCACCATCTTTGTAGCCGAACATTTCCGCGAGATCGCGCTGGTAGTCAAATAGGAGCCGGTCTTCTTCGCGGCCGTTAATGAGGTGTAAGCCATAACGAATTTTCCACAGCAGCCTTTCTCCAGCCCGCAGAATGTCGCGTTCACCAATGGTCAAGAAATTCAGTTTGACCAGCGAGTCAAAATCCACCTTGCCGAATTTTCGGTTGGCGATCCACATGACCGTCTGAATATCCCGAAGTCCCCCTGGAGAGGTTTTAACATTGGGTTCCAGGCTGTATTCGATGTGCTCAAACTTTCGATGGCGCTGTTGCTGTTCTTTAATCTTAGCTTCGTAAAAAGCCTTGGGCGACCACATTTTATTTGGTGCAATAAGGGCTGTGACCTTTTCGAAAAGTTCCTCGTCGCCAATAATGGTTCGACCTTCGATCATCGAGGTCACAACGGTGACGTCAAGTCGGGCCTGGACTTTACATTCTTTGATTGAGCGTACGCTGTGGCCAACTTCTAGACCGATATCCCAGAGCAGGGTGAGAAAACTTTGAACATTGGAGGCGTGTTTTTGGTAAGAATTGCGTTCCAGCAGTATCAGCAAGTCGATATCAGAATGAGGATGTAGCTCACCCCGCCCATAGCCGCCGACCGCAACCAGGGATATGCGCGTTTTCCACCATCGGCCGTCGTTCTCATCCCAATCAAAACGCTGCCAGGCCAATTGTAGAATCATATCGACAAAGCTGGCGCGTCCTTCGATTAACGACTCGGCATTCTCATCTTCATGAAAGCGTGCTTCAAGGTTTTGGCGACACATCTCCAGAGCTTGTTTCAAAACGGGAATAGCACGTTTGCTGTTCGCCAGTTCTTGTTCCAGATCAGCCCGTGTAGGAAGGGGTGTAGAGGGGGTCAACCTATTCTCTCAATTGTGTCGTCGCGACGATGGGTCAGAATCTCGTAGCCCGTTTCCGTTACCAGTATCGTATGTTCCCACTGGGCGGTGAGCTTGTGGTCTTTGGTGACCACGGTCCAATCATCGGGCAGAAGTTTCACTGCTGCTTTGCCGGCGTTCAGCATGGGTTCGATGGTAAATGTCATGCCCGCTTTTAGTTCTACGCCGGAGCCTGGCTTGCCGTAATGCAAAACTTGAGGCTCATCGTGGAAAATTTCTCCGATACCGTGGCCACAGTATTCTCGGACGATGCTAAAGCGGTTTTTTTCAGCGTGGCGCTGAATGACATGTCCGACATCGCCAAGGTGATTGCCTGGTTTGACCTGCTTAATGCCTTTATAGAGTGATTCTTGGCAAATCCGGGTCAGACGTTCAGCTAGGACACCGGCTTCGCCGACAAAGAAAGTTTTGCTGGTGTCGCCGTGAAATCCATCTTTGATCAAGGTGACGTCGACGTTGATGATGTCGCCATTCTTCAAAACCTTATCGTCACTGGGTATGCCGTGACAAACCACGTGGTTGACGCTGGTGCAGATCGATTTTGGAAACCCGCGATAGTTTAATGGTGCCGGAATCGCATTCTGGACCTTGACGGTAAATTCGTGACAGATTCGATCGAGCTCGCCTGTGGTGACGCCGGGCTTGATGTATTCTTCGATCATTTCTAATTGGCGTGCGGCAAGTGCACCTACAACGCGCATTTTCTCGATCGCTTCTGGGGTTTTGAGTTCAACAGCCATAAAAAGCAGTGGACCTGGTCAAAAATTGGGTCGCTACTATACCAGAATGGTAGTCTATTCGAAGCAACTTATGGCCTTCGGTGAAGCGGCGCTAATCAAAATTCCTTGGGTTCCCGGCCTGCATATGATATAAAGCGCGCCGTCCGGGCGAGTGCCGGGATACACACTTAAAAATACTCACACATTTCGACACGTTGTCTGGGTGCCGAAAGCGGCCTTCTCAGGAAGGTAGCCCAGGTTAGACAATGGGAAATGTGGAGGCCTAACCCAAATTACAATTCGGAGAAATTATGCCAAACGTATCCATGCGTGCTCTGCTAGAAGCGGGTGCTCACTTCGGTCATCAGACCAGATATTGGAACCCAAAAATGAAAGACTTCATTTTTGGTGCCCGTAACAACATTCATATCATCAATCTTGAACAAACGGTCCCGGCCCTCAATGAGGCTGCCGAGTTTGTTCGAAAGACTGTTGCTCGTCGTAACAAGGTGCTTTTCGTGGGTACTAAGCGTAGTGCTGGTAAAGTCATCAAAGAAGAAGCACAGCGATGTGGCATGCCTTACGTAGACAAGCGTTGGTTGGGTGGCATGCTCACCAACTACAAGACGATTCGTCAGTCCATTCGTAGCCTTCGGGATCTAGAAGCTCAGATGCAAGATGGAACTTTTGAGAAGCTGACCAAGAAAGAAGCACTGTCAAGACAGCGCGATCTTGACAAGCACGAACGAAGCCTTGGTGGAATTAAAGATATGGGCGGTCTGCCCGACGTACTGTTTGTGGTTGATGTTGATCACGAGCGTATCGCGATCACAGAAGCGAACAAACTAGGCATCCCCGTGGTCGGTATCGTCGATACCAACAGTGATCCAAGCGGTGTTGACTTTGTCATCCCCGGAAATGACGACGCGATCCGCTCGATCCGCATTTTCGTTGCAGCCATAGCTGATGCAGCGCTAGAAGGCAATGCAGACCTCCAGGGTCCAACCGTTGATGAATTCGTAGAAGTAGCGGAAGAAGCAGTTGCAGAAGTTGAAGCTACGGTAGCAGCGGTAGCTGTTGCTCCTGAGGCAACTCCTGAAGCCGTAGTTCCAGCAATAGCTGCTGATGAAGCCGCTCCTGCCGCAGCGCCGGCTGCCGCAGCGCCGGCTGGCGAAAGCACTGAGAAGAAAAGCGATTAAAATTGCGCAACCGGCGGTATTCTATCGCCGGATTCCTGAATACCCCGGGGACTTTCGTTAGGTCCCCGATTTTTATGTGAGGAAACATTATGGCTGATATCACAGCACCAATGGTCAAGGACCTGCGAGAACGCACAGGTCTTGGCATGATGGATTGTAAGAAGGCCCTCGTTGAGGCAAATGGCGATGCTGAACTCGCTATCGAAAATCTGCGTAAATCCAGCGGTATGAAAGCAGCCAAGAAGGCTGGCCGTACGGCAGCAGATGGTTTAATTGGGCTTAAGATTGAAGGCGGCATCGCTGCAATGGTTGAAGTAAACTGCGAAACAGACTTCGCTGGCCGTGATAGTAACTTTCTTGGCTTTGTAGAAACCGTCACAAACGCAGTATTTGAGGCCAAGCAAACTGATATCGAGGCGCTTCTTGCTGCTGGGATCGAATCGGTTCGAGAAACTCTGGTACAGAAAATTGGTGAAAACGTATCTGTTCGTCGCGCTGCGGTATTTGAAAGCACCGCTACAGGTACCGTTGCAAGCTACGTGCATACAAACGGTAAGATTGGCGTACTCGTTAAGCTGGAAGGCGGCGACGAAGCGCTTGGTCGCGACATTGCGATGCATGTTGCCGCTGCAAACCCTCAGGTTGTCAGCGGTGCTGACGTCGATGAAGATGTGATTGCTAAGGAGCGTGAAATCTATGTGGCTCAGGCTGCAGATAGCGGTAAGCCACCGGAAATTGTCGAGAAGATGGTCGAAGGTCGCATTCGCAAATTTCTAGCCGAAATTAGTTTGGTTGAACAAGCATTCGTTAAAGACCCGGACATCAAAGTCAGTGCATTATTGAAGAAAGCTGGCGCAACCGTCGTTGAATTTGTTCGCTATGAAGTGGGTGAGGGCATCGAGGTTGAAGAAGTCGACTTTGCGGAAGAAGTAAAACGACAGATTGGAGGCGACAGCTAAGTCACCAACCTATCCCAATAATCATACGAGAGTTTTATGCCAAATAAAGCCACACCCAAGTACCAGAGAATTCTGCTCAAATTAAGCGGCGAGGCACTGGGTGTGAATGGTGTCGGTATCGACCCAAAGGTCCTGGATCGAATGGCCTTGGAGATTGGTCAGCTGGTCGGTATCGGTGTTCAGGTCGGCCTAGTGATTGGTGGTGGCAACCTGTTTCGAGGCGCACAACTCAATGCTGCTGGCCTCGATCGAGTAACTGGTGACCATATGGGCATGCTTGCAACCGTGATGAATGCCCTTGCCATGCGGGACGCCCTCGAGAGGGCGCGTATTCGCACTGTGGTCATGTCGGCAATTCCTATGAGCGGTGTGGTGGAGCACTATGATCGTCGTCTCGCGATTCGCCATCTGGAGCGAGGCAACGTTGTCCTTTTTTCAGCGGGCACCGGCAACCCATTTTTCACCACTGACTCTGCCGCGTGTTTGCGTGGCATTGAGATCGATGCTGATATCGTGCTTAAAGGCACCAAGGTTGATGGCATTTATTCAGCTGACCCCAATGTTGATAAGACTGCCACCAAGTTTGATCATCTGACCTATGATGAAGTTCTGGAGCGCCAGCTTGGCGTGATGGACCTCACAGCAATATGTCTCGCCCGGGATCAGGATATGCCGCTGCGAGTGTTTAACATGGAAAACTCAGGTGCGCTTCGTAATGCAGTCGTATCTGATGATGAAGGTACATTAGTCACTAAGTGATAAACATCGTGTATTCACAAGCGACAAAAGTAGGCGATCTAGCGCCATCTAAGTCCATTAGGGCTTGATGCAAAAAAGAGGAGACCACAATGCTGGATGACATTCAAAAAGATGCTGACGATCGCATGACTAAATCTATTCAGGCGCTGGGGGCTGCATTTGCAAAAATTCGCACTGGCCGAGCTCATCCCGGCATCCTCGACGGCATTATGGTGGACTACTATGGGGTTGCTACGCCGCTTAATCAGGTAGCGAATGTGTCCGTAGAGGATGCTCGGACCTTGGCAGTTACTCCCTGGGAAAAGCCAATGGTACCTGTCGTCGAAAAGGCTATTCTCAAATCCGATTTGGGTCTTAACCCGGCTACCAGTGGTGACAAAATACGTTTGCCAATGCCACCTCTGACTGAAGAAAATCGCCGCGATCTGACCAAGATCGCCAAGGCTGAAGCAGAAAATGCTCGAGTCGCCATTCGCAACATTCGTCGCGATGCCAACTCCATGATGAAAGATCTTCTCAAGGAGAAGGATATTACCGAGGATGATTCTCGAAAGGGCGAAGATGCGATCCAGAAGCTCACTGATACTAAGATCAAGGCAATTGACGATTTACTTGGGACGAAAGAGACTGATTTGATGGAGATTTGAGGCTCGTCCTCGGAACCTTATCCATGTTCTTATTCATGCCCTTATTTTGCTAAAAAAGCCATGTTAAAACAGCCATGCTAAAACAGAGAATACTAACGGCTCTGATCCTTGCTCCCATCGCAATAGCTTGCCTGTTTTTTTTGCCCCCTCTGGGATTTGCCATTTTTGTTGGCCTTGTCGTGACGGTTGGTGCCTGGGAGTGGGCTAACTTCGCCAACATTTCATCTGCGGGCCGGTATGGTTACGCCGCGCTTGTCGCCGTGTTGTCACTCGCCTCCTATTTTCTTCCGAGCTTATTCATTCTGGTGGCCGGTGGGCTATGGTGGATTGCCGCCTTCTTTTTGATGCGGAACTATCCGCAAGCAACGGATCTTTGGGCAAGCAAACTTGTGATTGGCTTAATTGGCCTCGTGGTGCTGGTGCCGGGCTTTGTTTCTTTGCTGGTATTGAAAAATACGGCGAATGCTAACTTCCTTATTTTGCTTTTATTCTTTCTCATCTGGGGCGCAGACATTGGCGCCTACTTTACAGGCCGCGCTTTCGGTAAACATAAACTGGCACCTCTGGTAAGCCCAGGAAAAACCTGGGAAGGTTTTTATGGTGGCCTTGTGATTGCCTTTGGGATTGGGGTGGCCATGCTGCTGTGGCTGGATAAGTTGGACAAGCCTGTGTTGACTGAACCTAGCGGTTGGCTTTTCCTGGCTGGCATGGTGCTCGTCATCATGGTCTCGGTTTTAGGCGATCTGGTCATGAGTATGTTCAAGCGCAACCGTGGTGTTAAGGATTCTAGTCACCTACTTCCCGGCCACGGTGGATTTTTGGACCGTATTGACAGTTTATTGTCTGCTGGACCCGTGTTCGCTCTTCTGATCTTATTATTCGGCTGGACCTGATGGCTTTGCAACAAGTGACCATTTTAGGCGCCACTGGTAGCGTTGGATCGAGCACCTTAGATGTACTCGCCCGCCATCCTGGGCAATACAATATTTTTGCGCTGACGGCCAACAACAGTGTGGTGGCGCTGCTCGAACTGTGTTTGCGATTTCGACCTATCTTTGCGGTGATGCGCGACGAGTCTGCAGCGCAGGCATTAGAAGCTGAACTAAAGCGTCAACGATGCGATACAACCGTGTTAGCTGGTAATGAAGGCCTGTGCCATGTGGCGAGCTGCGCGGAAGTTGATACGGTTATGGCTGCAATTGTGGGCGCCGCAGGTCTTGAGTCTTCGCTCGCTGCGGCTAAAGCGGGCAAACGGCTTCTTCTTGCCAACAAAGAATCGCTGGTGATGTCTGGCGCACTATTTATGGAGACGGCCCGTTCAAATGGAGCTGAACTATTACCCATCGATAGTGAGCACAATGCAATATTTCAGTGTCTGGCCAATGGCGCAGCCGGCCACGCGGATGGTGTGAGCAAAATCCTTCTAACTGGCTCCGGCGGTCCACTTCGAACACTGCCCTTAAATGAACTACAGTCAGTCACACCTGATCAGGCCTGTGCTCATCCAAATTGGGACATGGGGCGAAAAATTTCTGTGGATTCCGCGACGATGATGAACAAGGGTTTGGAGCTGATCGAGGCGAAGTGGCTTTTTGACACCTCCCCCGACAAGATCGAAATTGTGATTCACCCTCAGTCGACGATTCATTCCATGGTGCAATATGTGGATGGCTCAGTCATGGCCCAACTGGGTAACCCGGATATGCGTATTCCCATTGCCCACGGCCTTGGCTGGCCGGCACGTCTTGCAAGCGGTGTCGATGCTTTGGATCTTGTCGCCATCGGCCAGTTAACCTTCGAGCCTCTTGATAGAGCCCGATTTCCTGCGGTAGCACTTGCCGAACATGCGGCAAATGCATTGGGGAGCATCTCCATTGGTCTAAATGCCGCCAATGAAATCGCCGTTGACAGCTTTTTGCGTGAACTTATTCGCTTTACTGATATCCCAATAGTCATTGAAGCGGTATTGGATCAGACAGAAGAGATTGAAACCCCTACAATAGAGCATATTCTGTCCATCGATACAGAATCGAGACAGAAGGCCAACGAGCAAATCAAAAAGCTGGCAAAAAGTCGTTAAACCCATCGGATATCTTTAGTTCATAAACAAGTCACTAACTCGATATGGTAGAAGTTTTACAAAGTATTTTGGCGCTTATTGTGACGCTGTTAATTCTCGTCACGATTCACGAATTCGGGCACTACTGGGTCGCAAGGTTGTGCGGCGTCCACGTGCTGCGTTTCAGCGTCGGGTTTGGCCAGGTCATATTGAGTCGCCGTGGCCGTGCGCCGCTTCAAACCATGCCCCCTGCCGGTCAGTCGATCACCACCCGCAACAATGAACCTCTCGAAGGAACTGAGTTTGCCATCGCTGCGATTCCTCTTGGTGGCTACGTCAAGATGTTAGATGAGAGAGAAGGCTTTGTGCCCGACGATCTGAAGCATATGGCTTTCAATAACAAATCGGTTTTGCAGCGCATCGCCATCGTCGCTGCTGGTCCTATTGCTAATTTTCTGTTGGCCATCCTCGCCTATTGGGTCCTATTTATGGCGGGCGTCACGGGGATCGTGCCGAAGATTGGTGAAGTAGACCCAGAATCCGCCGCGGGCTTGAATGGTTTCCAGCAAGGCATGGAAATCATTGCAGTAGATGGCGAGCCGACAGCGACCTGGAGTGAGGTCAATATGCAGCTGTTCGGGCGTATTGGTGATACCGGCGAAATTGAATTTACCCTGCATCCCTCGGGTAGTAGTCATGCAACTCTGTCGAAGCGGGTCAAAATTGTTGATTGGTTGTCCGACGCCGAAAGCCCTTTTCCAACCTCCGCCCTCGGATTGATACCAGATTACCCTTTGATTCCAGCACTTATTGGCAGCGTGGTAGAAGGCGAAGCAGCAGCCCTTGCTGGCATTCAAGCCGGTGACAAGGTGACCCGATTTAACGACATTGAAGTAACCGATTGGTCCCAACTCGTTCAGCTTATTCAGGCCCATGGCGATCAACAGGTAGAGCTTAGGGTGGTGCGCTCCAATCAAAGTATGGCATTGCAGGTCACGCCAAAGGGCATACGGCAGGATGATGGATCCATCAGGGGATTTCTTGGTGCGGCTCGTGTCGCCATTGAATTGCCTGAAGACATGCAGCGGACGGTCAGTTATCCATTTTATTCAGCGTGGATTCCCGCCGTCCAGAAGACCTGGTCTGTAACGGTATTTACCCTTGATTCGATCAGAAAAATGATCATTGGCGCAATCTCGCCAAAAAACCTCAGCGGTCCTATCACGATTGCTCAGATTGCGAGCGCCACTGCCGAGTCAGGGTTAGAAAGTTTTATTGGGTTTATCGCGCTCCTCTCTATCAGTCTGGGTGTGTTGAATCTACTGCCGATTCCGGTTCTGGATGGCGGTCACTTGCTTTATTATCTAGTTGAGTTGGTGACCCGCAAGCCAGTACCTGAGCGAGTGCAGGTTTGGGGCATGCAAATGGGTATGCTTGTAATCGCCAGCATAATGTTGCTAGCGTTTTATAACGATCTTTCAAGACTTTGAGTCTGGATCTTTTTCTCCGGTTATTTGATATATGACAAGAATAAAAGGCTTGCTTGCTGTGTTGGCCGCAGCAATGTGTATACAGGCTCAGGCTTTCACGATCTCCGATATTCGCGTTGAGGGTTTGCAACGAGTTTCTGCCGGTACAGTGTTTGCAGCGATACCCGTAAACGTCGGTGATGATCTACGTGAGTCTGACATGCGTACGGTGGTGCGGCAAATATTCCAAACCGGCTCCTTTGATGACGTCAAAGTAGGTCGAGATGGCTCTGTCATGGTCATTATCGTAAAGGAACGCCCTGCGATCGATTCGATCGAAATCGAGGGTAACAAAGCCATCAAGTCCGAAGCGCTGCTAGATGGGTTGAGTAAGTCTGGTCTGGCAGAAGGAGAAATTTTCAAGAAAGTGACGTTGGAGCACATTCGTTCTGACCTTGAACGGCAGTATGTGTCTCAGGGCCGCTACGGCGCCAGAATTGTCACGACCTTAGAGGATCTGCCTCGTAACCGGGTCGCGATAAAGATTGATGTTACCGAAGGTGACGTGGCCGGATTGCGCCATATCAATATCGTTGGAAACAAAGTCTACGACGACGCGGCCTTGCTTGATTTGCTAGAACTGAAGTTGCCGGGCCTGCTTTCCTTCTACACAAAGGATGACCGCTACTCTCGAGAAAAACTCAGCGGTGACCTGGAAACGCTGGAATCATACTATCTTGACCGCGGTTTCCTGGACTTCACCATCGATTCGACTCAGGTCGCAATCGCGCCTAATAAAGAAGATGTTTATATCACTGTCAATATTCGAGAAGGCGATACTTATACGGTTCGTAACGTTGAAATTGCGGGCGAGCTTCAGGATATTCCAGAAGCGGGCATACGCGGATTACTTTATGTGCAAAGTGGTCAGAAATTTTCTCGTCAACTCATCACCTCTAGCGAGGAGCAGATAGAAGGTGCATTAGGTAATGCCGGTTATACCTTTGCTAGCGCCACGGGGCAGCCTGTGCCGGCGGGTGAAGGCAACGAAGTCGATGTGAAATTCTTCATTGATGCAGGCAAACGTGCCTATGTTAGGCGAATCAACTTCAGGGGTAATACCTTTACCAAGGACGAGGTACTTCGCAGGGAGATGCGCCAGTTAGAAGGCGGCTGGGCATCTAATGCCTACATCGAGCGATCCAAAATCCGCCTGCAACGGCTAGGATTTTTCAAAGAAGTTAATGTCGAGACGCCAGCGGTTGCTGGAACGGACGATCAGATAGATGTGGAATACACGGTCGAGGAGCAACCCTCCGGGTCGATTTCTGCAACCGTTGGATACGCTCAGGATTCTGGATTGTTATTGGGCGCCAGCTATCAGGAGAACAATGTCTTCGGTACCGGAAATAGCGTCAATATTGGCGTCAATCACAGTAACTTCCAGACCTCCTATAGTTTGTCCTTTTTCGATCCTTACTACACTGTTGATGGTGTGAGCCGCGGCTATTCAGTGTTTTACCGCAAGAGTGATTTTGACGAACGAAACATTGCACGATTTTCTACCGACTCATTCGGTGGCAGTGTCAATTTTGGTTACCCGGTGAGTGAAATCTCTCGAGTAAGTTTCAGCGTTGGGTATGAAAATACGAATATTAAGGAAGGGGTTTTCCCCGCCCAGGAGATATCTCAGTTCTTAAATAGAGAAGGTAACAAGTTTGACTTGTTTACGTTGAAGGCTGCCTATTCTATGTCAGCTTTGAACCGAGGTTTGCTACCAACAGGTGGTAAATCCCAGTCCTTGTCTATCGAGACGACTGCCCCCGGCAGCGAGCTTGAGTTTTTTCGAATCAACTACAGTGGCCAAATCTTCTTTCCTCTGACTCGTGCGCTGACCTTGCGTCTCGCGACGGATATTGGCTACGGGGGTTCCTTTGGCGGCACTGAAACTTATCCGTTCTACAAGAACTTCTACGCCGGTGGTTTTGGCTCGGTTCGAGGCTACGAGACTAATACACTAGGCCCCAGGTCGACCCCATCGCCCGCTGACCCCTTTAATGATCCGGACCCAATCGGTGGTAACGTGTCAATTGGGTTTAACGCTGAGATCATATTCCCGCTGCCGTTTATTGAAGATCAGAGACAAATGAAATCGTTATTCTTTGTCGACGGCGGTAACGTCTTTAATACCAACTGTTTGCAGGTCAGCACGGTTTGTCGAGACATCGATGACGGTGAACTGCGTTACACGGCAGGTTTTGCAATGACCTGGATTACAGGCTTTGCGCCTTTAAGTTTCAGTATTTCGGTTCCACTGAACGAAAAAGACGGCGATGAGACTGAGTCTTTCCAGTTTGAGCTGGGCAAGACACTCTAGTCACAAGAGCAGGTAGAAAGAGCGCATATTGGGATGAAAGGATCGAACTTCTCGAATTTAATGCGCTCAAAACTAAACTATCGGTATTATCCTTCGATCAATCTGGATTGAATCAAGAGAGGGGATGTGACAACATCAGCCCCTTTCAAAATCAGTCAACACATAAGAAAACAAGTTAGCACCTGAGGAGAACATCTGTGCAAATTCCACAACGTTTAATTGCAATTCTGGCGACCACCCTGATGGTATTGGGTGCACCTTCTGTTTTGGCTGAGGTGAAGATTGCCGTGGTTGATGTTCAAGGTGCGATTCTGCAGTCTGAGGAAGCCAAACGACTACTTCAACAGATTCAAACTGAATTCAAGACTGAAGAAGACGAAATTCGTGAGATTCAATCCGAAGCCGCCGCTATGCTTCAGCGCTTGCAGAAGGATGCTGAAGTGATGAGCGATGTTGAAAAGCGTCGTATCCAGCAGCAAATTGAGTCTCGCAACAACGATTTTGTTTACCTGCGACAAAAACTGCAGCGTCAAATTGAAGAACGCCAGCAGGAATTGTTTGCTGGCATTGACGGCAAAGTACAAAAAGCAATCGAAGCCCTCGTTAAAAGCGATGACTACGATTTGATCTTGCCTCGCCAGGCCGCTCTTTACGTGAATGAAATTTACAATATCACCCGTAAGGTGACAGAAAAGCTTAACGAACTCGATTCCGCCAAGAAGTCTTAGACTGGCCCTTTGGACGCTCTGAAACTCGAAGATCTAGCTCAGCAGCTTGACCTCGAATATCGGGGCGACGCCTCCGTCGAAATTTTTGGTATAGCAAAGTTGTCGGAGGCGAAGCCAGGAGAACTGGCTTTTCTGTTTAACTCTTCCTACAAATCTCAACTAGCCGATTGTCAGGCTAGTGCCGTCGTCCTGCGAGAAGCTGACGCGTCAGCCTGTCTGCAGCCTGTCTTGATTTCCGATCAGCCAAGACTCACCTGGGCTAAGGTAGCGGCGTTGTTTGACCAGACACCTAAGCCTAACCTCAAACTCCATGAAAGCGCTGAGATTAGTGCCACTGCGACTCTAGGCAGCGATGTCACGGTTGGGCCGAATGCAACGATTGCAGCAGGAGCGAGACTCGACAAAGGCTCAGTGATTGGTGCTGGATGTTTTGTTGGCGAAAATAGCCAAATTGGGGAAGATACTCGGATCGAGCCAAACGTCACGATTTACCACGGTGTCACTATCGGCAAACAATGTCGGATCCATAGTGGAGCCGTCATTGGCGCCGATGGTTTTGGTTTCGAGTTTGACAAAAGTGTCGGTAAACTGATCAAAATTCCGCAAATATATAGTGTCGTGATCGGTGATGATGTCGAGATAGGCGCCGGGACAACGATAGATCGTGGCGCATTAAATGATACTGTCATTGGAAACGGTGTGAAGCTGGATAATCAAGTTCAGGTAGGTCACGGTACTTTGATCGGAGACAATACTGCGATTTCAGGCTGTACGGCGATCGCGGGCAGTACCAGTATCGGTCGCTACTGTCTGATCGGCGGTGCAGTTGGGATTGTTGATAACATCACGATAGCGGATCAAGTTGAGATCACAGCGATGTCCCTGGTGAGTCGGTCCATTAAAGAGAGCGGTCGTTACTCCTCGGGAACAGGGCTTCTCCCTGGCAAACAATGGAAGCGTAGCATTGTCGGGTTCTCAAAATTGGACGAGATACTGAAGCGGTTGCGCCGTCTGGAATCGAAATAAGCTGCATCACTGCAAGCCATAATGCAATCCACAAATACTAAGCGAGAACACATCATGGAAGTCACAGATATCTGGCGGTTGCTGCCCCACCGTTACCCATTTTTGCTGGTGGATCGAGTGCTCGAAATTGACGAGAAGCGCATTGTTGCTATAAAAAACGTCACGATTAACGAGCCTCAGTTTACTGGCCATTTTCCGCAAACACCTGTTTTTCCTGGTGTTTTGATTGTTGAAGCAATGGCCCAGGCTTCTGGAATACTGGCATTCAAGAGCCGTAACCGAACTCTGGAAGACGGCTATATCTACTACCTCGCCGGAACCGACAAAACCAAGTTTAAGCGTTCAGTTGTACCTGGTGATCAGCTCCGGCTAGAAGTTGAAATTTTGAATCTACGCAGTCACTGGATGAAAGCTTCTGGCAAGGCTTATGTTGGCGACCAACTGGTTTGCTCGTCACTTCTGACCTGTGCTGAACAAAAAGTCGCCGAGTAACGACGGCTATGGCAGAGGCGCCGGTTATCGCGATGTTAGCGGGCGAAGCGTCAGGCGATAACCTTGGCGCGTCCCTAATCAAGGGACTAAAGAGGATCAATCCCCATGTCACGTGTATCGGTATTGGTGGTCCACAGATGGCCGAAGAAGGCTTTGCCTCCTGGATTGACCTGAATCAACTTTCAGTGAATGGGTTCGTAGATCCATTTCTGCGACTTCCATCACTTCTCAAAATTCTTATTCAAACCCGCAACCGTATTGTGGCCGCAAAACCAGTTTGCTTCGTCGGGATTGATTTCAATTTCTTTAATCTTTTACTTGCGGGGATGCTTAAAAAACGTGGCATCAGAACTGTCCACTATGTGTCACCCACTGTCTGGGCGTGGCGGCAAGGACGAGTCAAAAGCATCGCAAAGAAAATTGACTTGATGCTGACCCTCTATCCCTTTGAAGTCGACGTGTATCACCAGGCCGGAATGAAGGCGCAATTTGTCGGCCATCCAAAAGCCGATGAAATTGGTCTGAGCGAGGGTTTGGCAGGCAAGGCAGCAGCTCGTGGTAGCCTTGGTTTTGCTGAAGATGATCGAGTGATTGCACTGTTGCCCGGTAGTCGCGGCAGTGAAGTGAAGTTTTCGGGTCCTGATTTTATTGGTGCTGCGGCAGAACTCACTCGGTTGAATCGTAAGACCCGCTTTATTGTTCCGGCAGCGAACGAGAAACGAAAGCAGCAGATCGAAGAGCTGGTCATCGCCCAGAATGGTTCACTAAATGTTAAAGTGATACTTCGGCAGTCGCAACGCGCCATGCAGGCAGCTGATGTTGTGCTGGTCAATTCGGGAACAGCAACCCTTGAAGCCATGTTGCTTAAAAAGCCAATGGTGATGTCCTACCGGCTGGGTGCCATGACCTATGCACTAGTATCGAGAATGGTCAAAACACCTTATTTTGCTCTGCCGAATATTCTCGCTAACAAACCATTGGTGGAAGAGTACATTCAGGATGCAGCGACGCCTGCGAGCCTGGCATTTGCGGTAAATCGGCTGGTCGATCAGGATCACACCGGTCTGATGGCAGAATATGATCAAATCCACCAAACCCTACGCCGGGATGCTGGAGCTGCGGCGGCTGAAGCTATCCTGAATCTGATTGATCTCTCAGAAGGCAACCATGTATCGACTTGAGTGGGTGGCAGGCGTCGATGAGGTAGGTCGAGGGCCTCTTGCAGGTGCGGTGGTTGCGGCGGCCGTTATTCTGAACCCCTACCAGTCCATAGCCGGGCTGAAAGACTCTAAAGCACTCTCGGAAAAAAAACGAAATGCTTTGGACACTGAGATCCGCCGCCACGCCGTTTCTTTTTGCATTGCTCGGGCGGAAGTAGACGAAATAGACGAGATTAATATTCTTCAGGCGAGCCTAGTGGCGATGCAACGAGCCGTATCAGGACTGAAGGTTGCGCCGGACTTTGTTTTGGTTGACGGCAACCGGACGCCAGGCTTCAAGTGCCCCTCGGATTATCTAATCAAGGGCGATACCAAACATGATGCGATTAAAGCCGCGTCAATTATTGCAAAGGTCGCTCGAGACAGAGAGATGGTGGCGTTACATCAGCAGTTCCCCGGTTATGGACTCGAACAGCACAAAGGTTATCCCACCGCTGTACATCTCGAGGCATTGAAGCGGTTAGGACCTACTGAAATCCATCGTATGTCATTTGCCCCCTGCCGAAATGCTCAGAGGCGACCGATAAAAGCGTGATCGACTACTCATGATCGACTACTCATGATCGACTACTCATGATCGACAAGGCCTAATCAAAACCGCTAGCATGTCGGGTCATGGATAGGGGTTCAAAATGGATAGGCGAGAATTTGATGTAGTGATCTGGGGGGCTACAGGCTTCACTGGCCAACTAGTGGCCGAGTATATGTTCCAGCAATATGGTATCGGGGGCGATGTTTGCTGGGCCATCGCCGGTCGAAACCTTGAAAAACTTGATCGGGTGGCGAAAGACGCAGCGGGTAATCAAGCAGACCAGATTCCGAAAATCATTGCCGACACCACAGATCGAGATGCCATCTTTGAGATGGTCCAGCGAACCCGTGTCGTCTGCACAACGGTTGGCCCCTATGCGCTCTACGGCACCGTTTTGGTTGAAGCTTGCGCCACCCATGGTACCCATTGTTGTGATCTCACTGGCGAGGTGCAGTGGATGGTTCGTACCATCGAGCAGTTCCAATCTCTTGCCGAATCTAGCGGCGCAAAAATAGTCCACACCTGCGGATTCGATAGTATTCCTTCTGATCTGGGCGTGTTTTATTTGCAGCAGCAAATGCTTGCTCTGCATGATACCCACGCAGTAGAAGTGAAATATCGGGTTGGTGATACCTCCGGTGGTGTGAGCGGCGGGACAGTTGCGAGTCTTATGAACATGATGGAAGAAGTGAAGCAAGACCCCAGCATCACTGACATTCTCTCGGACCCCTACAGTTTGAACCCTCAGAATATGCCCAGGGGTGAAGATGGGCAGGATCAGTCAGCTGCGCTGTATGATCTTGATTTCATGCAGTGGACGGCGCCTTTTGCAATGGCTGGAGTCAATACTCGGGTGGTTCGCCGAACCAATGCCCTGATGAAATATGCCTATGGTAAGGACTTCCGATATAGCGAAGCGATGCTGATGGGCAATGGCCCTTCGGGTTATATGAAGGCCATGACAGTTGCGGGTGTTTCAGGTTTGGTGATGTTGACCGCGGCCTTTAGTCCAACTCGCTCTTTGCTAAAACAGGTTGTACCCAAGCCAGGAGAAGGACCCTCAGCTGAGACGATCGCCAAAGGTTCGTTTAATATTTTTCTGCATGGCAGACATCCTGATGATAGGACTAAAGACATCAAAGTTAAGGTCACCGGTGACAAGGATCCCGGCTACGGCGCCACATCAAAAATGTTGGCAGAAAGTGCGGTTTGTCTTGCGAAGGATGACATGGAAGACGGCGGTGGAATTCTTACACCTGTTGCGGCCATGGGTGACAAGTTGTTGCAGCGGTTGCAAGCCAATGCTGGAATGACCTTCACGGTCATCTAAGCATCGCTGGCTGCGCCACTTCTGGCGGGTTGCCAGCAATGAGCATCAATAATCTTTATGTCGATCCAATTTGCCAAGGGCAGGGCGTCGACTTATGAAAATTACTGTCGAAGATCCGATGCTGATTGGCAAGCAGGTGATGCGGGATGTTTGGATGGAGAATGAAAAATCAATTGCGCTATATGAGTCTATGGGTTTTAAATTGATTGGTGATCGCGCCTTTAAAATATCGTTATGAGAAGGCTTAGCGCTTGACTTGATTATGCAGAGAGCAGCGGGATGGAGGACATGACTACACAACTTATCACTCAACTTATTCCTCAACTTATTCCTCAACTCCGATATACTGACCTTGAATCGGCGATAGACTTTTATACAAAACTGCTCGAGTTTGAATTGGCATTTCGTTATGAAGACTTTTATGCAGGTATCAAAGTTGGCGAGCAAATGTTGCACTTGAAACTGGTGGATGACCAAGAGCCGAACATTGACTGGGTGAGGCAAAATGGTCACCTGCACTTGACTGTTGTGTTAGATGATCTGGATGCGTGGCATCGTCAGCTGACGGAGAAGGGATTAGCGCTAACACCGATACAGGTGCAGCCCTGGGGCCGAGAGTGTGTGCTAACCGACCCCGGCGGACATACCCTCTATTGCACCGAAGCCTAGATCTTAGTTTCGTTTGCGGGGTGGCTCGGCTATGATGATTTCCTGTTTTTAACTACCCTCAAGCCGTCTGAATGACCTCAACTTCTGCCCAGCCTTTTGTTCAGCCTTTTGTTCATTTACGCGTCCATTCAGAATACTCCCTCAGTGACGGCATGGTCCGAATCAAGCCTCTGGCCGCCGCCTGCGCCGAGATGCAAATGCCTGCGGTCGCGATGACTGACATCAATAATGTCTTCGGCTTAATCAAGTTTTATAACGCAGCGAATAACCTAGGAATCAAGCCTCTGGTGGCAGCGGATGTCAGTGTTCCTGCCTCGGCGCCGGGCCTTGAGCCGACTCCCCTGGTGTTGATCGCAACCAATGAGGCCGGCTATCGGAACTTGTCGGAGCTTCTTTCTCGAGGCTACCTTGAAGGTCAGAAGCTGGGCAAGGTTGGTATTGAACAGGCATGGTTAGCGGAGCAGTCTGACGGTTTAATTGCCCTTTCTGGGGGCCGTTTTGGGGATGTCGGTCAACTGCTGCTGGCAGGAAAGTATGAGCTTGCCAGGGCAGCCGCCGCGCGTTGGATGGCAATTTATCCAGATCGCTATTATCTGGAGCTGCAACGAACCGGTCGAGAAAACGAAGAGGCTTACATTGTTGAGGCAGTGAAGCTGGCTGTTGATCTTTCTTGTCCAGTCGTGGCCACCAACGACGTTCGGTTTCTTGATCAGCTGGAATTCGAAGCTCATGAGGTACGAGTTTGTATTTATGACAGCCATACTCTGGACGATCCGCGTCGCGAGAAGCGCTACAGTGAAGAACAGTATCTGAAGTCGCCGCAGCAGATGGCAGAACTTTTTGCGGACATCCCCGAAGCGCTCGAGAATGCTGTCGAAATTGCCCGCCGTTGCAGCGTTGATATCCTGCTGGGGGAATACTTTCTTCCCGAGTATCCCATCCCCCAGGGGCACACCACAGAATCCTATTTCTGTGAGGTCTCAGAACAAGGCCTGAATGAACGGCTCAGTAAAATTCTTGACTCCTCTGACCCAGACTATGCTCAGAAGCGCAAAGCCTACGATGACCGTCTCACCTTTGAATTAGGTGTCATCAACAAGATGGGGTTCCCCGGGTACTTCCTGATCGTGATGGAGTTTATCCAGTGGGCAAAGGAGAACGATATTCCCGTCGGTCCAGGTCGAGGTTCTGGAGCGGCGTCTCTGGTGGCCTACGTGCTAAAGATTTGTGACGTTGATCCACTCGAATATAACCTGCTGTTTGAACGGTTCTTGAATCCAGAACGGGTGTCAATGCCGGACTTCGACATCGACTTCTGTATGGATGGTCGTGACCGCGTGATCCAACATGTCTCTGAGCTATACGGTCGTAATGCGGTTTCCCAGATCATTACCTTCGGTACCATGGCGGCCAAAGCCGTGGTGCGAGATGTGGCGAGGGTGCAGGGTAAACCCTATGGGCTCGCAGACAAGCTCTCCAAACTGATTCCTTTTGATCCGGGTATTACGTTGACCAAAGCACTGGAGGACGAACCGCTGCTGCGGGAGTTCGTCAACACCAATGAGGATGCTGGTGAGATTATGGAAATGGCCTTCAAGCTAGAAGGCCTGGCTCGTAATGTCGGCAAACATGCCGGTGGCGTGGTGATCGCCCCGACCAAGATTAGTGATTTCTCACCTGTCTATTGCGATGAAGCGGGTGGTAGCTTAATTACCCAGTTTGATAAGGATGATGTTGAGCAGGCGGGTCTCGTCAAATTCGATTTCCTCGGGCTTCGAACGCTGACGATTATCGATAATGCAGTAAAAAGCATTAATCACCGCAAGGCTAGCAATGATGAAGCGCCGATCGACATTTCGGCAATTTCCCTGGAAGACCCTGCCATCTACGAGAACTTTAAGGCCAGTAAAACCACAGCGGTTTTTCAACTAGAATCCCGTGGTATGAAAGATTTGATGAAACAGGTTCGGCCTGATCGGTTTGGTGACATTGTGGCTTTGGTTGCATTGTTCCGGCCTGGTCCGCTGGAGCTGGCACCGGACTTTATCAAGCGCAAACGCGGTGATGAAGAGGTTGATTACCTGCATCCAAGTCTGCAGCCAGTGTTAAAAGATACCTATGGTGTGATGTTGTACCAGGAACAGGTCATGCAGATCTCTCAGGTTCTGGCTGGCTATAGCCTCGCGGATGCGGACCTGCTGCGGCGGGCCATGGGAAAGAAGAAACCCGAAGAAATGGCCAAGCAGCGCGGCACTTTCATTGCAGGCGCCGAGAAGAACAATGTTGATAAAGATCAGGCTGGTCGAATTTTTGACATTATGGAAAAATTTGCTGGCTATGGTTTTAACAAACCGCACTCCGTTGCTTACGCCTGGCTTGCCTATCAAACCGCATGGCTGAAACATTATTATCCGGCAGATTTTATGGCTGCTGTGCTATCGGCAGATATGCAGACCACTGATAAGGTAGTCATTAATGTTGAAGAGTGCGGCGCAATTGGCGTGCCGATTTCTCCTCCGGATGTGAACCGCGGTGATTTTAGATTTGTCGCCGACACACCCAAAAGTATCATCTATGGGCTCGGAGCGATCAAAGGCATGGGCGAGGGTCCTGTCTCGGCAATTGTTGAGAGTCGAAGCGAGGCGGGCAATTTCAAAGATCTTTATGATCTCTGTGATCGTGTTGACCCAAAGCGTTTGAATAAACGAGCGATTGAAGCGCTCATTGGTAGTGGCGCGCTGGATTTTCTGGCGGAGTTTGCTGGGCAAACCGAACCTCAGAAGGATATTGATTATCGGCGTGCACTTTTGTTGGCGAACCACGTCGACGCCGTAAAGATGGCTGAGCAGAAGGCTCGTAACCAGGACGGTGGGCTGATGGATCTGTTTGGTGAGGGATTGATCAGCTCGGAATCTGATTGCGCCTACAATCATTTTAATGGCTTAGAGAATCTACGCATGCTGGATCGTTTGCAGCGTGAGAAGGCGACGCTCGGTTACTATCTAACAGGTCACCCGGTGGACCAATACAAAGCTGAGGCTCGGCATCTGACAAAAGCAAGAATCTCGGAGATACGCGCGGGTAAAGAACAAAAGGTTCTGGGGTTGATCACGAGTGTTTTCCCAAGGAAAACTATGAGCGGCGAGCCCAGGGCTGATTTGGTGCTAGAAGACAGAAGTGGAAAGATTGAAGTCCGGATATTCCCGGAGTTGTACGAGCGTCTCCAGGGAAAGCTGGAAGTAGGCGTCATTGTGGTTTGCAAGGGCGAAGTGGCATTCAGTGAATTTGTTGGTGGAATGCAAATGAAAGCGGTAGATGTGCGAGATATTGCGCAAGCACGGCAACAAGCGGTAAAGCGCCTGAAACTGCGGTTAATTGGTGCAGATCTTGGCGATAATTTCACCGCCGAGCTGGCAGAACTGCTCACACCGTATAGAGGTGGCCCGGGTCAGGGATGCCCAATATCCATCGCCTACGTACGCGAAGAAGCGGAAGCTGAAGTCACCCTGGGCGATGCCTGGCGGGTCTCTCCCGCCGATGACCTTATTCAGAATCTACGGGACCGATATGGCAACGAGCGGGTTTTTCTGGATTATTAGTCAGCGATGTTAGTCCCAGCAGACCGATCAATGCTGGAATCTGTCTCTGGTAGAATCATCGTGGCTTACAGTGGCGGCTGCGATTCCCACGTCCTCTTGCATCTCTTACAGAAACAGTTAAGTCATCCAATCGAAGCCCTCCATGTGAATCATGGTCTTAGCCCCATTGCGAGTGACTGGCAATCTCACTGTGAATCCGTTTGCGATCAGCTGCAGATACCCTTGACGGCATTTCGTGTGGCAGTGAAACAGTCTGGTAGTCTTGAGACAAATGCCCGTGCAGCACGCTATCAGGTGTTTGAGCTTGAAATGCAAAGTGATGACTTGCTGGTCATGGGTCATCACCAGGATGATCAGGTGGAAACTATTCTGCTTAATATGATGTCTGGCAGAGCGCCCCTTGGTATTCAGGGCATGCCCGCCGTGCGAACCCTGGGCCTCGGTCGGCTGCTACGACCTTTACTTCACCAGAGTCGCGAGAACCTGCGTCGTTACGCCCTCGCGCAGGGTTTGCAATGGGTTGAAGATGCTAGCAACGAGGATACTGAACACGACCGAAACTATCTGCGTCAGAAGGTCATTCCTCGACTAACCCAGCGTTGGGCTGGGTTTAGTGGCACATTAATAGAGCAGTGGGCACGCACAAGTGACTACTTGAATCATCAGGAAATGGAAGCGAAATCTGACTTTGAGGCCATGTCTGTTGCCGCCGGCTGCATTAAGTTTGCTCGGTTTCTCAAGCTACCGGAGGCTAGACAGGTTGCGTTGCTTCGACATTGGTTGAGGGCAGCCAATTGCGATCGAGTACCTGGAGGGCAAACATTACAAAATGCAGTTCGAGTATTGTGTTCTCAAAGCGCCGAATCACCCATTTTTGAACTAGGTCACTACAGCTGGCAACGATTTCGATCGCGGTTGGTGCTGGTCGACAAGCACAGTGTTGCTGAACCAGATTGGGTAACGACCCGAGGAGACTTTGGTCCCTTTGGTGCAGGCTTGATTAAAGCCAATGTTGTTAAGGGGCAAGGCGTGTCTGTCCCTGTTGCGCAGTTGCGATTCAGAACACGACGAAATGGCGACAAGTTGCTGATCAACGGTCACCATAGAACCCTAAAAAACCTCTTCCAAGAATCTGGCTATCCGCCCCTTGTCAGAGACCAGATTCCTCTGGCCTTTGACGGTGATCAAATGATTGGCATTTGTGGAATAGGTGGCTGGGGTATCGATATGGTTGCCGGAGACCTTGCTAAGGTCTCATTTGGCGTAGAAGGCACTGATATTCATTGGATACCTCAGCGGGATAACGTTAAGCGCAAAAATCAATATTCAGATTGAGCGAGCAAGACATGAGTGGTAATCTACAATCCCATCTTGGTCATGTCCCTGTGGCCATCAATTCGTGATGGAAATTCAATGACTCGCTTTATATTTGTTACTGGTGGCGTCGTTTCCTCTTTAGGAAAAGGCATTGCCGCCGCATCCCTTGGTGCTATTT
>Ga0222633_1000717_pt1 | contig 25086 bp, 22 predicted proteins | sample AntAcemetageno48_FD_179816 | JGI IMG/M metagenome (GOLD analysis project Ga0222633, IMG submission 179816) | Saline water microbial communities from Ace Lake, Antarctica - #48 | ecosystem: Environmental > Aquatic > Non-marine Saline and Alkaline > Saline | place: Antarctica: Ace Lake | collected...
ACGCGTTACTCACCCGTCCGCCGCTCGACGCCTGGGAGCAAGCTCCCATCGTTTCCGCTCGACTTGCATGTATTAGGCCTGCCGCCAACGTTCAATCTGAGCCATGATCAAACTCTTCAATTTAAAAGTATAACTCTAGCCTCCCTCGTTACTCCCTTTTGGGGATCCCTTAGGACACTAGCTGCAGATTAAGTCTGCAAATCTGATCATTCACTTGCCGCCTTTACCAGCACGGTTTGTGAAGCCCAGCAAAACAAAACTACCATTTCATATATAGTAAGTATCACTCAATATTTGTGGTAACTTGCTGCCGGATAATTTTAGGTATCCAATCAAACAAGCACTCACACCTATTGTTTGTTTCCAAATTGTTAAAGAGCATTTAGGACATCTTCGGCGCGAAAAGCCCCTCACCGAGTATTTTTCAGTGGGGTCCATTAGGCTGGAACATGTCCAAGGAGTCTTTTTTAGAGAATCCTTCTATCGCTGCTGGCTTGCAGCTGTCTCGATCTCGTCGATCAAGGAGGCGTATAATACGTTAAAACTTCGCCGTTGCAAGCCCTTATTTCAATAAAAGTGATAAAACTTAAACTCACTTTTATTCGGCCCTGCTTTCCTCGATCTGCTTTTCAACTTCCTAGAAAAAATCTCTAGAAAACCAATAGTTTAGGATCATTTCAACCGCTTCTTCAGACCCTTTCAGGTGCTGTTCGAACCGATCTATTTCGCCTGCTTTTGATAACCCGAAGGCTCATCAGCAACGCGAGGGCCGCACTATACATAAGGGGTTCTGTGAAGTCACTACGGGTTTGCCAAATAAAGTGAATAATTGCCAATATCGCGATCAGATAGATCGATCGATGTAGTCGCTTCCAGTTGCGCCCTAGCTTACGTTGCATCCCACGAGTTGATGTCACCGCTAAAGGAATCATGCCCAGTAAGGCCAAAAAACCAACTGTTATATAGGGGCGCTTCATCACACCAGCCCAAAGCTCAGAGAAATCAAACGCTAACAAGAAGGCCACGTAAGCGAAAAGATGTAGCGATGCGTAGAAGAAGGCAAATAACCCGATCATGCGCCGGAAGGGGACAAGCTTTACCTTCAGCAAATCCTGTAACGGTGTCACGCTCAAGGTCGCCAAAAGCATGAGGAGGGTCCATTTTCCTAGAAATAGCATGATTTCCTTACCAGGATCAGCCCCTAGGGCGGTGGGGTCCCCTTCTGAATAACACCAGATGCGCAACACCAGATAATCTAGCGGGCCCGTCAGGGCAAGAAAGAGAAGGGGTTTCCTGAATCGAATGCTATTCATTTATTAGAAATTTCTTCTTAAATTCATACCCTGGTAGAGCCCCGCGACCTGCTCCGTATAGCCATTGAACATCAATGTATCAATTCGGTTTGGAGAAAAAAGTGAGTTGGGCAAGCGGCGCTCAGAGGCTTGACTCCAGCGCGGGTGATCGACCTCGGGATTAACATTGGCATAAAACCCATATTCTCGCGGGTTTGACTTCTCCCAGGTGGTCCTTGACCTGACACTGGTGAATTCTATTGAGACGATGGATTTGATGCTTTTAAAGCCGTACTTCCAGGGCACAACGAGCCGCAACGGTGCGCCATTTTGAGGCGGCAGAACTTCCCCATATAGGCCGAGGCTTAAGAATGATAGTTCGTTCATCGCCTCGTCCATCCTAAGTACTTCGACATAGGGATAGTCGATTGCTAGAAAACGGCTGGCCTGACCGGGCATCTGCGCCGGATCATAAAGAGTTGTGAATTTTACATACTTCGCTTTCGATGTCGGCTTAAAGCGCTTAATCAGGTCGGCAAGAGGAAAGCCGATCCAGGGTACTACCATCGACCAGGCCTCTACACAGCGTAACCGGTAGATTCGCTCTTCTAAATCATGGGGCTTGAGAATGTCCTCTAGCTGGAAACTCCCAGTTAGTTCAGCCTCACCCGAGATCTTCAAGTTCCAGGGATTAGTGTCGAAATTTTGGGCATTTTCGAATGGATCGCCTTTCGCGGCCCCAAATTCATAGAAGTTATTGTATCGGGAGATATGCTCGAAGGGAGTCTTCGCCTCCGCTGTATTGAATTTGCCTGGACTAGTGTTTTTTATTTTCTGCTGCAGCCAGTGCGGCGCGTTCCCTGTATAGGGCCCCGGATTATCCGTCCTGGCAATACCACCGGCGGGTGTTTCTGTTGCACTCTCCCCGGCAGTCACGCCACGTGCCAGCCCAGCTAAGGCCCCTGCAGCAACCCCTTGCAACAATTGCCGGCGATTCAGGTAAATAGATTTGTCTGTCACGTCGGACTCAGAGAGCCCCCAATGCTTCTTCATAACCAAATGTCCTATTAGATACCGTCTAAGACAAGCGCCAGGGCCTGTTTGTTACAAGAGGATACGTCAGGAAACGAAAAGGAGAGCTAAATGGCGTCTTTCTTGGTGGGCTCTTTTTTGATGGCTTCTTTCTTAATGGCTTCTTTCTTAATGGCTGCGGCTGCGGCTGCGGCTTCGCCTTCGTGACCGTCAGTTCGGTGACGCAGCAGCGATTGGACTGGACCTGATGCGGCATAACAAATACCGATGATCAGCAACATCACAGGAGGATTAGAAAACACTAAAGCGAACAGGCCGATAATGCCGAGCAGGTATACAAAAGGAATCCCCTCTTTGTCGCTCTTCATTTGTTTGGGGCTGTAATACCGCAGGTTACTCACCATCAGCAGCCCCATCAGCGCTGTGATAAATGCCGCTGGCAGAGCCATTTGGTAGATTATCGGCATATTCACATATTCAATCCAAACCCAAACCATTGTTGCCAGGACCCCGGCAGCAGCGGGACTCGCCAGGCCGAAAAAAACCTGATTGTCGGGTTTGGTGTTAAATCTCGCTAGCCGCAGGGCACCACAGGCCATATAGAGGAAGGCGACTGCCCATCCCATCTTTCCTAGCTCGCTCAGGCCAAAGCTAAACATCAGCACCGCCGGTGCAACACCAAAGGCGACCATATCGGATAAGGAGTCATACTGGACTCCAAATTCACTCTGGGTATTGGTCATGCGCGCAATTCTACCGTCCAGAGCATCCAGGAACCCGGCCACTACGATCGCGATGGCGGCATTTTCAAAAGCGCCACTCATCGCTGCAATCATCGAATAGAAACCAGAAAACAAAGCGCCGGTGGTAATGAGGTTAGGTAACAAGTAGATGCCACGGCGCAATCCAGCCCGCTCTTCCTTGACCTCAAAAAGCGAGGAAATGTTCGCTTCGACCGAGGAACCTGTCTTATCTTGCTGCTCGTCTGTCATTTGGTCTGTTCCAGATATGCCCTGTGCAAGCAATAGTCGCTACAGCGCTAAAACCTTCTCGCCCCGTGATAGACCGGAGATACCAGTACGCACGACTTCCATCACAGTAGTCTCGCTCATTGCGTTTAAGAATGCATCCAGCTTCTCTGCGTTGCCCGTTAACTGAACCGTGTATGTTGCGCCGGTTACATCAACAATCTGGCCACGAAAAATATCCGACGTTCGTTTAACTTCAGCCCTTTGGGCGCCCGTAGCCCGCAGCTTAATCAACATCAGCTCACGCTCTATGTGCTCACCTTCCGTAAGTTCCACTAGCTTCACAACGTCGATCAATTTGTTCAATTGTTTAGTAATCTGCTCAATCTGCTTATCACTGGCAATCGTCGATAACGTCAGGCGCGACAGGGTAGTGTCATCCGTTGGCGCAACCGTCAAGGTTTCAATGTTGTAGTTCCGTTGCGCAAAGAGCCCCACCACCCGCGATAGGGCACCGGCTTCGTTTTCCATCAGAATAGAGAGAATTCGTTTCATCAGGTTCGAACTCCCTTGCTGAGCCACATATCGCGCATCGAGCCGTTGGGTGCCACATGCATCGGATAAACGTGCTCATTCGGGTCGACCATGATGTCAACGAAGACCAACTTATCTTTAAGTGAATAGGCTTCTTCCAGCACCGGCTCGAGCTCGTCAAGGTCTCTGACGATAAATCCGACATGCCCGTAGGCTTCTACCAGCTTCACAAAATCTGGTAGGGAATCCATGTAGCTATGAGAGTGCCTGCCCTCGTACTGCATATCCTGCCACTGCTTCACCATACCCAGAGACTGATTATTAATGTTAATTACTTTGACCGGCAGCCCGTACTGAGCGCAGGTTGAAAGCTCCTGAATATTCATTTGGATGCTACCTTCACCGGTGATACAGGTGACGGTTTCATCTGGAAATGCAATTTGGACGCCCATCGCAGCGGGCAGACCAAAGCCCATCGTACCGAGCCCGCCAGAGTTGATCCACTTTCGCGGCTCATCGAAGGGATGATACAAAGCGGCAAACATCTGATGTTGGCCGACGTCGGACGTCACATACGTGGTCCCTCCAGTGACTTTATAGACTGCCTTTACAGCTTCCTGGGGCTTAATGACTTTCTCATCGCCCGGAGCTTTAACAATTTTTAGACAATCCTGCCGGCGCCAACCTTCGATCTGCTCCCACCAATCTTTGAGCCGACTCTTGTTTTTGTCGGTCCGCTTTGGCAAAACCACTCTAATCTGCTCCAGCATATCCGCCAATACACTATCCACCGGACCCACAATGGGCACATCGACATCGATATTCTTCGCGATGGATGCCGGGTCTACGTCGATATGAATGATCTTTGCATTAGGACAAAACTTATTTAAAGAGTTTGTGACTCGATCGTCGAATCTCGCGCCAATCGCCAATATTAGGTCACAATGGTGCATGGCATTGTTCGCCTCGTACGTGCCATGCATTCCGAGCATACCGAGACACTGAGGGTCTGTGGCTGGAAAGGCACCTAAGCCCATTAACGTATTGGTAATGGGAAACCCCAGCGCCCGTGTCATTTCAGTCAGCAAGCCACTGCCATTGCCTTGGATAACACCGCCGCCCGCATAGATCATCGGCCGCTCGGATGCCATCAGCATTGATACTGCTTTCTTAATCTGCCCCGTATGTCCCTTCGATGCTGGGTTATAAGAGCGAATACTCACTTTGGCTGGAACTATATAGGGCACAAGATCCGTGGGATTGGTGATGTCCTTGGGAATATCGACAACTACGGGACCGGGTCGGCCGGTCGTCGCTATAAAAAAGGCCTTCTTTAAAATCACCGGCAAGTCTTCCGCTCGTTTGACCAGAAAGCTGTGCTTCACGATCGGACGGGAAACCCCAATCATATCGGTTTCCTGGAACGAATCTGTGCCAATCAAGTGACTCTGGACTTGCCCGGAGATCACAACCATGGGAATCGAATCCATATAGGCGGTAGCAATGCCTGTTATGGCATTGGTCGCACCAGGCCCTGATGTCACAAGCACCACGCCCGGACGCCCCGTGGCACGAGCATACCCGTCAGCCATATGGGTCGCCGCCTGTTCGTGGCGGACCAGAATGTGCTGGATCTGATTTTGCCGAAACAGCGCATCGTAAATGTGCAGCACTGCACCTCCGGGATAGCCGAAGACGTAGTCAACACCCTCTTCTTGTAGGCCACGAATTAGTATGTCGCCGCCGGATAACATTTCCACCGTAGGGTCCTCAATAGTTGGATGATTTCGACCGAATTTAACACAATCACAGATCAGTCGAGGGCGGGCATTCTCGGCCATCAAGCCGAAGCAGTCAATCAGACCATTTAGTAATTTCCCCCCATTCGGCTCGATTCCGGCAAAAAGTTAGCGTAACGTCGAAAAAGTCTTTCAATGTAAAACGTTAGATGAAAAACCTAATGCTAATCCTTGGCCTGATTATTGGCATGTGTTGCTTCACTGCAGTTACCGCGGAAAAAGAGTATTACACTTGGATTGATGACAACGGTATTAACAACTATGCGGAGCGTAATCCGCAGGGGGTCAGCGCAACCTTTGTCTCTCGGAATCAGTCTTTCAGTCAAAAGGCAAGCAACAATACCCGTCAAAATGGTCGTCCACATCCTACTCCGCCGAACGCCAGACCAAGGTCGCAAACCTACCCGTTTCACCGTCCCGACGATAAGAATAAAACCGCGAATCACAAGCGGTACAAACGCCCATGCTTCGAACGTTTTTCACACCCAATAAATAGAGTTGACGCTTGGCTTCACCCACCAAGTCAAATCGATAATGACCTGGTCGATTAGCGATGAAGGCATCTGCGCTACGAAAGTGATTTCTCACCAACGCGTCTACCTCGTAGTGACATGGGCCGACTCCGGGTCCAATGAACGCAGAGACGTTTCGACCTGCAAAGTGCCTTAAAGTATGCTCGATCACGCCACCGGCCAGGCCACGCCAGCCAGCATGCAAGGCCGCAATTTGATGGCCCTCGTCATCCCACAAGACAATCGGTAGACAATCTGCAGTGAGAATAGCAAGCGGCAAAGACCCTTGTTCTGTCACGCTTGCATCTGCACATGGCACAATACTCATCGGTCCATTTACCTTAACCACATCGTGACCGTGAACCTGATCAAGCCAAACAGGACTAATCGAGGTGTTGAGCACGTGCTGGAGGATTCCCCGGTTAGCTTCAACAATTTCAGCATCATCGCCTACATGACTGGCTAGATTAAAGCTGTTGAAAGCGAGCTTGCTTAGCCCCCCCAACCGAGTTGTTACCGCGATCGAAACTTCTCCAAAACCGACGTCTGGATACAACACTTCAGGCGCTAGCATATTGCCTCAACAGCACTAGCAACTCGGCCATATCATCCGGCAGTATCGACTCAAACTCACACTCCTCTCCCGAGGAAGGATGCACAAAGCTCAATCGTCTGGCATGAAGTGCTTGGCGAGGGAACGAATGCAACGCACTGACCAGCTCGTTTTCCTGATTTCCAGGTGGGTGGCGAAAATGCCCTCCATAGGTCGGGTCGCCAATGAGCGGGTTGCCGAGATGCTGCATATGTACTCGAATCTGGTGCGTTCGCCCGGTTTGCAGTGACAGTTCAACGTGGGAATAACGCTGGAACTGTTCAAGACTGCGGTAATGGGTGACCGCGTCTTTGCCATCGTCCCTAACGGACATTTTTGTGCGCTGGGTTCTGTGTCGCCCAACCGCAGCCTCAACCTTGCCGGGTCTCACGATAACCCCGTACACCAGCGCTTCGTAGATCCTCTTAACATGACGATCTTGCAACTCTTTGACCAGGTGATTCTGCGCCTGAAGTGTCTTGGCAACCACCATCAGTCCAGTGGTTCTTTTGTCGAGACGGTGGACAATTCCCGCCCTCGGCACTTCCTCCAGTCGAGGACAATGATGCAACAGTGCGTTCAACAGAGTGCCGTTCCGATTACCAGCACCCGGATGAACCACCAGACCATCGTGCTTGTCGAGCACTAACACTGACTCGTCTTCGAATATAATTTCGAGCGGAATATCCTCCGGTGAGTCCGTCAATGTCTCCGGTACCGCGTTCAGCCGCAGGATCGCACCGGTGTCCACCTTGAACTTGGGTGCTTGAAGCTGTCCGTCGATTGTTAACTCGCCAGACTGTATCCATTGCTGCAATCTGGCCCGGGAAAATTCAGGGAACAGATCCGCCGCGACGCGATCAAATCGATGACGGGACATCGAAACAGGAACAATCGCCTGTTTTTGTATGACGTTTGAGACACTCACGATCGAGAGCTTAGAATTTGGTTGTTTTGCATTTGATACTTGTTCACATTAGGTGGAGCGTATTAGTCGGGATTGTTGTACCGCTTTGTGGTTAACTGACCCCGTTTTTAGGGCCTATCGCTCTATTTAATGGCTTACATGCTCATTCAGCTGAGCTGATGGCTCTTTTTTTGAGCTGATGGCTCTATTATTACATGTCACTCCGAGAGGCGTATGCGTTTAATTATTATCACCCTACTTCTGGTACTACTAGGTGCTTGCTCAAGCGATGAAGTAGAACAAGATGCGAATGCCACAGAGCTAAAGTTTTACACGGCAGCGAGCAATAGTCTTAGGTCTGGTAACTATCAGGATGCGGTTGCCAAGCTTCAACTACTTGAAGCCAGATTCCCCTTTGGTCGCTTTGCTCAACAGGCACAATTAGAAATCGTTTATGCCTATTATAGGAGCGGTCAAGCAGAAGCAGCGCGAGCTGCAGCGGATCGTTTTGTACGATTACATCCTCAGCACCCAAATGTCGACTATGCCTACTATCTAAGAGGAATGGCTTCTTTCGACGAAGATCAAAATTTTCTTGAAAGATTTTTGCCGCTGGATCCAGCAACTCGAGACCCAGGCGCCGCTCGACGCTCATTTGATGATTTCAATCTGCTAGTACTACGGTTTCCCGATAGTCAGTATGCACCCGACGCCCAGAAGCGAATGATTTATCTACGCAACCTGCTGGCCGAGTATGAAGTCCACGTCGCTCGTTACTACATCCGCCGCGGTGCATATATTGCTGCCGCGAACCGAGGCCGATATGTGTTCGAAAACTTTCAGGAAACACCGTCGGTACCTCAGGCGCTCGCTATTATGGTCGAAGCCTATCAACTTCTAAATATGGAAGATCTCGCTGAGCAAACCCTTCTGGTCTTGAGCAGTAACTTTCCAGATCACCACTCCCTCAGCTCAAACGGTCAGGTTAAGACGTCTGAATCTGTGAAAAATCAGGAAAAGAGCTGGTTAAACATTATCTCCTTCGGTTTGTTCGGTTAAGCTATCGCTGTGACGGTCGAGACTACCGAGAGTTTTGACGATCTCCACAGCCTACAACGTTCCACGATTCTTAAGGTTTACAACTACTACCGGATACTGATTTCGTTTTTGTTCTTGTATCTATTCTCTGACGACAATTTCAGAGAGTTTGTCGGCAGTACGAATCCTGAATTGTTCCAGGACACGATTGTTATCTATCTCGGCGCCAACATTCTGATTGGCTTAGCACTGCCGCTGCTCATATCCGATGAACTTATTTCAAAAGCAGCACCGTCATTTTGCATACTAACTGCTGACATTATCGCCTTAACTCTGCTCATGTCCGCTGGCGGCGGGGTGGTTTCAGGGCTCGGTAATTTTTTAATATTCACCGTGGCTTTCGGCGGCAGCCTGATCTATGGACGTGTGTCGACGGTACTGCCAGCGATTGCCTTCATCCTGGCTATCTATACCGAATTCTATCTATTTTTTCTCGACGCTAACGAAACACAGAGTTTCTTTCAGGTTGGAATTCTTGGGATCGTCTATTTCGTTGCGAATATTTTCTTTCAAACCTTATCCCAACAACTTCGCCGAAGAGAAACTGAAGTATTCACGCTTGAGCAGATCAACCAGTTAGTCGTTGAAAAGATCAGTACTGGCGTAGTGGTCGCGTCCCACGACGGCATCATAAAGCTCATTAATGCCGCTGGACGCGATCTGCTATTTCCAGGCACGCAAGAGCTCAGGGAAAACACTGAGCTGCCGAGATCCTTACGCAGCCAAATAAGAGAGGGCCAAGACTATACTGAAAAGCAAACGTTTACCTTTCATGTTGAGGACGACTCACCAGATTTGTTGGCGACCTATTCAAAAGTTAGCTCTCCAGACCCGCAGCTCTACACACTGGTATTCATCGAGGACAGTACACTTGCACAACAACAAGCTCAGCAACTAAAGCTTGTGGCATTAGGTCGACTGTCTGCGAGCATCGCCCATGAGATACGCAACCCACTTGGCGCCATTGGTCATGCTGCCCAGTTACTGGGGGAATCGGAGAAACTAGATCGAGGCGACCTTCGATTGAGCGAGATTATTCAAACTCACGTTGTTCGCTTGAACAATGTTGTAGAAAACGTCCTGCAAATGTCTCGACGTAAAACTGCAGAAGTAAAAAACCTTCAACTCAATGATTGGCTAGATGAATTTACCAGCGACTTCAAAGCGGGCTTCGCCGAAAAGTCTGACATCACCATTGAGTTGCAAGACCAGGTAAATACGCGGCTTCGTTTTGACCCACTTCACCTGTCGCAGGTCCTTAGCAATCTTTGTCAGAACGGATTGCGATACAGTAGGAAAAAAACTGGCGTGGCAAAGTTGACGATCAGAGCAGGAGTCGAGTCTGAGGTTCAATTTATTGATGTCATCGACTTCGGCGACGGTGTGGCTGAGGAACTGATACCAAACTTGTTCGAGCCATTTTATACAACCGAAGTTACGGGTACCGGGCTCGGGCTTTATCTATCCAGGGAGTTATGTGAGGCCAATAGCGCGCGACTTAGCTATTCCAACCGCAACGGTAGCCGATTTCGAATCTCCTTCGTTCAGCGGCCGACTCAACAGTTCATTCAGGATACTGCAGAAAGGTAACCATGGATTCTAAGCGCGCCCTAATTGTCGATGACGAACCGGATATTCGCGAGCTATTGGAGATCACCCTTGGCCGGATGAATATCGATACTCTCGCCGCTGCAGACGTGTCTAGCGCTATAAAATTACTCGGCGAACATTCATTTGATTTTTGCCTAACGGATATGAATTTGCCGGACGGTAACGGAATTGAAATCGTCCAACATATATCGGACAACTATCCACAACTCCCTGTGGCAATGATTACTGCCCATGGCAACATGGAAAGTGCAGTGGACGCCCTAAAAGCTGGTGCCTTTGATTTCGTCTCAAAACCTCTAAACCTCAACCTTCTGCGTAACTTGGTCGATACCGCGCTAAACCTAAAACCTCTAGCGCCGAGCGATGATCACGATGGTGATTTGGGCTTAATAGGTAACACGCCGTTGATGCAGGCGTTGCGTAAGCAGATCACGAAGTTGGCTCGAAGTCAGGCGCCGATTTATATCAGCGGGGAATCCGGTAGTGGTAAGGAGTTGGTAGCACGCATGATCCACGAAAAAGGGCCCCATGCTAACGCTCCATTTATTCCGGTCAACTGTGGTGCAATTCCCACTGAGCTGATGGAAAGTGAATTTTTTGGACACGTTAAGGGCAGCTTTACTGGAGCTGTCAGCAACAAAGAGGGTTTGTTTCAAGCAGCAAACGGTGGGACGTTATTCCTCGACGAGGTGGCAGACCTGCCATTACCGATGCAAGTTAAGCTACTCCGTAGCATCCAGGAGAAAGCTATACGACCTATAGGTGGGCAACAGGAAGTTGCCGTGGATGTTCGCATTTTAAGCGCAACCCACAAAGACCTCTCGGTTGAAGTCGAGAAAGACAACTTTCGGCAAGATCTCTACTATCGAATCAATGTCATCGAAATAAAAGTCCCTAGCTTAAGAGAACGATTAGATGACGTTCCGGAACTAGCTGCTGAATTACTTAATCGAATTTCAATCGACTACAAGTCTAAAGCGCCAGTCATTCAGGCGGATGCAATGGAGCGGCTCAAACGCTATCACTTCCCAGGAAATGTTCGGGAACTGACCAATATTCTCGAGCGCGCCTTCACCCTTTGCGAAGATGATCTTATCCGAGTCGAAGATCTTAGCCTATCGCCAGCCGAAGCTGTTTCTGTCACCACGACAGCACCAGTCAATACTAGTGCTGTGGCAACTCAGGCTAGGGACGTTGATGAATTTGAAAGTGTAGCGGATGACAACCTGGCGCCCGCGCTACCAGAGGACGCTGGCAATCTAGAATCCTATCTCGAGGGTATCGAGAAGACCGTTATTGTCGACGCCCTAGAAGCCACCCGGTGGAATAAAACAGCGGCGGCAAAAAAACTCGGCATCACCTTCCGTGCCTTGCGTTATCGCTTAAAGAAACTTGGCCTCGAATAACGCAAACGGCTCTAGCCTCTTACAAGAGCTTCTCACAAGAGCTTCTCACAACTTATTCGCACAACGCCTTCAGCAATAACCTAGAACCATTGGCATGCTAATGCCCCATGCTGCATTGCTCAAATCTTCATTTCCGAAATAATGGAGCCGAACAATGAAAAAATCGGGATTCACACTAGTTGAATTGATCGTTTCGCTGGCTATCATGGGTACTATCGTCGGGCTAGTTTTCCCGTCCGCCGGAAAGATCTATGCTCGAAGCCAGGCAACCGTTAGCATCAATTGGATCATCGGCGCGGTCAATTATACAAGACACGCTGCCATCAGTTTTCGCACCATGGCCACCCTATGCCCGATGGACCCGATGGAGCTTTCCTGTAGCGGAAATTGGCATGGAGATCTGATGGTGTTCGCCGACCAGAATCGGGACGGCCGGTTCAATGGAGATGACTATTTGCTACAAAAAATTAACAGTCAGAAGGTAACCGGAACTCTCAAATGGCGATCATTTCGCAATCGCCAATACTTGCAGCTGACAAGATTAGGTTATACCAATTACCAGAATGGAAATTTTGTCTACTGCACGAAAGATAAGAATCTAGAACTGGCCAGGCAAATCGTCATCAATGTCCAGGGTAGAGCCAGGGTGGTACACACCCGGAACAAAGAAGGCATTAGAATTGATCGCAGGGGAAAGCCTTTGCGATGCTAACTTTCAATGCTGGTCGGAGGCTTCAATCTGGTTCAATACGCTTGCGACCCGCTCTCCCTCTGGGGCTTGAAAATAAATCACTTCAAGATCCATGCCCACCCTAAGCATACCGAGGGATCCAAAGTCTCGCCCTAGAAGCCTGACTTTGAGCGGTGTTGCATCTGTTGCAGGGCCGAAGTGATATAGGAGACCTCCAACAATTGCGGTACGCCCTGCTAGATCTATCGCCTGAATAGTGCCAGTGGTGGTTCGTTCTTCAACAGCTATCTCGATCGAGTCCAAAATACTTTCGTAATTAACCTGGAGCGCAGACTGGGTTAACTCAGACAATTGCCCTTGCGCCCAAACCCCATGGCTTGCTAATAACACTATGGCAATTATCAAATGTTGAAACTTCATAACTGTGATCCTAATTGATAGAGTCGAGTTCTTTCCAGGACAGGCGACCTGTGTTGCTAACGCCACTGGCCTTGGTCTTGGTCGAATCAAGGGACTTATCACTCAACTGTGTGATCCGTTTATCCTCGATGAAGGACGAGTCCGCTGGAACCGCATCTTCAAACCGCGTTCCAGCGACAACCTGACCATCGACGTTATCACCAGCATCGAACGCGCCATCGTTATCCAGGTCGAAGATTCCACGGCTACCCAGACAGTTAGTGCCGCCAGTACCTGGGCAGAAAGACAAAGCAAAACCCCCGGCGATGTCAACACAACTGGTATCGCTTCTTGGTATCACACTGTTCACGAACGCCAGACCACCGCGAAGTTGAATGTTACGTATTGCTCGCTCACCCGGAAACTCAGGATCATCGAGCATCTGATTACCATTAACAGCGACCCCGTCCAAATGGTTGTACCAACCTTTTTTTCCTCCCACAACGGAGTAGTCCACTTCATCATTTGTTAGTGCTCGAACATTTCCAAAGTTGGCGTCAGACAAGTTAATGAATCGTTGTTGCACGAGATCATCAACGACCAAAAGCTCCGGTGACAATCGATCCCATAGGCCATAAATAGACTGAATTTCTTTGTTTCTGCCATCGGCGAGCGTGATGTAGGAGCCAGTTGCAAAGATCACCATGAACCCATCGTTCTCAGTAGGGTGAGCCGTCACAATCGGTTGCGTGGTCACTGGCTGCGAGGTGACGACACCATCGCTATCTTCATAGGTGGCCTCAAATATCTTGGTAAAACTCCAGTCATCGTAATTGCTCGATGTGAGATCAAAGCGGAAGAAGTTACCGAAGATATCTCCGGCGTACGCATAGTCGAGAGTACCGTTGCCATCCACATCAATACCACGGGGGGTACCTAGCCCGTTCGGGAATCCACCCTGCACACCAAACCCAGTATCGATTTTCACAAAATCCTGCTTACCAATACATCTGGCTGGCAACGGACCATTTAGGGTTTCATTGTGTATCATGTCTGGGTGACACCAGGTGCCGTCAACGCCGTCATCATTAAATAGTACAAACAGCTTCGCAATGCCCGCGGTCGCGTTATATCCGTTACCAAAGATCGACACCCAAACTTGTTCATCATTGGAATCCTTCAAGTTACTCATCGCAATCGTCGGTACGCTGAAAGAATAACCGAGGTCCTTAACGGGCTGAGGTGTATCCTGCAAATCCTGACGTTGTAGCGAGCTGCCATCGAGGAGTGGATTACCGTCACTATCGGTAGGATAGGTATCGTTGTCTTCAGTGAATTCCCAAAGTACGACCTTCGAAGCCATGGTTTCCGTCAGTTTTATTGGATCAGTTACATTCAGCGCAAAGTAGGCCTTAGCGCCGGCACCGTGACCACCGAGCAAGAAGGTGATCCACTCCTTGTCCCCATCACCATCTGAGTCCATATAGGCATCGTTAACAGCAGGTGTCAGGTCGACAAAAAACTTATGCCCGTACTGAAAATCCAGAAGATTGGTAATCCGTCGACTAAAGGTCCCTAGCATGAGGTTGTTCGGCACGAAGCCAAACACTTCAGAACCATCGGCTGCATCCATACCGTGCAGCATTCCATCATTTGAGGACACATAGATCAGCGCTTCTCGGTCGGCATTGGCAGCTCTGAAGCTCGAGTACAAGTCGATCTGTGGGAATGGCGACTGATCCCGCCCTATTCGATTGGGCGCGCCGACGAAAACTGGGGTTGAGTGAACAATATCTCCAAGTCGACCTTCAATCACAGGTCGTTCACGGAAATTACCGACTGGACGCTCGTTAGCCGAATCACCTCTGAGGTAATTAACCCGCTGTGCAACCTCGGTGTTCTTTTGCGCGTCAGTCGCACTAAAATCTGAGATAAACGTGTTGCGCTGATCAGCGTTGAGAGAGCCAGGCCGGAAAGCAATACCCGTTCCGGTAACCTCATCATAGGTCATTATTTCTCGATTATTAGGATCTACTAGATCCAACGCTGCGGCTGAACTCCATACAGGCTCTTCAAGCAAGCCATCATCTGTCAATCTCTGAGCGATCAAGTCACCCGTATTAATTTTCGTGTTATAAAACGTGCGGAAGATCAAAGTGTCTTCTTGAATCTCCTGCGAGTTGAAGCTCACCGCTGATGCGGCACCACTACCCTGAGAGAATTCATCGAATGCTTCGACCAGCTTGTCGGCAAGCTCACCGGCATCGCTCGCATCCAGATATTCACCTCGACCGTTGTAGGCTGCATGGCGCACGTCGTCGATCTTGCGCTGACTCGAACTGAAGGGGTTGCCCCAAACAAACCCAGCGGCATAATTCATGGGATTAGCATCAACAAAACCTTTTACACCGAAGCCGACCGTGTAGGTTGTCATATGTTGATGCATAAGTTCGTCGGTTTCATTTTCGAACGCATCAACATCAGCCAAAGACCTATCTCTTGCCGTGGTCGGCACTTCATTATTGAGACCACCATGTATGTCTGTTTCGTAATAGTTCATGGCGACATCAGCCAAAGTAGTAAAGTTTGACCCTGCGAAGGCTCCACCATCAAAATTGGAGCTGCCATCTGCATCAGAGTTACCTGTCCTTGGCGAATCACCGCTCCAGGTGCCGTCAGTAATGAGCAGTGAAAAGTTTTGCTGACAATTGCCATCGGGCGCTGCCAATATCGGACATACACTATCTCCAGGCGCAGAAGGACCGGTGATGACCTCATCGCGTGTACTGGTCGCGTAAAATCGATTCGCAGTAAAAATATCGGTTGATGCGCAACTAAAGTATTCACCGGCGTCATTCAAAGATTCTCGTAGTGGAGTGCCACCGAAACTACTGGTTAAGTAAATCGCGTCAAGCAGAGCTGCTTTTGCACCCGTACGCTCGGAGGTATTCATCGACTGAATAGGCCGGCTGTTAACCCCGGTATTCAGCCTCGCATAGCCAACACGAAGGTTCTTAGCGTTTGCCACTACAACACCGAGTGCAGCCTTCGCAGTGAACTCTCGAGTACGGTAATAGGTAAACCAGTTAGCGAAGTTTTGAATTTCCTCATCATAAGTACACGATGCCCCGCTCGTCTCACAATCGGTGCGCTTGGATCCCCGTGGATGCGAAGAGCCGACACGTATTTCAATGAGCTGACCTTCTGAGCAACCGAGTACCCGGCTCGTCAAACAGGAAACCGCTTCGTCAACGGGAGAAGGCGTCGCATCAATCGCATCGTCACCATCGAGGTCCGTCCACTGATAGTATCTTGGAATGTAGAAGCCAATTGACTGTACATCGGTGAATTGCGCCCCGCCGCTACAGGTCGTCCGCGTGGCCCGACACCGTCCCCGTCTGAAGCTACTACACCTCGTCGTACAGGACTCTGGCGTACTGACAACCGCCTTGCCAGTGAAATCAATGGTGGATGTTAGATTAGTTGTTGGCGAACTAATCAAAGGATTATGACGAGCTGCGTTCGGCGGGCTGTCTGGAAATTCGTCATCGCTTGTATCGAGCCCTTCCCATGGCTTATAGCGAATTTCAGGATTGTAATACAATGTATTGAAGCTGGCACTGCGTAGCCGCCAGATTCCCTGATTGGGCGCGTCCTCCTCGGCTGGCGCAACAAATCTAAATCCAGTGTCATAAGCGTCAACGTGCGACGCCGTATTAATGTAGTGAATGTTGTGACCCGTTGACAGTTGATAAACACCGGAATCACCATCTACGGCAATGTCCCAGTTCATTGAACCCGAGTCATCGTTCACAATCAGCACGTTGGGCTCGGGTCCAATTGGCAGTTCTAGAGGCCTTTCCGCAAGCTGATAGTCGAATAGTACAGCGCCATCAGAAGAACCCTCAGGCGCCCTGTCTAAAGGCGTGATCTGAATGGACACAGACCCATCTGCACATTGGTCGGCATCGCCTGGCGTTGGCAAGTCGCACACTTGAAAATCAAAACTATCGGAACCTGAAAACGTTGCATCTGGGCGATAGTTAAACGCGCCATCATCGGTAAGCGGTGCAATCAGCTGGCCATTTTCCGTCACTGCACCGGCAAAGTAGAAGTAAAGTCGATCCGGCGCAGATCGCCCGGGTACGCAGCGTGGATCATTCGGTGGGTTAAATGGCGCTTCGCCAGCAGGTTGAGCGTCGTCGATACAGTAAGTAAACGAGTCTTCGATGGTTCCGCCAACAATAATTACCTTCGGCGGAACGTCACCGTGATCGTCATTTTGACCCACATCGAAGTACAGTGCTGGACTGTCCTCAGCTATGACGAGCTCTGGAAAATCACTGTAGTGGTCATCTACAGCTTCCGGCTGATCGCCTCCTGTTGCCTGGATAGTCACTGTGAACGTGCTTTCATCGAATAGCAGGAAGGGATCTGCCGGCACTGTAGGCGGTCGCCCAAGGTCGATTGCGATATCACCGGCATCCTCTTCTACCGAGTAGTTATTGAAAAAGCCGCTCTGATAAATCGGAGCGTCGTTTTGTGAGCTGCTCGTGACAACCAGATCAAACTCAACGAAAGAAATACTGGCCGACGAATCTGCAGTATCGGTAGCGCGAAGCGGCAGCGTGGCAGTACCGTAATCATCCCGAGAACTGAATAGCCGCAGATCACCATTATCGAGGTCAAATTGCAGCATTGCCGGATCGGAGTTTGCATTCACAAGAAAGTCTAAAGAATCGTTATCGTCGCCCGTGTTGGAGTCGAGAATCCCGTCAGGATCAATATCCAGATCCAGTAACAGATTATTCCCAATGCTCAAAAATGGCCTTGAAAGCGATGGGTACTGATCTTCTTCGAACGTCATACCATCGGCTTCCGCCGCAAGCCCCGCTATCGACAACTCTGGTTGACTGTCGTTAATAGGATGAATAACCAGGTTGATTGCCCCCTCATTGACACTTGAGGTATCGCCATCTGTGACTCGATAGAACGACTCGCCGCTCGATGCCATTACGCCAATGCTAAACAGGAGCCCCAGTAAAGACGTCAAATTAACGAACCAACGACCAGAGTGACTGGATAACTTTCTCGTAACCATTACCTTAGAAGCGCCTGCCGTAGGTGCTCTGAATAATGACGTGGGCAGTATCTGTGCCACCTGTACCGAATACTGTGATGCGGAAAATTTGGGTTCGATGAGAACCGATGTCTTGGCCAATATTGTCGAGATTCAACCGATCTTCACCCGTCACAACTGTTTTGACGTGCTCTACAATGTATTTAGGTTGTTCCGCCACATTCGAGATCAAAGTAGCTGACGTAATAAACCCTGTACCACTGGACCAATTCACACCGGACCAATTGGAACTACAGTTGTAGCCTCGTTGGTAATAAAAACCCACAGCTGCACTCGGTGAGTTGTAACACTGGGAAGGATTGACTCGCGGGTCATCACCAAAATCGATCAGTGAATTAAATGTTTCAACTAGAGTTTCGGCATCCCTAATGGCAGCTTCAGTTGCCTGAAAGGCCAGGTTCGTGTCTCGGGCATTCCGCGCCATACGCTCCTGCAATGTCGTGGTTTGCACAGAAGATAAACCAAGAATCGTAATGATGAGCAACATCACTAAACTCATAATTAGCGCGACACCGCTCTGGTTGCGGTTAAAAGATACTCTGTTCTTCTGGCCATTCATCCACTGTTCCTCAGCTGGACGGTTTGCGTGAAAGCGCGCCTCAGCAATCCGTCATAAACCTCATCGATTATGCAATCCTGAATGTCGCAGCCGTGAGTCGGCAAAGAAGTTGATCCCACACTATCAATACTATTCACCACAACAGTGACCCGAACCGTTACCACGTTCTGCCAAACAGCCACAAAATTAGCCTGCAAGTATTGGTTGGGGACGCCGTCTCCATCAGTATCTTCGCCGTACAAAAGTTGCAGATCCTCAACGCCCTCGATCAATTCAATTGGCGCTTCGACTCCGGATTTTCGCCATAGACTCAAAGGGTTATTACCAAGGTTATTCACGCCCGCTCCAGGCGAAACAAAAAAAATGTGGGTTTCGATGGCCGAGACTGCCGCATCCACCTCAAAGGTATTTAGCAGTGCTAATCGCGCAAAGCTATTCTGAGTCCTATCAGCGTCGGCTAAATCGTGACCAACGGTCAGATCCTGAGCCGCGGGTGCTGCTGCTGGACTACCGTCCCTACTTCGTCCCCAGGGGTTGCTTACGGTCACACGAAAGATAGTGCCCTTCTCGCAATCATGAATCATGACGAGATGGTCGAGATCAAATTCTGCCCAACCTGCCGATACTCCAACCACAATCGGTTCCGCGGAAGTCGGCATCGTGCCGTAAACGGTAGTGCCTCCTGGATCAAGATAACCACCCAATCGAGCATCCATCTGAGAAATGTGCCGGAACGTGACGACATCTGTTCCAACGACCACATTGTCTAGCTCAACACCAGCCCCAGTGCCGTAGCCATAGGTTGTTTTAAACACCGTATTGGCAAGGTTACTCATGGCAAAATCGGCATCGGTGTTTGGCAGCTCGGTAAGGACTGGCGCCCAAGTGGCGCCCGTCGCATTATATCCTTGGATCCCCATGGTGAGATCGAATTCATAAGGTAGGAAAGGATCCGCCGCAGGCGCCATGGTGGTATGCAAGTCGTCATTACCTGAGAAACAGCCTCGATATCCCGCCTTTCGAACCGTACGTCCAACAAAGTCCAAGGCGAACCGGGCAGACTCCTGCATACGCGATTGTCCGATTAGCAGAGTATGGGTTTCAGAATTTGCTACAAATAGCTGAACAACCCCCGCCGCAACCATCGAACCCAAAGCCAGGGCAATCATAAGTTCAACCAGAGAAAAACCAGAGCAAAATTGTTTGTGTTGGAGCTTCATTAGGGAGCCTGCGTTCGAGTCCGAAGATCGATCCGGCTAACATTACCTTCTCGGTCTTTCGCCCATTGCACTGTCACAATATGCACGTTGCCCTCCCGTTCAATACTGCCTTTGCCTTCTGGCAACGTTGCCTGGATGATACCGAAACCCGCGCAGATGGCGTAAACCTCGCCTGCATCATTGATTGGATCCATGCTACATTTCCATTGCGCCACATCGAATTCTTTCATTTCGTTTCGATCACAATTGTCGTCCATGCAATTTTCGGAATCAGGTGGTAGAGAAGTCAGCGTTACCTCGGGATCCGCCGCGTAGTCAGTCACAGGGTTTGCTCGCATTCGATCCAGAATATCGTTGCCCAATTGCAACGCCTGGTCCCGCAGCAGCGCATTGCGATTTTGCTGCAGGCTCACGACTTGCATGCCGGCAACACCTAGGATGCCGACGGCGACAATGAGCATCGCAACTAGCACTTCAATCAGGGTAAATCCTCTTTGTTGCCTAATCATCGGCCGCCTCCTAAAAATTCGGTCGCCTAGTAACGTCGGCATAATCCGGGCACTGGGGTTTGGACCTGCCAATGGGTGAGATAAAGGTCAGCCGGCCTAGCTGGCCTTATTAACAACAGCCAACACTCACATTCAGAAAATTCTACGAGAAACGCAGTATCGTTGGGTTTGGGCCGTGATGAGACCGCTCATTTCAAGGATGAGCGGCAGTATTTTGGAGAATTAACAATAAAAAAGGGGGACTAATTAGATTTCTGTCACTGTTCCGTCAGTTGCCAACTGGATTGTAGTCCCTGAGCCACAGGATTGACCCGTTGCAGGGGCGGCTTGAATCACATAGTTATTTACGGTCAATGTCACCATGGAGATATCGTATTTAGTGTTACCGTCGCCCGGGGACGCTTCTGAACAAACAGAATCGGCATCAGTATCATCAATAACTGCGCCTAGAAAGGTAAATCCGTCGCTGTAATATCGCTCCAACGATAGCGAACAAACTCTAAGATCTGCCACGGCCTGGCTGCGATACGTGTCACAGGCATAAGACTGGTAACTCGGATAGACGATGGAAGAAATGATGCCGATGATGGCAACCACAACCATTAGCTCGATCAATGAATAACCTTTTCCCATGCTCGCCTCTCCCTAGTGCTTCTAACGCCAAAGCCCCTAACGCTAAGGTCTTTACCGCAAGGCTTTGGGCAGTGAGAACTCAATGCTCTCTTCCCGGGTGATGATGTTTTCTATTGTGGCTTCTTCGATATTGTTTAATCTTGCTATGACACGCTCGACAAGGCTTTCCGGAGCACTAGCACCGGACGTCAAACCTACCCTTTGAACACTCTCGAACCAGACAGGGTCAATTTCTGTCTCATCGTCAATCAAATAGGAGGGCACACCCAACCGCTCACCTAATTCACGCAGCCGATTGGAATTCGAACTATTCGCCGAGCCCACAACCAAAATCAGATCGCATTCATTGGCTAAATCCTTAACCGCATCCTGACGGTTTTGTGTCGCATAGCAAATATCATCGTTACGAGGACCTTTTATCGCCGGGAACCTCTTTTTCAATGCACTGATCACAACCGCTGTGTCATCGACCGACAATGTGGTTTGGGTCACGAAGGAGACATGGTCCGGGTCTTTTAACGCCAGAGTTTCTACATCAGATTCCGTTTCAATAAGGTGAATTCGGGTCGGGTCATCGAATTGACCCATCGTACCCTCAACCTCAGGGTGGCCTGTGTGGCCAATAAGAATCGTGTCTCGTTTCTCTCTTGAAAATCTCTTCACCTCATTGTGAACTTTCGTCACCAATGGACAGGTGGCATCGAAGACTTGCAAGCCACGCTGCTCAGCGTCTGCTTTGACAGCCTGGGATACCCCGTGGGCACTAAAAATAACCAGACTCCCGGCGGGAACCTCATCAAGTTCATCGACAAAGATGGCACCCTTATCTCTTAGCTCGGCAACAACCGTTCGATTGTGGACAACCTCATGCCGGACGTAGACCGGCGCGCCGAACTTCTCTAATGCTCGGTTGACTATCTCAATCGCGCGATCGACCCCCGCACAAAACCCTCTCGGGTTAGCAAGCTTAATCTGCATCAGCCACTCACCCGCAATATCTCATTTGATACCTGCTCTACATCAATAATCGACACATCGAACAATATGGTCTTGCCTGCTAGCGGATGATTAAAATCTACTTCGACATATTTATCGTCCACCGACATGATCACACCTGGTAACTCAGTATTCTGCGCATCAGAAAATGACATCATCAAGCCCACAGTGAGTGCCATGTTGCTCTGAAAGCTTGCACGCTTAATTTTCTGGACATTGTCCTCATTGGGTTCGCCAAAGCCATTGACGGCTGCTATTTCTAGCACATTAGCGTCATCCGCCTTCAAACCAAACAGCGCATTTTCAAAGCCAGGCAAGAGCTTACCATCGCCCACCGTGAAAACTGCTGGCTTGTCACCGGTAGAGTCTATGACTTCCCCTGATTCAAGACTCAAGGTAAACGTCAGGGTGACCCGAACACCGGGTCCAATCGGTGTTGATTTAGCCTTTGATTTGGCCTCTGATAGTAGATTAGCATCATCCGTCATGCTTGCTCTCCAAAGCTTTGGCAGGTTCTTTGTTCATAAACATCTCTGCAATCAGCACAACCGCACCAACCGTTATCGCGCTATCAGCAACGTTAAATGCAGGAAAATAGGCATCACCCCAGTGCACAACTAAAAAATCCACAACATAACCGACAAAGGCTCGATCGATCAGGTTACCGACAGCGCCGCCGAGTATCATGGCTAGACCAAAGGCTAAAAATTTCTCTTGCTGCCGAATTTTGTAGAGCCAAAAGGCAACGTAACAAGACACCACCAGCGAGATCGTCACCAATAAGTATCTTTGCCAACCGCCCGCATCGTCTAGAAAACTAAACGCAGCACCGCTGTTATGAAGTAGCGTTAGCTGAAACACAGGTAACAACACTATAGAGTCGCACCGATCAGCGACACATAGTGTCAGAAGGTCTGACATATACCACTTCGACCACTGATCTAAACCAACGATGAGCATCGCGGCGAAAAAATAAATCATGTCGATTCTCGCTTTTCAAAATAAGCCCGTGCCGATTCTACATCCTTGGCGATAGCAACTTTCAACGCTTCTAGTCCATCAAACTTTATTTCATCTCGAATTTTATGCCGAAATATCACCTCTACATTACGGCCATATATATTCTCGGAGAAATCAAACAAATGGACCTCAAGGGCCGGCTTGACGATAGCCTCATTTAGAGTAGGCCGAACACCAACATTTGCAACACCCTGCAACCTTTGACCAAGGCCGTCGAGCTCAACGGCATATACGCCGCTGATAGGCGCACGATAACGATGCAACTGAATATTTGCAGTGGCGGCACCCAACGTTCTTCCTAGTTGTCGTCCATAAACCACCTTGCCCATAATAGAATAGGCGTGACCGAGCATCGCTTCCGCTTGGTCAAATTCGCCTGCCGCTAGACACTCACGAATACGCGTGCTACTGACTCGATCCTCACCGAGCATCATGGTGCGAAGGTTTGAAACATCGAATCCGTACTGCTGGCCAGCAGCAAGTAACGTCTCAAAGTTACCGCTTCTATCCTGACCAAAATGAAAATCATCACCGACAAAAAGCGCCTTCACTCCAATCTTCTCTCCCAAAAGTTCAGTAAAGGTTTCCGGTTGCATATTCCTAGTTTTTTCGTTGAACTTCATGCAAAACACAATATCAACGCCGTATATACTTAGCAGGCGAACCTTCTCACGAAAACGCGTTAGTCTCGCGGGCGCATTGTATTCATCGAAGTATTCTTTGGGCTGGGGTTCAAAACATACCAGCATGCTAGGCACGCCGATAGCATCAGACTTTTGCCGAATTTGTTTGAGCAGCGTTTGATGGCCACGGTGAACGCCATCAAAATTACCAATGGTTACAACTGAGCCCCGATGATGGGGTTTCAAGTTAAGGATGTCGCGGACGATTTCCATCGCTATTTCATCAATTCCTTCAATCTCATTCCTGAGGCTAATAGGGTTGCGCCATAAACGATCGCGCCCCCTACACATATTGTTAACATCCAGCCGAGCCGTTGCCAAAAAGCCATTGCAAACCAGCCTGTCTGATCGGGCAGGCACCATAGCAAAAACCAGAGCATGAGTCCGTTTGCGATGCATAACCTCACAATAAACTTCCACCAGCCAGCTGGGAGCCTAAAGTGGCCACTTCTCACCAGACCCATCCACAGCAAACCCGCGTTTAAGAATGCCGCAATTGAAGTTGCCAGGGCTAAACCCACATGTTGAAAGTGCCAAACCAGGCTAAGGTTCAAAACCATATTGGCAATAAGGGTAATAATACCGAACCGCACCGGTGTTTTTGTGTCCTGGCGAGAAAAATAACCAGGCGCCAACACCTTCACCAACATATGTCCAAGCAGCCCGAGCCCATAGGCGGCAAGGCTTGCGCCTGCCATATGGACATCTCTTTGCGTTAATTCGCCCTGGTAGAAGAGCGTGGTGATCAAGCTGTCTGATAGAACAACCAGTGCAACCGATGCAGGTACACCAATCAGAAAGACAACCTTGACCGCCCAGGCCAGCGTTTCCTGGAAGGCTTCAGGTTCTGCGCTCTGCTGCCTCGACAAGCTGGGCAGAATTACAGTAGCGATCGTAATCCCAAATAGGGCCAGAGGTAGTTCAAGTAGCCGATCTGAGTAGTACAGCCAAGAAATACTGCCAGTTTCCAAGAACGTTGCTAACACGGTATCGAGGAGAAGGTTAATCTGGCCGACAGAGACACCCAAAAGAGCGGGCAACATCAATGTCATGACCTGTTTCACGCCTGGATGGGAGAACTGAACCTTCGGCGCAACCAGCAATCTTTCTTTTGCCAGAAACGGGAACTGGAACAGTAGCTGCAAAATTCCCGCTAGCAACACACCCCAGGCCAGCGCCATCACCGGAGTCTCCATATACGGCGTAACTAGGAGAGCAGCGCTGATGAGGCAAATGTTAAGGATTACTGGCGTGAATGCCGGTGGGGCAAATCGACCGTAACTATTGAGCACAGAACCGGCAAAGGCAGTCATACAAATCAAAAATACATATGGAAAGGTCAGCCGCAACATCTCCGTCGCTAAAGCCAGCTTCTCGACTTCACCGCCGTAGACATAACCCGCTGCAAACAAGCCGATCACAAGAGGCGCTCCAAGCACCCCCAGAAGCGTCACCAAGATAAGATTGATGCCCAGAGACCCGCCG
>Ga0222633_1000718_pt1 | contig 25064 bp, 16 predicted proteins | sample AntAcemetageno48_FD_179816 | JGI IMG/M metagenome (GOLD analysis project Ga0222633, IMG submission 179816) | Saline water microbial communities from Ace Lake, Antarctica - #48 | ecosystem: Environmental > Aquatic > Non-marine Saline and Alkaline > Saline | place: Antarctica: Ace Lake | collected...
CCTCGCGCCTGTCATCGGTCGGGGATACGACACGCCGGATTTCGAAAGCCCTGCCTTTTCCCGCGACGGTATTATGTTGGCCGACAGCGAGCGGGATAGCATTCTCAGCGCACTCGCCTCGTTAGCATCGAATTTTGCCGGGAGCTCCCGAGTCGATAGCGACTTAAAAGAAAAGGCATTGGCAATTGCGTTGACTCTCGACCCATTGAACGAAAGCGCCCGCGGCGCCCATGCAGCATTGCTCGCCGGCGAGACCCCAGCTCGAACACCCGACTTTGACACCCTCAGCGCAATCTCGGAAACGTTGTGGAGCGGAGCGGAAAACCTGCTTCAAGTTCCTGTCGAACCGGAAAACACGACGCTGGCTGCCTACCTCATCGAATTGTCCCTTCTGACTCATACTGAGCCTCCGAAGGAACGACTTGTCGTGTTCGCTGACGTTACCGGGAAAAAGCCTCTCCCATGGAAAAGCTTCCTCTTGCTGCAACCGGGCACCAATCCGAGCAGCCGCAAGTCAGGGGACCTGGCCCTCAATCTCGCAAAAATAAAAACATCTCCGCGTCCTACGCCTGCTCGCAAGCAGCCCGACTCGAACGATCCTTCATTTTTCGGCATCGGGAACGACAAGCCCGACATGAAGCCCGCCAGCGACTTCACACCTGTCACGAAATCGATGTATAGCGTGCTCTACACCGAGGCAGTGGATGGAAAACCGATGGCCGGAGAAATCACTCTGGAGGTCCGCCCTCCGGCAAATGGCGAGGAAATTCCCAACACGGATGTGCCGCTCATCGGAAAAGACGCGGAGGGAGTCATCCTGGGTGGCTTGGGAAATTCAAGCTCGGTGAACGGAGCACGGGGCTGGAGCTGGCCAGCCGGAGTCATTGGGTTGCTGGATTTCGAAACGGAAGGCGCTCTCCCTGGACCGGCAAGAGTCACGACCGTTGAGGTTTTTCTGCCTTCCATGATTCTTGCAGAGAGCGCATTCGACGAACTGGAACCAAATCAGAATATCGTGCTCGCCGGAGCCTTTGATTCAGTCAGTTCGCCTGGAGAACTCAAAGGGGAGCTTCTTCCGACTATCAACGCGGCGTCCGAACTCCAAAAGCCCTATCTTGCTCTTCCAGATTCAGCCTATGAAGGACTGGTCCAGTTTCTTGCCGAGACGGAGCAATTGAATGTTCTGTTTGCAGTCGAAATGGTCTCCTATTCCACTTTCGAAGAAGCATTCACCTTGATGACTAATCCCGTGCCGGACGCTTTGACCGAGGCGAGCCAGGCTTTTTCCGAGATCGAAGCGGTGGCGGCGCGCATGGCCTTCGTCGATCTCGCTCGTAACGCAAAAGTGCAAGAACGACTCGAGTCCATCCTAGCCCTCTATCCGGGGCACCTGTCTGCAAAGGCCATGCTGAATTTCGGACGAGCTCCGGAAGAAGGAGTCATGACGAGCGCGCCGACGGAAGGGTCAGTCACCGGAAAAATCGATGCCGCCATCAAGCCGTTCCTCCAACTGGAGACCAACAATTTCGACATCAACGAACTGCGGGGAAATCTTGGAGAATCTCAGCTCACCATTTCCAGACTCAGAGCCGAAATGGCACTCGATACGCGCGATTACTATTCGGCCGCGGAAGACCTCCTCGATTCAGCCGAAGTTTTCCTCGGACTCACGAATCAGACCACTTCGACAGCCAATCAACGCCTCCGCGAGACGCGTCAAGCGATCGCAGATTTGGAAGCCGAGCGCAGGGCGCTCGGACTGGAACCGTTCGAAGAGGACTGAGCAGGCCGCAAGGCTAGTGAAGCGAAGCGCTCGAAACGCCGCTGCATCCCGACGGGCCATTCACTGAAATTCTCCGGGAGGCGAATGCTCGAACCCGTGACTGCGGCTACGGTCATCGTTCCGCCCCTTCCACGCTCTTGAGTAGATCATCGCGGCGCTGTCGTGCGACATCCAAGTCACGCGTCTTCAGGGAAGCCCGCACGCGCTCAGAGGTGTAGTCCTCCCGATGCAGAGTGAAATGGCACCACCACGTGCCACGATTGTTCCACAGATGGTGGTCCGGATTTTCAGGGCTCGTCCGCGTGGCAAGCGTGCCGATGATCGGTTCGCCGATGATTGGTTCGCCAATGATTGGTTCGCCAACGTTCGTGTTCGCCGATGATCGGCGCGCAGCACGTTCGCCGACAACTTCGAGGATATCTTGATAGGTCATTTTGATGCAGTTTCTGATTTTCAGTTACCGCATCAGGATCTGGAGATCTACCCCGTCCTGCAGAGAGTCTCCGGAGAAATTCTGTTCGGACCCAATTGTCCGCACATCGGTTGCGTCGGGGAAAAATCCCCTCCGCATCCCAGGCACCTTGGCTTCTCCAAACCAGGTTGCCGGATCCCACTTTCGCAGGACCACTCCTGATGCTTAAAAAATAATAACGCAATCGGCAGAGGTCGCAACTCTGTGTTGTGTCATAAAATTGACCGGATTGGGAAGATTTCAGTTGCGCATTCTGCGGGAGCGGAATAAAACACATCTATGAATCATGATTTGTTGATGCGTTTATTTCCCATCCTCTTTGTTTTCGCTGCCGCCCCGCTGGCAGCACAAGATGAGATCGTCAATACGCTCAGCGACGATGTCGCCACTCTGGATGTTACCTATGTGACTGCGACCGAGACACCCGTTGTGATTCGCCAGGCCGCCGTTCAAATGGCAAACACCCCGGCAATCACGACCAAGACCCCGCAGATCGACCCAATCGCGCCGCCATTGCTGCCCTCCGTAGACACCATTTCCGGCGCAGAAATTCGTGCGTACCAACGCTATGACGTCGGGGACATCCTGCGCCATACCGCTGGAGTCTCACTAGTTCAGGCAGGTCAATCGGGAGGACAGACCTCACTCTTCATCCGCGGAACCGAGAGCAACCACACCGTCGTTCTGCTCAATGGTCGTCGCCTCCCCCCCGGCCTCGCCGGGCTCTACCAGATCGAATATCTCGACGTCTCAACTCTGGAGTCCGTTCAAATTGCGCGCGGCGCAGTTAGCTCTCTCTATGGCTCAGACGCTATCGGCGGTGCCATTGATTTGCGATCAACTGATGCGCGATTCGTAGAGACAAATTCCATCACCTCCTACTTCGAAGGCGGTTCCTTCGACACTTTTCGCAACGGTCAGCGCGTCACATTGCGCGACGGCCGCGTCGGCATCGCGATCGATTCATCTTACCATTCCACTTCCAACGACCGCCCATTTTCCGACTTTGAGAATGGAACTATTCGAGGAAACATCGCCGTCGACCTCGCGGATGGTGTCTTCTTCGACATACTCGGATACGCACAAGACTCCAACCTCGAAGTCCCGGGATCCTCACTGAATCCAACCTTCCCCGAGATGCAGTTGAATGACAACCGCTCCGGCTTGTTCTCCCCGCGTTTTACCGTCGAACGCGATGACTGGGACTTCTCCGTCTTCTATAGCTACACAACCAACGAGCTAACGGCGACGCAGGACGTCTTCCTCAATGACAATATTTATGATCAAACCGGCCACGAAGCAGAGGCACTCTTCAACTACCATCCCACCGACGAGACGACCTACACCATCGGCGGTGCCTACTACAGCAACGAGTTCACCCGTACCCCGCTCATTCCCGGCCCATTTAACGCACCCGCTGCGTTCGAATACGCCTACTCCAGCATTTTCGCACAAATCGACACGGACCTTCCATACGACTTCCACCTTCTCGTCTCCGGCCGCTACGACGATCAGGATTCCTTTGAGAGCCAGGGCACCTACACCGTCCAGCTAAGCAAAGAATTCGAATCGACCGGAACAATGGTTTTCGGGAAAGTCTCCACCGGATATAAAGTGCCCTCCGGCCAGGATTTCATCTTCCTCGCACCGACCGTCGATCCAACACAACTTGAGCCGGAAGAGAGCTTTAACAGCGAGATCGGCTTCCGACAGAATATCTTCGGTGAGCAAAACTCCGTCGCCTTCACCTACTTTAAAAATGACATCGACAACCTCATCGACGTCGATCCATTCACATTCACTCTGCCCACTCAGGTCGATACCGAGATCGAAGGCATCGAAATCGAGTTCCGCAGCGCACCCTCCGACGCACTCGACGTCTATCTTAACTACACCTGGCTGGACGCCATCATCGTCGACGGCCAATACTTCGGCGGCTTCCAGGGTGGCCCCGGCGACCGTCTTCCTCGTCGTCCGCGCCACGCCCTCAGCGCCGGCCTCGTTGTCTCGGGCGATGACTGGAAACTCGGAGCTGAACTCTCCGGCGGCTACAGCCGACTCGACGCACCCGGTCTCGTCCTCTCCGACTACACTGTGGCTCGCGTCTTCGGAAGCTACCAAGTCTGCAAGAATTTCGAGCTATTCGGTCGACTTGAGAATGTTTTTGACACCGACTACGAAACTACCAGCGGATTCGAGGCAGCTGGCATCGGTGCCTTCGCCGGAGCGCGAATCACGATTGGGAAATAGGTTGATTCACCCGGCGCGGCAGCAAAATAATGAGTAACCCGGAACAGGTGAGAGCCGCGGTGGCAGGATCGAGCGGTCTCGCTCGATTCATCGTTCTCCGTTGAAAGAATTTCGTTCAATACACTGCGCAAGAATGATCGACGAAGCAAAATCGCACGCGGATGTAGAACAGGGCGCCTCTCCTGTTTTCGAAATGTCGTTTGGCCCATCCAAACAGGGCAGGCGCCCTTTTCTACGATTGTCGACTCTAACAATCCTGCGGCGAAGACCCATGCGCTGTGAAAATAATTTTGAACTTTCGTCGGTACTCTCATCGGAGTTCATCTGACACTCATCCGCTCTAGGTGTTACTTAGTTCATCCAACGGAAGTTCGGCCTTACCCTGTTGCCTCCCCCATCTAACTCTGTTAAGTCCATCCCATGTCAGACCTCGACAAAGAACTCCGCGGAGAACTCGAAAAACGCATCCTTGTCCTAGACGGCGCGATGGGCACGACCATCCGAGGCTATGGCCTGGAAGAATCGGATGCGCGGGGCGAGCGATTCGCCGATGCGCCGAAAGACCTTCTCAACAACGGAGACATTCTCTCGCTCACGAAGCCGGACGTGATCGGCGACATCCACAAACGCTTTCTCGAAGCCGGATCGGATATCATTGAGACCAATACCTTTTCCGGAACAACCCTCGCGCAGAGCGAATTCTTTGTCCAAGACCCGCGCGAAAAGGGCATCGGCCGGAAAGACCCTGAATTCTTCGATCGCGAAGTCTGCGACAATCAATTCCTGAAAGATCTCGCCTGGGAGATCAACTACGAGTCAGCCAAACTTTGTCGTAAATGGTGTGATCGCATCGGTGAAGAATCCGGCCTCAAACGCTACGTAGCCGGGGCCATTGGTCCCATGACCGTCTCGCTGACGAACTCTCCTGACGCCGAGGACGCTGGCTTCCGCGTTGTGAATTTCGATCAAGTCCGCGACGCCTACAAACATCAGATCCGTGCTCTCATCGCGGGAGGGTCGGACATCATGATGGTTGAGACGATTTTCGACTCACTCAACGCCAAAGCAGCGCTCGTCGCGCTGCGTGATGTTTACGACGAAGACGGAGTCGAGTATCCGATCATCGTCTCGGCTGCGGTCGGTCGTGGCGGTGAAACGATGATCTCGGCGCAAAAGGTGGAAGCCCTCTGGAACGCGGTCGCCCACACCAATCCTCTCGCCATCGGCCTGAACTGTTCGCTCGGCCCCGACCTGATGGAGCCGCATTTGGCGGAACTTTCACGCATCGCGGAAACCTACGTCTCGGTCTACCCGAACGCGGGTTTGCCCAACCCTCTCGCTCCAACTGGTTTCGACCTTAAGCCGAAAGACATGGAGGACTATCTCGATGGCTTCGCCGCGTCGGGTCTGGTCAATTTCATCGGAGGCTGCTGCGGAAACACACCTGAGCACATCGCTGCCATCGCCAAGGTCGCCGAGAGACAAGCCCCACGTGCCGTCCCCAAGCTCCCCGGCGCTATGCGTCTCAGCGGATCCGAGGCATTCAACCAAACCGACGAGAAAGGCTTTCTCATGATCGGTGAACGAACCAATGTGGCCGGTTCGCCACGCTTCGCGAAACTGATCAAAGAGGGCAAGCTCGAGGAAGCCGTCTCTGTTGCCCGTCAACAAGTCGACAACGGCGCACCTGTCATCGACATCTGCATGGACGAGGGCATGATCGACGGGGTCGAGATGATGACCCGCTTTCTCAATCTACTCGCCTCCGAGCCAGACGTCGCCGCCGTGCCGATCATGGTCGACTCGTCGAAAGCGACCGTCATCGAAGCGGGCCTCAAGTGCATCCAGGGCAAAGGGATCGCGAACTCCATCTCACTGAAAGAAGGGGAGGAGAATTTCATCCAAAGCGCGCGGATCGTGAACAAATATGGAGCCGCCGCTGTCGTCATGGCTTTCGACGAGAAAGGCCAGGCCGCAACTTTCGAAGACAAAATCCGTATCTGCGAGCGCGCCTACCGCATCCTCGTCGACGAAGTCGGCTTCAATCCGCAGGACATCATTTTCGATCCCAACATTCTCACCGTCGCGACGGGAATGGAGGAGCACAATAACTACGCGGTCGATTTCATCAATGCGACGCGCTGGATCAAAGAGAACCTTCCCGGCGCGAAAGTCAGTGGCGGCGTCTCTAACATTTCGTTCAGTTTCCGCGGCAACAATGTCGTCCGCGAGGCCATGCACGCTGCCTTCCTCTACCATGCCGGGAAGGCTGGAATGGACATGGGTATCGTCAACGCCGGGATGCTCGAGATTTACGACGAGATCAAACCGGATCTTCTCAAGCTCGTCGAAGACGTACTGCTCAACCGCCACGCCGATGCGACCGAGGCTCTGATCGACTACGCCGAGGAGCTCAAAAACAAAGGCGCGCACAAAGTCGAGAAAGGCTCCACTGCCGATCTCGCCTGGCGCGACGCTCCTGTCGGTGATCGCATGACGCACGCTCTGGTGAAAGGCATCACTGATTTTATCGAGGAGGACACCGAGGAAGCCAGGAAGGCTCTTGGAAAGCCGCTCAATGTCATTGAAGGCCCGCTCATGGACGGAATGAAAGTCGTCGGCGGACTCTTCGGATCGGGAAAAATGTTTCTTCCACAGGTCGTTAAGAGCGCCCGGGTCATGAAAAAAGCAGTCGCCTATCTGGAGCCTTATATGCTCGCAGAAAAGGCAGATGGTGAAGAAGACAAGGCTCCTGTATTCGTCATCGCCACCGTCAAAGGCGACGTTCACGACATCGGCAAAAACATTGTCGGCGTTGTGCTGGGGTGCAACGGCTACAAAGTCGTCGACCTCGGTGTCATGGTCGATTGCGACCGCATTCTGGAAGCGGCTGCCGAGCACAAAGCGGATATCATCGGCCTGAGCGGACTGATCACGCCCTCCCTCGACGAAATGATCTACAATGCGAAGGAGTTCGAAAAGCGTGGAGTCAAAACTCCTCTCCTGGTCGGCGGCGCAACGACTTCGCGGGCCCACACTGCCATCAAAATCAGCGAATACTTCAGCGAGCCGATAGTCCACGTCATCGACGCATCGCTTGTTGTCGGCGTTTGCAATTCACTGCTTTCCGACAACCTCCGCGAAGATTTCCTGGCAGAACACAAGAAGCAGGAGCAGCACGAACGCGAACTCCATGCGGGACGTGGTTCAACCGCAGTCTATATCCCTATCGAAGAGGCTCGTCGGCAAAAATTCCCAATCGATTGGGAGTCCGCCAACATCGCTACGCCCGAATCTATCGGTAAGCATATCTGGGATCCCGTTCCGCTCAGCGACATTGTTGAGGTCTTCGATTGGACTCCCTTCTTTCACGCTTGGGAAATGCGCGGCGTTTTCCCAAAAATCCTTTCCCACAAGAATCACGGTGAAGAAGCGACCAAGCTCTACAACGATGCCCAACGCATTCTTGAAGACATTGTGAACGGCGAACATTGCCACGCCCGCGGCACCTGGGGAATCTGGCCGGCCCATTCGGTCGGTGACGATGTCGTGCTGTTCGAAGACGAAGCCAAGACGAAGGCGTTGACCACCTTCCACTTCCTTCGACAGCAGAAGGAGAAAATCAAAGAAGACTCGCCCTACCAATGTCTGGCCGACTTTGTCGCGCCTGAGGATAGCGGTCGCGCGGACTATCTGGGAGCGTTCGCCGTCACTGCCGGGAACGAGATCGAAGAATACGCGCGCACCTTCAAGGACAGTGGCGACGACTACACCGCCATCATCATTCAGGCACTCGCCGACCGGTTCGCCGAAGGGCTCGCCGAATTGCTTCACCGCAAAGCGCGGCGCTTCATGGGATTCGGCATCAATGAAGACCTCACCCTGGAAGAACTTATCAAAGAGCGCTATCGCGGCATGCGTCCGGCCGCCGGATACCCCGCCTGCCCCGACCACACCGAAAAAGGCACGGTATGGGATCTGCTCGACGTCGAAAAGACAGTCGGCATGGAACTAACCAGCAGCTACGCCATGTTCCCTCCGAGCTCGGTGAGCGGCCTCTATTTCTTCAACGAACCGGCTCGCTATTTCAACGTCGGCAAAATCCAACGCGATCAGTTGGAGAACTACGCCACGCGTAAAGGGATGGCGTTGGAGGACGCAGAGAGGTGGCTGGCTCCGAATCTGGATGACTGAGCGTAGAGAGATGGCTTCAGCAATCGGAGCCACCGCGTTGATTCCATTCGATGCAGGTCAGAAGCGATTGAACTTCCTATACTAATTCAACCCGAATCCCAACGACCTGAGTCTTGAATTTGATCCCAAGTCAAATCTCGCGGAGGAACAAGATCGCTACTTCCCGCCGTGAAGTGGATTCCAAACCCGCTCAAGGCCAAATCCGCCGAAGTCCTTCGTGTTCGCCGTAGCGAACTCCGTCACCCCGTGGTGTCGCAGTGTGAGCGCGATTCGCGCATCAATAGCTTTTCGGAATCCGGCATCGGTCTTCTCAGCACAGACCCAAAGCTTCTCCGCCACCTCCGGGCTGTAGTCGATGCAGCGCCAGTGGGGACAAGCCTTGAGCGCGCGGCAATATCCGACGGCCTCGACCGACGAATACGGTTTTTTGAAAACTGCCGGATTGCGAAGCTGCATATAGAGTTCCAAAAGAATCAATTCGCACAGCACGAATTCCTCTTTGCGCTCCGACAGGGACGCGAAGAATCGGCGTGCTTCCGCGTGATACGGCGAGTCGGGATCGGCCGCGTAGATGAATAGATTCGTATCCGCCGAAAGCATCACTCTGTTCCCCGCGAAAGAATCGCATCGACCTCCGCGCGGACACTGGCGGGGTCGGCATGATAGCCACCGCTCGGCGACAGAACCGGCATTTCCCACACACTCTCGTTTCTCGAAAACCCCTCGGGCAGTGTCTGCAAATAGGCTTCCGCAGCCCGACGAACCACTTCGGCAAGCGACCAATCTCGCTCCTCAGCAATTTTTTTGAGACGTTCGTAAAGTGGATCGGGAAACTGTATCTGAGTCCTCTTCATACATCAAACATACAATGATGTAAGATTGACATCAATTATTAAAGCTCAAAAACAGGCGGTGGCCACGGCTTCCCTGTCCACGCTGGATCCGGAAAATCCTCCGGTGGCCGCCTGTTTTCACAAACTCCCGGGCAGTTACGTAGGCGAAGATTTCGTAGTGCTCAACCTGCTGGGCAGCAGTGTTGAGACCGGGGTCACGGGGAAAAGGATTCACTTTCCCGCGGCGAACCGCTACCTTCGTCGCACAATGACGAAAAGGTTGGCACTTGCTCTAACGTTTCTATCTCAACTCGCTTTCGTTGCCTCCGCCGATGAATTCCCACCGGTTCGGACAATTGTCAACGTGGTCGATGAATCGGGCTCTCCTGTAGAAGGCGCGACAGTGCGCTATTTGAAATGGAACTACACCGGAACTGATCCTGACTCAGACGCAAAGCAAGGCACAACAGATTCCGAGGGTCTTTGGGAGAAGAAACTTCCCTGGGGTGACTATCAGTTCTCAGTCACGAAAGGGCGGCTTGCTAATGTTGGCTCAACCGTCGTCTTCATCCGGGTCAAAAAGGGAAATCCAGCTCACGAACAAAAATTCACGCTAAAGCCCGGGGGAACGATTCGGGGAACGGTCCGCTCATCCGAAACCAATCAGCCCGTTGGAGATGCTCTCATCGTTCTCGATACGAGCGCCGTCACGCGATCCTTTGCCGACGGAAGCTTCCGGCTCGAGCCTGTCCCGTTTGGCGAACGGGTCATCAAAGTTCGAAAGCCCGGCTTCGGGGATCGACATCTAACGCTCAACGTCAGCGAAAAAACATTCTCACAGGACATTGATGTTCAGTTGGACGACGGCTGGCAGGTCGTAGGAACTATTATTGATGAAGCGGGTCGCCCAGTTGAGGGAGCTCAGGTCGGGGACCACTACTCGGGCAAGTCTATCCACTGCCTGATGCGGGATGTCCTGACTGACAGGAACGGTCTCTATTCCTTGGGTTGGTACCCAAAAACGAGTGAGCTTTGGAGTTTCGGAGTCGAACACGAGGACTTCGCAAAAGTATCTGTTTCAGGGCTGGAACCGCCAAAGGAAGGATCAGAAAAAACTCATGACTTTACCCTCTCAAAAGGATTCTCCATTGCAGGCAATGTCAGCGACGAGGAGGGGAAACCTATCAAGGGTGCCTATGTGAATTACGGCACCAACAAATCCCACGTGCGCCATCGGTCCACTAAATCGGATGGTGCGGGCAACTATGTGTTGGACAAGATTCCAACTGACGTTGCCGAGAAAATCCTCGTGGAAGCCAGGGGCTTCGCCCCCCAGTTTCGGCAACTCGTTCCTACTTTGGACAGCGAAGAATCCGATGCCTATTTTTTCCTGGAGAAAGGCGGAGTCGCCACGGGAAAGCTTTCGGATCCAAATGGCAACCCGGTTTCCTCTGCAACCATCAGTGTCCGCTGGGAATCGAACGAGGCTGGACGTTTTTATATCGGCCGACGATACAAACCAGATAAAACCGGCCGCTTCGTGATCGACGGCCTGCCTGAAGGAACGCTGTTGATCGAAGTCTATGGCACAGGATGGTCCGACTACCGCGAACACATCCTGGATCTCAAGAACGACAACCTCCTGACCATCTATCCGGAAGGTGTCATCGAAGGCACCGTCGTTGATAAGGCAACCGGAGATCCCGTGGAATCGTTCAATGTCTCTCTGGAGTTTCCTGACGAGCCAGTTCGCGAGGGCGAACGAAGGACATCTTTCTCTTCCCACCTCTCAGATCGGGGGCAGGAATGCCAATCGCTCGACGGACGATTCGAGATAGCCGATCTGATCGCGCAGTCGCGCCTGCATATACTGGTGAAAGCGGAAGGCTACCCGAGCAAGCGGATCCCTTCGGCTCTCATCCGACCAAAAGGAAATTCTCAGCCACTGTGGATCGAGCTCGAACGGGAATGATGAGCGTTCCTGCGGAAGCCTCAGCCTAACGCCCTCGCCACATCTTTCGCAAAGTAGGTCAGGATCATGTCGGCTCCAGCGCGCTTAATCCCGATCAACGACTCCATCGCGACTTTAGCTTCATCGATCCAACCATCTTTGGCAGCGGCTTTGATCATCAGGTATTCTCCGCTGACTTGGTAAGCCGCAATGGGAATGTCGAATGTGTCGCGCAGAGAACGGACAATGTCGAGATACGGTCCGGCCGGCTTGACCATGATCATATCGGCACCTTCGGCGATATCGAGTTCGGCCTCGCGGATCGCTTCGCGGGCATTGGCCGGATCGATCTGGTAAGTCTTTTTGTCTCCCGCTTTCGGAGCAGAGTCGAGCGCCCCCCGGAACGGGCCATAATAGGCGGATGCATACTTCGCCGTGTAGCTGAGAATGGAAACGCCCTCAAAATCGCCATCGTCGAGTGCATCGCGAATCTCGCCGACGCGCCCGTCCATCATGTCACTGGGTGAGACGATGTCGGCACCAACTTCTGCATGGCAGAGGGCTTGTTTGCAGAGAATTTCAACCGTCTCGTCGTTGAGAATTTTCAACCCTCCGGTTTCGGTCTTTGCCACGAGTCCGTCGTGCCCATCCGAGTTGTAGGGGTCGAGGGCTACATCGGTGATGACAGCGATGTCCGGGAAATGCGTCTTCACTGCCTGGATTGCCTGCGGAACGAGTCCGTCGGGATTGTAGCATTCGGCAGCATCGGAACTCTTCAAGTCGTCGGCGATCTTCGGAAAAAAGACGACGGCGCGAACTCCGGCATCGTGCGCTTCACCCACTTCGTCGACTAACCCTGCAAGCCCCCATCTGTGACAACCCGGCATCGAATCGATGGGATCGTTACGATCATCTTCGTGAATGAAGAGCGGATAGATTAAATCGGACGGGCGCAAAATTGTCTCACGAACGAGTCCACGCACGGCGGAACTCTTTCGGTTGCGTCGCATCCGTGTGGGGAGGTCTAGCTTTTCGGACATAGTTCGTATCCTTCCTTGGTATCTTTGATTTCCCAGCCTGAGGCAGCGAGTTCGTCGCGGAGTTTGTCCGCCACATCCCAGTCTTTAGCGTTTTTCGCCGCCCAACGTTTCTCGCCAAGTTCGGCGATTTCCGAAGGAATGTCGACCGAAGCGCTTTCGAGGCCGGGGAGCTCCAAACCGAGAGCCGCCAAAACGAAACGCAATCCGCTTCGCTCTTTCGTCGCTTCTTCCGGAGAAAGCGCGGACACATCGATGCTCTTAATCGCGGAAAAAATGCGGCCGAGAGTATCGGGCGTGTTGAGATCGTTCAACAGCGCTTCGAACGCTGGCTGGAATGAGCCCCGGTCTTCGACCTTCCTGGCTTCATCCAACCCTGCCTGCCCTGAGAAGCCTTGGCGTAATAGGGTTAGGTCAGTGCCCTTACCCTGTTGGGCACCGCCCTGTTGGCCGGTGACCGGTGCGGTCAATGCCTCGTCAAATTTGGCGATCCGCTGAAGCGCTTGCCGCGCTCCGAGCAATGCGGGAAAGCTCTCGGAGCCATCTTTATCTTTCGCGACGAAGTTGAGCGGCTGGCTGTAGTTCGCCGAGATGAGAACGTAGCGCAGTTCAGCTGGGGAAAATCCCGCGTCGGCTAGTTGGTCAAGAGTGTAAAAGTTTCCAGCACTCTTCGACATTTTACCGCTATCGACGAGCAGATGCGTGAGGTGAAACCAATGGTCCGCCATGCTCTTGCCTGTGCAGGCTTCGCTCTGAGCGATTTCGTTCTCATGATGAGGAAAGATGAGATCGACGCCACCGGAATGAAGATCGAAGGAGTCGCCGAGGTACTCGCGACTCATGGCGGAACACTCCAAATGCCAACCCGGTCTTCCCTGCCCCCACGGACTCTCCCAGAAATTTTCGCCGTCTTCTTCCCGTCGCGCTTTCCACAGAGCAAAATCGGCCACGGAGTCTTTTTCGTATTCGTCGTCGCTGACAGCACCGGAAGCGCCATCCCGCAATTCCCGCTGGTCGAGTCGGGAAAGCCGACCGTAGCCTTCGAAGCTGGTCACCTTATAATAGACCGAGCCGTCATCACTGCGGTAGGCGTGTCCCTTCTCGACAAGCTCTTCGATCATTGCAATCTGATGATCGACGTGACCAATGGCGCTTGGCTCTGTATGCGGCGGAAGAAGATTGAGCCGCGCGCAGTCGTCGTGAAAACGGGCGGTCCAGATTTCAGTAAATTCTTTCAGGCTCTTCCCGGCAGCGCGCGAATCGCGGATCGTCTTGTCGTCGACGTCTGTCAGGTTACGCACGTGGTAGGTCGGAACGCCTGACAACTCGAGCGTCCTGCGGAAGACATCCTGAAGCACAAACGTACGGAAATTTCCAATATGGGCCGGGCCGTAGACTGTCGGTCCGCAGCAATAGTACCGGTAGGTTTCGCCGTCGCGGGGAGAAATCTCACGGATTTCCCGCGTCATCGTATCGAAAAGTCTCATTCTCTCGGTTCGGTAGAAGAAACGCTGCTAGCGCTCATTTTTGCAAGCCTTTCGACCGATTCCAGCCCAATTACCGGATCATTAATGATTCTAAAATGTTATAATATTCGCATAATTGATAATTAGTTGAGGGGTATTATCTTCCATAGTCATGCCAATTCTGGTATATTTCCGCTGCTTAACACGCAAACACGTAACCGAGACAGCAAATGCCCCTAAAGATTGTAGTCGCTACAAGCGTCACCGGAGACGTGTACGAACTCGTCCTGACAAAGGATAAATACCTGGTCGGACGCCGTCATGACAATGACTTACGGATAAAGGAGACCTATATTTCCGGCTATCACTCGGAACTACATCGTACGGGTAATGGTGATTTCGAATTGGTCGATCTCGGATCCGCCAACGGAACATTTCTAAATGGTGATCAAGTCCAGGCGCCCGTGAAAATCAGCGCGGGGGACTTTATCAAGTTCGGCATTCTCAAGGTCAGCGTTGAGGAGCATGCGGAGACGAAGCCGAATGTCGTTTCCCTAAAGGATCGACCGGTGTTCGCGGAAAAGAACGCCCAAAAGACTCCGGAAGTGGCACTTGCCGAAGGGAAAAGCGAGAACCCGAATGGAGCGAAAGGCGCAGCCAGGGTGGCCGGACTTGAGAAACAGCTGGCATCGGTTGAGGCCGATCTGAAAGCAGCGCAGAAGAATCTTGAGAAAGAGAGTCCTGACCGCAGCACAATGTCGAGCAAGCTGAAGGACCTGAAATCCGGGCGCGTAAAGGCGGAGGCAGCTGCAAAAGCTACCATCGAAAAAGACAAGAAAATCGAAAGACTGCAGAAAGAGCTGGCAGCGCTGAAATCTACAGTTTCCAAAAAGGAGTCCGAACTCTCATCCACTGCAAAGGAAGCGGCGAAAGTTGCGACTTTGGTCGCTTCAGTAACCGCTCTCGAAAAACAGATCGCGACCGCCAAGTCAGATAGCGAGGCCGACACTGAAAAATTACAAACCGAACTGGGGAAAGCTTCTACTCTCGCACAAAAGAGCAGCGAAAAACTCCAGGCGCTGAAGCAGGAAAAGTCAAAACTATCCAAGCAGCTCAAGTCGAAAGAGGTGGAACTGAAAAAGGGTGAAACCCAGATCGTTTTGCTGACAGCGGAAGTGAAAGAAAAAGCCGCCGCAGCGGAGAATGCCCAGGATGAAACAAGAGATGCGGCCAGACTGGGACGGCAAATCGATGCGCTGACTTCCGAACTCGATTCGACAAAGGCCGATCTCAAGTCAGCTGGAACCGGATCCACCCAGACTCGGAAAGAGCAAAAGGCCGCTACGAAACGCATTGCCGATCTCGAAGCATCTCTCGAGAAGGAAGGCAGCGAGAAAACCAGTCTGGAGCTGAAGCTGGAAAGGCAGGTGTCAGAATTGGCTACCACAAAAAATCAGCTTGAAGAGGAGTCCAAAATCGATTCGAATGGGAAAATCGAAGAGAGCAAAAAGCAAAACGTCGCTCTAAAATCGCAACTCGAGTCCCTCACTGTCGAACGGGACGATCTCGGCAAAGCACACGCAGCGGCGACGGAGAAGGTGGAAGCACGTCTCGTGGAGCTGGAGACCAAACTGAATACAGCTTCCGGGGAAAAGAACCAACTTGCTGGCGAAACGGCTGCGCAGATCGCTGATATCGAGTCCGACCACGACACGAAAATCTCAGGGCTGAAAGAGCAAATAGCCGCCTTGAGCGCCTCGTTGAAGGAGGAAACTTCTTCGGCAGAGAATACAGCGAATCGCCTCGTTGGTACTCTCGCAACCATCGACAAAGTCAACGAAGAGAAGGCGTCCTTCGAAACCGAGCTGGCGGCTTTAAGAAACGAATGCAGCACTCTCCGGAAGAACGCTGCAGAGCTGGGAGCCGAATTAGATTCTACAGAGACAGCAAGAGGCGAATTGGAAGTAGCTCTTGAGAAAGAAAATCGAAAGGCAACGGGTTCATCCGCTGAGAACGATTCTCTCACATCCGGTTTAGCGAAAGCCACTACCCAACTCGCAAACGCCCGGAATGAGGTCGAAGGCCTCCGGTCGCGTAACGATGAAATTTCAAAAAACAACGGTCGGCTTCATGCACAGCTGAGTCACGAGACGACCGAGAAGAGTCAGCTGGTCGAAGACCTGGCCGGGATTCGTTCGAAAGCCGACGACCGGCTCATCGAGATCGATTCCCTCCAACAAAAAGTTGCCGCCAAAGAGCGCGAACTGGCGGAAACCCTGCAACAGCACGCAAGGTCCGAGAGCGATACCGTTCAGGATATCAAGAGGGAGCTGTCCGCGGCGATGAGCGGGGTCGAAGCGTCCCGGGGCGAAGTCGCCCAGGCGATCAAAGAAAAGCAATCGCTCAGCGGATCCTATCAACGCCTCCAGGAGCAACTGGCTTCAGTCGAGGCAGACGGGGAAGCCTCGAGGGTTCGTGAATCTGAATTGTTAGAGAACGCCACTCAGCTTTCTGACTATCTCGACAAGTCAGAAGCTTCCAATGCCGAACTGGCGGCCCGGATCAAGGAGGAGGCGAGTAATTCGATCGCAGGCCGGAATTTAATCACGAAGCTTGAATCGCAACTTCGCGAGAATGAGTCAGAATCTGTTAGGCGCGAAAGGGAGCAAGCCCAGGCATTGCAGTCGGAGATTGAATCCCTGGCCGGCCGCCTTGAAGAGGAAGCGCGGCAACGCAACTTCGTCGATGAGAGCCTCGCCCGCGAGTCCGCTGAGAAACAAAATGCTCTTTCAAAAATTCTGGGATTGGAAGAGCGTCTAGTCGAGTTTGAAAGCACGACCACCTCCATGCGGGAGACCATCAAGGAGGGAGAACGGATCCGTTCTCAGCTTGAGACAGATCTGGCGGAAAATATCGCTCTCGCGGCCAATCACGCCCGTATTTCAGCGGATTTAGAAACCGAACTCGCGGCAACGATCACCCGCTCGCAGGCGACCGAAAATAGTCTGTTGGAGAAACATCGCCTGCAGGTCGATAATTTCCTCGAAGAGTTGCGGGCAGAAAGAGATCAAAAGAACGCTCTCATTATTGACCTCCGGAATACAAAGGGCGGCATGTCCGAAGCGATTCGTTTTGCGAAAGAACATGGCGAACGTGAGAAAGCCGAAATCCAGGCGGAAGGTCAGGCCAAACTTTCAGAAGCCGAAGAGGAATTGAGTCTCCTTATCCATTCACGGGAAGGAATTGAGAAAGCCCGGAACGAATTGGAAGACGAACTCAACATCCGCGACGAAAAAATCGACCGACTTGGAGAGCAGGTAGAAGATGTGGAGTTGCAACTTCGCGACGAAAACGAACTACGAGACCAGATCCTCGCAGATTTGGAAACGACCCGCGCGGGATTTTCCAGAGCCTTGCAATCGACCCACGGACATCTCGCTGCGTCCCGGTCGGCATTTTCTGCTGAACTTTCCGCCCGGGAAGATGCTGACGCAACGATCGCCGAGCATAACCGGGAGATCGCCCGCCTTCGATCCTACGTAGAAAGCGAGGAAGCCCGTTACAGTGCCGAAACCAGAGTTTGGGAAGATCGCTTTAATAAACTCCGGGAAGAGAAGCTCACACTCTCCAGCGAGAACACCAACTTGAAAAAACTCAGGGACCAAATCGAAGTGGCCAATGTGGAGAGAGATTCCGTCGAAGCCGAACTTTCCGGCGTTAAGGCGGAGCTTCTGAAGTTCGCAGGTCAGCGTAAGGAATTGGCAGCTCAGCGTGAGGCGTTACTTTCGGAACGTGAGGAAATGAAAGCAGTACTGAATCATGCACGCTCCGAGCTTGAGACCACCAAAACGCGGCATGGGGAAGCCGAGCGACAAGCGGTGAAGTTCGCCCGCACCATCGAAGCCGCAGAGAAACGTATCCTCTCACTCAAGAAATTGGAGTCCGAGATCGAGCAGGCAGTCGAAAGAAAGCGCCAGCAGAGAATTCTTAGCCGGGACGGAGTATTCAGCAACGGAGCCGCCGCTGCGGAGGTGGTGATTCCCCAGAGCAGCGGTGTTCAAGAGGGAGAGTTCTACCGGAAGCTTATCAGCAAACTTGACCTCCTCGATGACTTGACTAAACGCTACGACAACAAATGGCGTTATCCGAAAGTGGCCGACCAACTTTCTCTCCTGAAGCAGAGCTTCCTCGACTTGCTCAACGACCATTCCGTGCGGGCCTTCGATCTGAAACCCGGAACAGTGCTCTCTGTCAACGAGCGGCGGAAAATCAAGCTCGTCCCCCTTCCGGAGAACGGAGCCCGTGAGAACGGGAACAGCAACGGCTCCCCAAAAAATCAATATCGCTCGAAAGTCGTCGAGACTGTTCGTCCCGGCTACATCTACCAGCAGGGCTCAAAAGATATCGTCATTCGCAAGGCGGAGGTTATTGTCGCCTGAAAAACAGCTACCACGAAAATCAGCGTTTCCGGGCTCAAATTTACGATGAGGATTCAGGCCTACGGAAAGATATTGGTATCGAATACAAGGGAGAGGGTATTCTCGCAGACGAAGAGGTGGAGAGGAAATCCGCTTACCTCAAGCATGTGAAAATTGCATAACAATGAAGATCAGAAACTTCTTCTCCTGGCTTGGCGCCGGCAGCGCTACGCCAGAGGCCCGCTGCGGGATCGATCCAGCATCCATGAGCAGCGAGGAAATCCGTTCGCATCTCGCAACTCTCTACAAGCTCCACAATCAGGCGGCGGGCAGTCTCGATCCTGAGCTGCGCACCGAAGCGGAAGACATACTCGATGCCATCGTCCATTGCCGCGAGAAATACGTCGATGACGCCAACTAGGCCCGTCAGGTTTTACCTACCCGGTTGAGTGATCACGAAGCCTTTGATCCTCGACAAGACCGGGAGATTTCCGAATCATCCTTTTTTCACCGCGAAGCCACGGACTTGTATCCATTGATGAAAAGCCTTTTCGAAAGAAAGTGGCGGCTTCCCAGGTCCGCTTAAAATCGAAAACGAGGCTAGCATGGTCATGGCGATCTTCGCGGAAGTAATTTTCACCCGCGATGATCTTTGGGCTATTTACCCGAGCTGCAGCGATTCCGCTGGTGATCACCATGCTCGTCCACGGTGACGCCCCCTTCCGGAAAAAGGAGTTCGCTCTCGTCTATGCGCGCCCCTTTCTCACCCTGATCCTCACAGGAGATGGAAAATATTCGATCGACGGAGCGATTAATCGCTGAGACAAACAATTGCAGTTCTGAGATCGAGAGTTCCCCGCACACATCAACGCCCGTGGAAGGGATTTTGTGCCTCGTGGATAGATCCGTCAGGCATCAGCATGTGCCCTCCCTTTCCATGGAAGTCCCCTCGTTCGATTAGCCATGGCTGATTCCAACGAAAAGGGGTGCCCGGATTGTCATCAAAGGGCGTGGGGCCATAGCTACCGAAATACCTGTCCTTGGTTTTCTTTCGCTCTTTCCACATCTGCTGGTAGACTTTATCGGACGGACAAAGCCACAAATCCCTGTTGGCTCCGTATGGCTCTAACGACCTTACCCAGAAGCGATAGAATTTATTCTCGTCCCAGTCTTCCTCTTCCGGGGGAAGCTGCGGCCACTCGCCTTTGTCAGAAACATAGCCCGTGAAGGATGAATGAATCGTTCGCATGTGCGACATGCATTTGACCTGTTCAGCGCGCTCCTTCAAACGTTTTGAGATCGGAAGTATCATCGTAGAAACGATGACGATGATTCCTATCGTGATGAGTAGCTCCAGGAGGGTGAACCCACCCTTATGTCGTTTTCCATTCGCCGTCATTAAAAGTAACACGAGTTGGAGCAAAAAAAGGGAGGCTCACGAGAGCCTCCCCTAAAATGACAGAGAGCATAAAAGCCTGAACCCCGCCCTCTCGTTGAATTCGTCTAGAAACTGAAAGTTCCATTGACGGTCACGAACGTGGAAACCTTGGAACCGAACACGGCAAACCGGAACTTAGTCGTCTCACCAATTCCGAAGAAGTCATCAACCTGAGCGTTACCACGTCCAGAAAAACGAGACACCGGAACACCCTCCCCACCATTCTCAAACGTCGCACGGAAACCAGACGAAATACTCTGAGAAGGGTTCTCCGGGTTAGATGCAGTCCCTACGCAAGTGATCTCATTAACTCCCGAATTCGCAGTTCCGTCACAATTGCCACGGTAGGATACGCCTTCAATGAACCAAGTATGGCTAACTTGTCCAGTTCCGCCGAAGTAAATATTCGAAGCAATCGGACGAATGCTGACGAGCGCCTGCCCATTAGCAATCGTCGTTGTCGTCGTGATTGTAGCATCGTCAGTGAAAGCACTATCGTTAGCCACACCCCAGCGGAAAATACCAATCCCATTGTTAAGCTGACCGCCAGTAGGAATCGCGATGGCCTCGTAGACGCCATCATCTCCCTCTTCACCGAAGTAAGTGTTGTTGCTGAACGGTCCACCGATCCACGCATAGGTGGAGAAAGTCGGCATCAGACAAACGGCGCAAAAAATGGCGAAAAGCTTTTTCATGTAAGAAGATAAGATTCATGACGATCAAAATCTTTTTCTGCCCTTCTTGCAAGTTAGAAATGAAGTTTTGTTGTTAAGAATGCTGAAGCAAATTTCTTACCTGAATGCAGACTCGAACCTTCCGATCAGCTCCTCGGGGTCTTCCAGACCAATCCAACAACGGACCAGATCCCTCTCGGCACCACGCTCAGCGGCCCAATTCAGCTCACTATAGTGTGCCAGCAGCGTGTAGGGGCAGATAAGGCTGAAATTCGTCCCCAGCCCAGGCCCCTTGGAGATTTCAAGAGAGTCGTAGAACTTCGCTGCCGCTGGCTCCCCACCCGAAAGCGTCATTGAAAAAAGAGCGCCGTAACCCCCGCCTTTGCGACGCAACTGCTCATAAAAACCGCCCTGAGGGAGTCCCGGATACCAAACTGACTCCGCCTCATCCCTCCCGCGCAGCCAATCCACTAGCTCTGCTGCATTCTCGTCCGTCGCACGAACCCGCTCTTCAAAGTGCCGCGAATTGATTTCCAGGGTCACTGCATCGAGCTCGAACAATGGTGCAGCTGATTCTCCTGCAGGGAGATTTTCTTTCAAATCGTCATAAAAAGGCGACTGCGGATTTAGAATGACACATCCAGCAGCGACATCCCCCGCCCCCGAGAATACCTTCGTCAAACTTGTCGTCACCGCGTCAGCAAATCGAAATCCGTCGACATTTACAGAGGTGGCGACCGTATCGTCCAGAATGAGGGGAACACCGTGTTCCCGCAAGATCGGCGCGATCACTTCCAGATTTGCCGTTTTCAACAGCGGATTACTCGGAATTTCCGAATACACCGCCGCCGCATCATTCCCATTTCCAAAATATTCTCGCACTTCGTCAGCTCCACCTGTCTCCGTCACAGAAAAGTCGATGACTCCGCCGTTTCCGAATTGCTCCTGCACTTTGAACGAATCGAGATACGGAAACTCAATTTGAATCGTCGGCGCAGCCGGCTTCCGGGTGGTCAGAATGCGGTGGACGGCGAAGATCGCTGCCATGCCGGAGGAAAACAGAAACACGTCCTCCGCCGCAACGCCGTCATGAAAAGAAGCCAGCCGTCCCCGTAAAACCCCGGTCGCCTCGGCTCCTGCTTTCACGATCGCATCGTCGAGCGGGGCGTCCGTCAGGGCAGACTCTGCAAGCCTGCTGCTCACGATCTCGCCGCCGTGTTGCCAGCACTTCCACGCCCTCTCATAAGCCGATTCTTCGAACAGCACGACCGTCAGATTCCCCCATCCGTAGGACTCCATCCGACACGAAGCGCCCGTCCTGGATTTCACATAATCCGCACAGCGCCAAGCCGCCGCGAGCGACGGGAATACGATGGCCGCTTCCTCACGCCGGGCAAATTCCTCCTGCGCTGCCTGAAACAATTCTGCCACGAACGGATGCTCCACGAAGCGTGGATACCCGCACTCGAACGCCTCCACTACACGCGGGTCGCCCTCTTCGTATCCGATCACATCGGCCCATGCCGGCAGACAAACAGACACCGCGTGGTCACTCTCGGGAACCGCCAGTCCCAGATCGTCGGGCCGGCAAAAAGGATCGGTGAACGGATCTCGCATCGTCACCCCAACAAGGCTTGTTTCACATCCGCGATCAAATCGTCCACCGTTTCGATCCCGACCGAAAACCGCACCAGAGAATCGGTGATTCCAACGGCCTCGCGAGTCTCCTGCGGCACACTGGCATGTGTCATGGAGGCAGGATGGCAGCAAAGCGATTCGACGCCTCCGAGGCTTTCCGCTTTCGGGAAAAATTGCAATCGCTCCAGAAATGCGAGCGTCTCCGCCAGATCCAGCCCGAAATCCACCGTCACGATTCCGGACCCACCGCTCATCTGCCGTGTTGCCAGATCGTATTGCGGATGCGAGGGCAAAAACGGATACCTTACCGAAACAGCTTCGGTCTCCTTCTCGAGAAACGTTGCGAAGGCGAGCGCGTTCGAGCAATGCCGTTCCATCCGGATCGCTTCCGTTTTCGCGCCGCGTAGCGTCAACCAGGCATCCATCGGCCCGGGCTGGAGACCCAGTGCCTTCTGAGCAAAAACCATCTTCTCCTGCCACTCTTTCGAGTTCGTGCAGACAGCGCCGACAAGCGCATCTGAATGGCCGTTCGTGTATTTCGTGAGTGACACCAGCGACATGTCAGCCCCCAGCTCCAGCGGTCTCTGCAGGTAGCTGCTGGCGAACGTATTATCGACAATCAACGGCGCGCCGGCCTCGTGAGAAGCCTTCGCGATGGCTGCGATGTCGAGAATTTTCAGATTCGGATTCGTGGGCGACTCGATCCAGACGAGAGCTGGATTTTTCCCGGAAAGCCCCTCGAGAGAAGCGGGATCCGTAAAGTCGACGTAATCGATCGTGACGCCGAATTTGGCAAAGACCTGAGCGAAAAGTCGGAAAGTGCAGCCGTAGATATTCTCCTCAGCCACGACCGTGTCGCCGCTTTTCAACGTGGACACGACCGCTGTGATAGCGGAGACCCCACTCCCGAATGTGGTCGCAAACTCAGCACTTTCGAGGCTCGCCACCGTTCGCTCCAGCAGAGTAAAATTCGGGTTCCCCGAACGGGTGTAGTCGAAGCCGTTCGGATTGCCATACTCAAACGTCGACGTCAACCACAACGGCGGAGAGACCGCGCCCGTGTCGCTCACAAAATCGCGACCCGAGTGAATAGCTCGGGTTTCAAAGCCGGGAGGCTCTTCGGACGGATCATTTTGCATACGCCTATGACTCAACAGGGTTAGAAGATGGAGTCAATTGACTTCTCTTCGCCCGTCTTTCTCCACTTCGTTCCGAATCTGATGAATGTCTTATCGGGCGGGAAATCCCCGTGCCGACAGGAATCCGGATTCAGAGTGACGCACAGGATCCAATGTCGATCGACTTCCCGTTTACTTGCAGGGTTTCGGCACCTGCAGGAATCGATTGAGTCTGTACATCAACCACCATTCCGTCATCCAGCACGACAAAAGAGACCTCAGCACGATCCCCGTCTTTGTTCACGAAAGTCCAAATGTCGAGGACAGGACCTGTCCCCTTTGAAAACTTACCTCAATTCGGTCTCGGAATCTGTTCTTTGGCAACCGGCTGTCCCATTTCGACTTGGAGATCGGCGGCACTCTTGCCCATGACTTTGGTACCGGGCATCTCATTCATCACCATGAAGCCGAGCGCCACAAAGATCAGTAGAAAAGAAAGTTTGCCCGAGATAAAACCGCCTTGGCTAGCTTTTCTGGAATGGATAGGTTTCATAGCCTCTCATTATAATTACCATAATTAAAATAACAAGCAGAACTGATATTTATTCGCGGCAGGCGCGGAAACGTGCTCGACCATCCAGAACCATCTATCGCAAAAATACCGGGAACAGGAATCGAACCTGCACGCCTTGCGGCACGTGATCCTAAATCACGCGTGTCTACCAATTTCACCATCCCGGCGTTTGCGAATGGCCAATCTGCCACTGCGTTGCGAGAACTCAATGCTGTAATTTCCCTGATTTTGATCCACTGTCGGCTCCCTGAATCCCCATGTCCTACCCCGTACTCAGCCGACAATTCCTCACCGACACAGGGGGGTGGAAGGAGATGAAAGAAGCCCGCGCCATCCACAGCGCGGGGCGGGTATCGGAGGCGAGCTACTCGGAAGGCGTGCTGGAGGGCATCGTTTGTGAAGGATCGAAGCACCTCAAGGTGCGGATGGAAATCGTATCGCGGATCATCATGGAGAACCACTGCCCGTGCTACCGGGCACGACGCGACGGGATCATCTGCGCACACTCTCTCGCAATAGGACTGGAATTTCTGGAGCCAACGGTGAAAGCGCCGGTCGCGGCCGCGAGGGAGGAAAGGGCGAAGCCGGCGAAGATTGTGCTGAGCCCAGATTGGCCAACGGTCACGGAACAGGCGTCGGACGACTCGATTCCCGCCTCGTTCCATCTGGTGCTCCCGCCGGATCTCGCCGGGGCCTGGGACAAGGGCCGCGTTACCTTCGGTGTCGAAGTCGCGTTGGACGGAGGAGAACGCCGTTTGTTGAAATCGCTGCCGCAGGGAACCCAACTTTTCCTCAACGCTGAAGACGTCTCACTCTTCCGGGCGCTGCAAACTATCACGCCCGAAACGGTTCCCGGCATGATGATCGCGGGGAGCGACGATTTTTCCCGCCTCCTCGCTGCCATTCCCGGCTATCCCGGCGTGACACTCGGAAAAAAGACACCGCTCCGCATTGCCTACCTGCCCTACCGACCGAAATTGGAACGCACATCCGGGCTGCGCTTTCGCACCCAATGGACTGACGAAGCGACTCCGCTGTTTTCGGCAAACGGATGCTGGGCGCTGATCGGAGGCGACATGGTTCAGCCCGTGGCTCACGGACTGGATTCGAAACTTCAATCGGTCCTGGTGGGAGGTCTCACAATCGATCCGGCAGAGTTTCTCGACGTTTTCGCGGAGCTGCAGGATCACTTCGACATCGACACTCTCGATCTTGTCC
>Ga0222633_1000720_pt1 | contig 24990 bp, 23 predicted proteins | sample AntAcemetageno48_FD_179816 | JGI IMG/M metagenome (GOLD analysis project Ga0222633, IMG submission 179816) | Saline water microbial communities from Ace Lake, Antarctica - #48 | ecosystem: Environmental > Aquatic > Non-marine Saline and Alkaline > Saline | place: Antarctica: Ace Lake | collected...
TGTCAGGAATTTGTTCATTGAGAAAGGAAGGCTTGATAAACCCTGTGTTCTCATCTTCAAGTCTCGAGATGATCTGTCGTAGCAGGCGAAAGCTGGAAGGAACAATACCTCCCGCGGCACCTGAATGTACGCCCTGTGTCAGCACTCGAACAGTGAGGTCTGCGACCAGCATTCCCCTCAGCGAGGTAGTTAGCCAGAGTTGGTCGTAGTTGCCACAGGTTGAATCCAAAGCGATCACAAGATCCGGGGTGCCGATGGTTGTGCCAAGTTTCTCCATATAATGAGGAAGATCAGGGCTTCCGCTTTCTTCGGAAGCTTCAATAATGACCACAATGCGAGGTCGCGGCAGTTTTTGTTCGAGCAGTGATTTGATGGCTGCAATCGCAGAATAAATAGCATAGCCATCGTCAGCTCCGCCCCTGCCATAAAGTTTTTCATCACGGATAACGGGCTTCCACGGTTCGAGGCCATCTTCCCAACCATCAAACTCCGGCTGCTTATCCAGGTGACCATAGATCAGGACATTCTGGTGGGTATCACCTTCCAAGGTCATCAGGATGGTGGGTGTCAGTCCGGGTAATTGATGGACCTGCACTTCCAGACCTGGAACTTCCTGGGCCTTTACCCATGAAACCATGTGGTTGACAGCATCATGCATGTAACCGTTTGCTTCCCATAAAGGGTCAAACAGGGGTGACTTGTTAGGAATACGAATATACTCGGTCAAACTGGGCAGAATGGCGTCATCCCAGAATTGCGCTATGTAGCGGGTGTTTTGTTGCGGGTTCATTGAGGCCTGTCCTGTTTGTCCAGGCGGGGCCTGCCTGCAGCGGATTCGCTGTTCGATTCAGAGCCGCCAGATTCAGAGACAAATTCCCCATCGATTGTATGACCGGGTTGTCCATCGTGATTCCGGAAACTACCGGCCTGGAAACCACCGGCCTGAAAACGAGTATGCATTTGAAACTGGCTAAAGCTGCTTGAACGGATAATTCTCGCCGCCAGGGGACGTCTCAAACCGGGAATCAGACAAATAAAGCCGATAATGTCAGTGGCAAATCCAGGCGTTAGCAGTAGTGCACCGCCAATAATTAACATGATGCCCTCGAGCAGTTCAGTTTCGGGAATTTCTCCTCTTTGCAGCTTTTCCTGCACCCTGGTCAAGGTGGCGATACCTTCCAACCGAAGCAGCCATACACCACAGATTGCCGTCAGTACCACCAGGCCAACGGTGGGTAACGGGCCGATAATGCCACCCACCTTGATGAGGATGACCATTTCAACCAATGGGATAAGAAAAAACAGGAAAGTAGCTGTGCGCACAAGGTGCCTGCTGGCATGGATTAAGGGCGACTCTAACCAAAGCAGGAAGAACTGTCACCCAAAGTGTTTTATCCCTGTGATAGATTACGGTTTGTCCATTATCTGCCCAGAGAGACACTTTGACCGATCTATTTGTTGATGGCCCAGCCGGTCGCCTTGAAGCCTGCTATTCGGAACCTGAATCTGCGATCGGCGTATCTGCGGTGCTCTGTCATCCGCACCCGCAGTTTGGGGGGGCGATGAATGACAGGGTGCTTGGCGCGCTTGAGCCAGCGCTGATTGCCTCAGGCATCAGTAGTCTGCGATTTAACTTTCGAGGCGTGGCTGGTTCCGAGGGCGCATACAGCGACGGTGTGGGTGAAATCGAAGACGTGGTCGCGGCAGCGACCTGGGTTCGTGAAAGATCAGGTGGTGAACGTTTAATCCTGGGGGGATACTCCTTCGGTGGTGCTGTAGCCCTGTCAGCCCTGGAGATACTGGCTCCGGACCGTATGATTCTTGTTGCGCCAGCGGTGGGAATGTTTGGCCAGCAACAGCCCCCGACCGTGCCTGCGCTGGTCATCCTTGCTGAAAATGATCAATTCGTGGACGCCGATTCGACCAAGGACTGGTTTGGAGATGCCAATACACAGGTAGAAGTGATAGCGGATACAGATCACTTTTTCTCGGGTCATCACGATCAAATCAGCCAGCTCGTACGAGAATTTCTGGCATCCACTTTCTTTTGAGTAAATCCTGGAATTACAGATGGAGCTAAAAACTCTACGGTACGACGTGCAGGACAAGATCGCGACGATCACCTTGAACCGGCCGCATCGCATGAATGCATGGACAGGCCGAATGCATACTGAATATCGCTATGTTCTTGATCAGGCTGACAAGGCTGCTGACGTCCGGGCGATTGTGGTCACCGGCGAGGGAAAGGGCTTTTGTGTGGGTGCCGATACCAAAGCGCTCGAAGGCCATATCGATAAAGGTGGTTACGACGCCGGTACACCCGATGTTTTGGTAGAACCTGGCAAAGGCGTCAGCGTAGATTTTGACGCCTCCTTTGCTTATCATTTTGGACTATCAAAGCCGATTGTTGCCGCGATCAATGGCCCCGCCGCCGGCGTTGGTCTGGTCCTGGCCTGTTTTGCAGATATCCGCTTTGCGGTGCCTGATGTAAAATTCACAACTGCCCACGGCAAGCTCAACTTCCCGGCTGAATATGGTTTGTCCTGGTTGCTCCCGAGGCTGATCGGGCTACCATGGGCGATTGATCTGTTGCTAACCAGTCGAATCTTTACTTCGGATGAGGCGTTCAGTCTTGGCCTGGTCAACAGGATTATTGAGCCCGACCTGCTGATGAAAGAGACCTATGCGTATGTCGGGCAGATGATTGAGACAGTGTCGCCCGGATCCTTAAGAGAAACCCGATGGCAAATATACAAAGACCTCCACAGGGATGTGGCCACGTCGGTGAAAGATAGTGAGAGGCTGATCGATTCAATGAGTCAGCAGAAGGATTTCGCCGAGGGTGTGAATGCGTTTCTCGAGAAGCGGGCGCCCGACTGGACCGGGGAATAAACGGTGATAGGGGTAATAAACATGAGATTAGTTGGAGAGTGACTTGAGTACAGAATTAGCAACCGGATACGAATTACAGGATGAGCCCTATTACCTGCCGCTTGCAGATGAAGTTGAGGTATTCATGGCGGCCTACGAGCAGCGACTTCCTGTACTTCTTAAAGGACCAACCGGTTGCGGCAAGACTCGATTTGTAGAGTATATGGCGCACCGTATTTATCGCCAGGCCGGGAATACTATCGAACAGCCCCTGCAGACGGTTGCCTGCCATGAGGATTTGTCGGCAACGGATTTGGTCGGCAGGTTCCTGCTTAAGGGTGAGGAAACAGTCTGGCAGGATGGACCGCTATCGAGAGCGGTGAAAGAGGGTTCTATCTGTTATCTCGACGAGATAGTTGAAGCCCGCAAAGATTCCACCGTATTGATTCACTCGCTAACGGATCACAGGAGAATTCTGCCGGTAGAAAAGCTGGGGATCATACTCGAGGCGCACCCGAACTTTCTGCTGGTGATTTCCTATAATCCTGGATACCAGAATGTGCTGAAAGACCTGAAGCCAAGCACCCGTCAGAGATTCATCTCTATCGATTTTGACTATCCTGAACACGCCGAAGAGGCCAGGATCATTGCCCATGAGAGTGGTGTAAGCGCAACATTTGCTGATCAACTGGCGCGCATTGGGCAGAAGATCAGAAATCTGCGAAGCCATGGTTTCGATGAGGGTGTCAGCACCCGGTTACTGGTCTATGCCGGGCAATTGATTGTTCAGGGCGTGCTCCCGCGTCGCGCCTGTGATGCCGCCATATCCAAAGCGGTTTCAGATGACATTGAAGTACAGCGAGCGATTGCTGAATTGGTCGATGCAGTCTTCCCCGCCGACTAGGTCTATATTTCGTGACGGCTAAAAACACGTACAGTCCAGAAGAGGCGGAGGAACGGCTTCGGCTGATCAATCGGGATACTGCCGAGCTTTTCGGGTCGACAGTGGCTTCACTTGGCACTGCGTTGTCCCCCGACCAGATAAAATACTTTACCGAAAGTTGTGTCAGCATTGCTGATTCTGGCTGGCGTTCATTTGAGACAGTGAACCTGCTGCTGGAATTCGCCGCGTTGAGTGATCATCCGCCCCGACTGATGGTCATCACGAACGTCGCCGAACAGCTCTCGGGCTATTCATTTGAACCTGCCGCCAATTACCTTCAGATGGTGCTGGACGGGTTCGCCATCGACAGGTCGGCGGACATAGTTGAGCTGGAGCAGGCCGGTTTAGCGCTGCATGCGAAGTACCCGCAGGCCTCAGGTTTGATTGGAAGTTACTTTAGCGCCGCGAGATTTCTTCTTGCCCGGGATGATACAGACAATCTGTTCTGTTGGGTGGAAGTGGCCCGTGGCATGTTCGACCTTGGTCGGGATGACCTTGCCCGCTTCCTGTTATTGAGTGAGCAGTCGGTGAATGCGTCCTGGGCTATCGCCAGGCAGTTTCAGGTGAAAACTGCGCAGGGCTGCCTGATCTATCTTGAGCATGTCGGCCACCTGCAGGATCGGTTTACCGACTCTCAAATGCAGCTGGCCGAGCATGCGATGCTGAAACATGTGGGCTCGTCGTTTGAAGACCTGATCGAATCTTTCGAATCTCTTCGTGTTTTTGATCCGGACCAGGTCTCCCTGATCCTGGAGTTGGGCGCGGACATTGAACATGCGAACAGTTTAGCGGCGTTCCATAGAAATGCGGGAAAGCTGCCATTGGTTCGCCAGAACGTCATCCGTCAATGGGTTCGGTTCGGCAATGAAGTTACCAGGGGTAACGAGCTTGCCGGACAGGCTTACTTCAATCTGGAATCGGTGCAATCGAACGAGATGCTTGCGTCTCTTCAGGGGCAGGTTTCCTTCGAAGATCACCGGCGGACATTCGATCTGCTGGCCGAAGCGATTACCGCAAGAAATGTTGTCGTGGAGAGCGTCCCTGAGGCTTCCACAGACACCAACCGCAACCTTGAGGGGCTTCGCGGCGATAGTGACCGACTGATGCTGCCCGATAACGATGGCAGGGTGGTGCGGTTGCCTGATTGCGTCAATATCTTCGAAGCTGAGTCTGACAACTTCGGGTTCTACAAAGTCTCGCTTTTCCACCAGCTCGGTTATGCAGAGTTTGGTTGCTTTGCACAGATTGAAACAATTGACAGCGTGCTGTGTAACTATCCTGACCGGCAGCTGGCAGAGCGTCTGTTCCTGATTGCTGAGGATGCGAGAATCGACTGGCAGGTCTCGATTCGTTACCCAGGCATGCAGGCGCAGCTGACCCTGCAAAAAAGCCGGGCTGCCCAGACGAGGCAGGTCAAAGAGCGAACCCGGAAGGGGCAGTTACTGGAGGTCCTGGTCCAGACGAGCCTTGACTCACCCTATGAAAAGTATGTGCGTGAAATCTACTGGCCCGAGGCGGCACTCCTTTGGCAAACACTGGGTACCTTAAAGCAGGCAACTGCCAACATCGATGACGTGCTGAATGTCGTTGCCCAGTGTTACCGGTTACTGGCGTCGCCGGATGACGATGTGTCCGGGCAGAGGACGGCTGACCTGACGAAAGAAGAGCTAAACGCTCTGCTGGAAGAACTGCCTGAGCCCGTTCCCTATCGGGGGCAGATTGATGTAGAGCAGGTTAACGCAACACTAAAAATTGAGGCGCTGGTTGAAGCGCTCCAGGAACAACTTGAATCGATACCCGACCATCCTCCGGGTGCCGAGATACCTGGAAGTGACCAGGACCAGGTTGAACTCGGTGACCTGAAGAAAGGCGATGTCGGAGAAGGCGTAGCCATGTTACTCACTGAACTTGAGAATGAACTTGGAAGTGAGCCAGGAGAAATTGATCCGGGCGACAGAGAAGGGCTATTTGAGTTTCTGGGTGGAATATCCTCGCGCTCGCGCGACGCCAGCGAACATCACTATGATGAATGGGATTACCAGATTGCAGATTACAGGTCCAGGTGGTGCACGTTGTTTGAGCACAGGGAGATGGACGCGGACGAACAGTATGTGCACACGGTTCTCAGGGATCATCAGGATCTGGCGAGAAAGATTCGCCAGCAGCTCAACAAGGTGAAACCGGAAATGTTGCGAAAGGTAAAAGGCGTCGAGGAAGGAGAAGAGCTCGACCTGGAACGGACCATTTCATACGTGGTTGATCGCAGGGCCGGGTTAACACCCGATGACAATATTTACATCCAGCGTCAGAGAAAAGACCGGGATGTTTCTACTCTGTTCCTGTTGGATATGAGTGCATCGACTGACGACATCATTCCTGACCCTGATGTGGTGCCTTTGGAACCACTGGATATTGATGATGATGAATATCTCGTCGATTTCTTTCGAAAGAAGAAGGAGGCCGATGATGTCGCCCGAAGAATCATTGATGTAGAAAAGGAGTCTGTGGTGCTGATGGCAGATGCCCTTGAAAACCTGGGCGATGCTTACTCGGTCTGTGGTTTTTCCGGGTACGGGCGGGAGCAGGTTGATTACTATCTTTGCAAGGATTTCGATGAACCCTTCAATGCGCTGAGCAAGGGGCGTATCGGTGGAATCAAGCCCTGTCGGAGTACCCGTATGGGACCACCGATCCGTCACGCGACCCGTCGTCTTATCGAAACGGGCTCCAGGATCAAGGCGCTCATCATCATGTCAGACGGTTATCCCCAGGATCATGATTATGGTACCGACAGGAATTCACGGGACTATGGTTTGATGGATACAATGAAGGCGTTATCGGAGGCCAAGCAACAGGGCGTGCTGACCTACTGCCTGACGGTTGATCCGTCCGGTCACGATTACCTGCGCGCTATGTGCCCGGACAGCCAGTACATGGTGATTCAGGATCTGGAACAGTTGCCCGAAGAGGTCTCCCGCGTCTACAGAAGCCTGACCGGCTAGCCCGTTTGTATCGGCAAATAGTCGCTGACTGAACTGGATGTGAACCCTGTCAACTTGAGATAGGATGGTTTCAGCCCAATAACAAAAACAAGAACACCAGCCAAAGCACAATGACAGAAATATCTGATGACTCAACCGGCAGCTATCACCATGGCGATCTTCGCCAGGCGATACTCAAGGCCGCCTGCGATCACCTGCGACGTGAGAATGCCGAGTCGCTTAGTCTGCGTGCGCTGGCGAGGGAAATTGGTGTTTCACAAACGGCCCCTTATCGCCACTTTGATTCGAAGAACGCCCTGTTTGCCGGTATTGCCACCTGGGGGTTTCAGATTCTGGGCGGTCAGATGGCGGCATCGCTGTCCGACCAGACGTCGCCCATGGAATCATTTCTGAACCTTGGGCGTTGTTACCTCGAGTTTTCACGCGAACATGTCGAAAAGTACCAGCTGTTTTTCGATTCAAGTCTGGTTGAATTCGATGAGTACCCGAAGCTGCAGGAAGCGAGCGGCGTTTGCTTCGACCATTTGCTTAACGTGATTCGGTTAGGTAAACAGGACGGCTTGTTTGTTGAGCGTGAAGAGGAAGAAATTGCGGCCATTATCTGGGCAGGTCTTCATGGAATGGCGAGTCTGCTGAGGTTGGATCATAGACGTCAGGGCATGATTGATCAGCCCGTGGGAAAAGCGATCAGGTTTCTAGCCGAACAGCAGGATCAAACGCTCAAGTTGTTATTGCGGTCCGTTCTTAAGTAGTTGCCTGAGAACCGGTTAAAAACTCAAACCAGCAACCAGACAATTAGCCGGGCAATTAACTAGGGAAGGGTCTTCTGCAGAAGTGCTGCAACCTCGCGAACTTTGCGACTCCCTGGTTGTGCCTTGCCGAGTGTGCTCATTCCCTGAAGTCCAACCAGAAGCTGGTCTGCAAGATCTGCAGCCGACAGGGTAGATTGAATGTCACCGCCGTCGAGTCCGCGTTCGAAAGCCTCCAGGTAAAACTGCCTCATATGTGTGAGCGCGAAATTGAGTCTGCGGGTTAATTTGAGACTCTTGCCCCGTAAGTTAACTGCCAGGGTACCGATTGGGCATCCGATGAAATAGCGCTTGCCCTCAGATCGAATGTAACTGGAGGCAATGCGCTCGATTTCGGCAGACAGCTGTTTCCTGGGGCCAATATCGGATGAAAAATTATCCTCCAAAGCTGTCTCAGCGAGGTTCCAGACGTGGTTGACTACATCAACTGCCAGCGCTTCCTTGTTTTCGAAGAAATGATAGAAGCTCCCCTTGGTTGAGGAGGTCAGCCCGCAGAGTTCATCGACCGTCACAACATCATATCCGCTAACAAGGAATCGTGATGTCGCCGTGTCGATGATCAATTCTCTACGATTTGATTTTCGTGCCATGACGCTATGATATCAAGGGATATCCTCGCTGGCTGCTGTTTTTAAGGCGATCTGGCAATGAGTGGCTCTCTGCTTCAACCTTCGTGTTACCTGGCTGGCGCCGACTGCCAGTTCGTCTCTCTTTGTAAGCCGGGCTGATGCTCTCCACCCGGTGCTGTTGCTTGCGAAGCTATAGGGCCTGATACTTTCGGCTTACCGCCGTGACGGTTCAGGCGTTATCATTGCTGCGGCATTTGCGTGGCTGACAATTGATTCAGGCGGCGCTGATTGCCTGACTCATCAAGGAGAAACCATGAAGAAGCCTCTGCTAGCCATTACGATGGGCGATCCCGCGGGTGTGGGAGCGGAAATCGTTGTAAAGGCCTACCGTCAACTGGACAGTGGTTCAGCCATGACCTTTGTCATCGGTTCGGCAGATTGTCTACGCCAGGCGATGCTGCAGACCGGCTGCAATCACCAGATAAGGGTCATAGAGTCTCCCGAAGCGGTGGAGGATCTGCCGCAAACCATTCAGGTGCTTGAACCCGTTTCATTCGACGCTGCCAGCCTGGTAACAGGGCAGGTGGCGGCTTCCTGTGGGGAGGCCGCAGTCAGGTACTTTGAAACGGCTGTAACGCTGTGTCTTGATGGGCGAGTTCAGGGCGTGGTGACCTGTCCCATTAATAAGGAAGCTGTTCACGCGGCGGGTTTTCATGGGGACATTGGTCACCAGGAAATCCTTGCCCGAATGACCAGTGCGGATTTAACGGCGACAATGCTGATGACAACCGGGTTGAAGGTTGCTCATCTCTCAACCCATAAATCGCTCGCTGAGGCGGTCGCCTATGTGAAACAACCCGTTCTGGTAGAAAAACTCAGGCTGACCGTTGAGAGTCTTGAGCGTTGGGGGATCAGCAACCCATCGGTTGCGGTGGCTGCACTAAATCCCCATGGCGGTGAGGGTGGGATGCTGGGACGCGAAGAAATCGACGAGATCGCCCCTGCCGTAGAAACCTGCAAAGCCCTGGGGCTGGATGTCAGGGGTCCTTTCCCGGCCGATTCGGTTTTCTATCGGGCAATCAATGGTGAGTTCGATGCCGTACTTGCGCTTTATCACGACCAGGGGCATATCGCGATCAAGGTTCATAACTTCGAGGAAAGTATTACGGCTACCATGGGTATTCCTTTTATTCGTACTTCTGTAGATCACGGTACGGCGTTTGATATTGCAGGACAGAATCGTGCCGATGCGAGCGGGCTGGTCCAGGCAACTCAGGCAGCTATTAGTATGTTAAATCAATCACTTACATAGTATTTCGTCTGTGTTACAGTCGCTTGCTATAGTCACTGGCCCACCAGGGTGAATGACGCCGGAACACACCTTCATGCAATGGAAAAATTGGTCGGGTCGCCAACAGACCTCACTGGAATCTCTTGTCTTTGTCCGCAGCGAAGCTGACGCTTCTGCGGTTGTACGCCAGTCTGCGCAGGCAGGTAAAACGATTCGTGTCGCTGGTGCCGGCCACAGTCATGCACCTGTGGTCACCAATGATTCCGTCATCATCGATAGCAGTGGCCTGGCAGGCGTTCTTGATGTCGACAAGCAGGCTCAGGAGGCCTGGATCAGGGCGGGTTCTTCGATTTACAGTCTCGGCGGCCAGTTACACGACCATGGACTGGCGTTAAGAAACCAGGGTGATATAGACCGTCAGTTGCTTGGCGGCGCTATTGCGACCGGGACTCATGGTACGGGTCGAAACCTCCAGAATATTTCGGCCTCGGTCACTGGGCTGCACATCATATTAGCCAATGGCGAACAGGTAGAGTGCTCGAAAAGCGAGCGACCTGAGCTCTTCGAAATTGCTCGCCTCAACGTGGGGTCTGCTGGCCTGATAACACGTATCAGGATGAAATTGCAGGAGAGCGCGGTCCTCAGCGAACAGATTCGCATCGCTTCCTATGCTGACACCGTCGATCAACTTCCCGACCTGATTGCTGAGAACGACAGAGTTGAATTTTTCTGGTATCCGGGGACTGACGAAGCCAATATCAAGACAATCAATCCCGTGGCCTCCGGACCCGAATACCCGTTGGCGGAAGAGGGTGGCAGAGTGGCCTGGAGCTACGAGGTCCTGCCAAGTCATAGACCACATTTACATACGGAAATGGAATACAGTGTGCCCGCAGCAAATGGCCAGGCGTGTTTTGCAGAGATTCGACAACTGATCCATAATCGGTTCCCGGATGTGCAGTGGCCCGTGGAATATCGCACGGTTGCTGCCGATGATATCTGGCTGTCGATGGCGTCAGATCGCGAGACCGTCACAATATCGGTTCATCAGGACATCAGGCTGGATGAAGAGCCTTACTATCGGGCCTGTGAAGAGGTGTTCCTGGCTTATGGTGGGCGTCCCCACTGGGGCAAGGTGAATTATCTGCACGGCGATGACTTTGCCCGCATCTATCCACGGTGGCATGATTGGTGGCGTGTTCGTGATAAGCATGACCCGGAAGGTGTATTCCTTAATGACTATGCAAGAGGTCTGCGACCCCGGTAGTCTGTTACCTGAAACTGTTAACCCTTACTTAATAAACTAGAGAAACTGCTGAGCTGAATATGTCCTATAAAAATGTTGCGATCGATTATGTTGATAAAGTGGCGATCCTTAAATTTAACGCGCCTGAGGTATTAAACGCATTGTCGCCTGATATGGTCCAGGAACTGTCGTCTGCTATCACAGACATCATCCGAAGTGATGCGCGATGCCTGTTAATAACCGGAGAAGGCCGCGCATTCTGTGCGGGTGCCAACATCCAGAAAATGGGGGGCGCTGATGGTCTTCCCCCTGCCGGGAGTGTGCTTGAAACGCATTATCACCCGGTGATGACCAAACTGCGGAACATGGAAATCCCAATGGTAAGTGCCGTCAATGGTCCGGCAGTGGGAGTAGGCATGAGCTTCGCCGTGATGGCAGATATTGTTGTCGCAGCTCGAAGCGCTTACTTCCTGCAGGCGTTCGCAAACATTGGGCTGGTTCCCGATGGCGGTGCTACCCATCTGCTTCCTCGTATCATTGGATGGAGGCGGGCAGTTGAACTCTCTATGCTCGCCGAGCGTTTGCCCGCCGAAACCGCACTTGAATGGGGGCTGGTTAACAGGGTCGTAGATGACGACAAGCTCATGGAAGAGGCGATGGGTTTCGCCACGCGCCTGGCGAATGGACCAAGGTCACTTGGCCTTATGCGTAAAGCGTACTGGGAGACGTCTTCCAACAGTTATTCCGAGCAGTTCCAGCTGGAGGCTAACCTGCAGGGAATTGCCGGAGCATCGGAAGACAACAAGGAGGGTATTAAGGCTTTTCTGGAGAAACGTCCCGCCAAATTCACGGGCAAATAGTCGCACAAGTTGCTGAATATCCACCGTGAATTCACCCTAATTGCCGGGCAGCATCCTTGCTGCGACAGTGGTATTATCGTCCGCTGTTTAAATTGGTACAGACCAGATTCAGGAGCCTAAGAAATGCCATTGGTATTAAACGAAGATCAAAACATGCTGAAGGATTCTGCAAGGAATTTCTGTTCAGACAATACCCCCATCACCCAACTGCGTCGTCTGCGTGATGATAAAGATGAATCAGGTTTTGATCGCGATACATGGCGGCAGATGGTTGAACTCGGCTGGGCTGGTATTACAGTTCCCGAAGACTTTGGTGGCCTTGGATTTGGTTACATGGGGCTTGGGGTCGTGATGGAAGAATGTGGTCGAACCCTGACTGCTTCCCCCTTGTTTGGAACTGCGGTGTTAGGTACCAGCGCCATTCTGCACGGTGGTACCCAGGAACAAAAAACTGAATTACTTGGCCAGGTAGTCGGCGGCGAGTTGCTGCTGGCACTTGCGCTGGAAGAGACGGCTCATCACAACCCCTACGGCGCCAGCACGACCGCCGAAAAATCCGGCGCTGGTTACAAGGTAACAGGCGGCAAAAAGTTTGTGCTTGATGGTCATGTTGCTGACAAGCTTGTGGTTGTTGCAAGGTCATCGGGTAATGCGGGTGATCGTGATGGCCTGACGTTGGTGTTAGTGGATCGTGAAGCGAGCGGCGTATCGGTGACACGGACTATTATGGCTGACAGCCGAAACGCAGCCAACATTGAGTTTGCCGGTGCAGAAGGTGTGTTGCTGGGAGAGGAAGGCAAGGGTGCTGATGTACTCGACAAAGTGCTCGATACTGGTCGTATTCTGCTGGCAGCAGAAATGCTGGGTAGCATCCAGGAGTGTTTTGAACGAACAATCGAATATCTCAAGACCCGTGAACAGTTTGGCGTCCCCATTGGATCTTTCCAGGCGTTGAAACACAGGGCTGCGCAAATGTTCTGTGAAGTAGAACTCTCGAAGTCTGTTGTATTGGAAGCGTTGTCGGCACTGGATGAAGACTCAGATCAGGTGGCTGAACTCGCCAGTCTTGCCAAGACCCGTCTCAATGACACCTATAATCTGGTCAGCAGTGAAGGTGTGCAGATGCACGGCGGTATCGGCATGACCGATGAGTACGAGATTGGGTTCTTCATGAAGCGGTCACGAGTTTGTGAACATGCGCTGGGTGGTTCAGCTTTCCACCGGGATCGATACGGCGTCCTGCAGGGTTACTAAAACCGTTCGTAACAAAACTGTTCTTGTAAAAAAATAGGCCTTGCAATGCAAGGCCTACAGTTTTGTTCGCGCAAACGTTTCCGTTTTCGCACTTCACGATTCCAAGCGTCCCACGGGGAGATCTTTGTCCTTGGCATCTTTCGTGCTATGGCAGAGTTTATTGTCCGCCTTAAGGTAGATCTCGCGATCTGGATTAAACATACGCCTGTTTGGGTCAGAAGTTAAAGACCCAATGTTTATGAACAGATTGGGTTTAGACTTTCTGGCGATATTGCGCTTAAAAACAGGGCCTGGCGCGACTAGGCCTCACGAAGTATTCCGGGTTGGTTCATGCTGCAGTTGAAAAAGTCGCAGAGGATGGGCCGAAATCGGTCCATGTCTACCAGAAAGGCATCGTGTCCCTGGATGGATTCCAGCGAGTGAAAGATGACATCGCGTTTACCGTCCTCAAGTCCATCAGCAATACGCTTCTGGTGCGATATAGGAAACAGCAAGTCTGTTTCAACACCGATCACCAGTGCCCGACTGGCACCCACTCTGGCGAGCCCGTGCTCGACGGATCCGCCGTGGTCGGCGACGTCAAACAGGTCCATAGCCCGTGAGAGGTAGAGATAGCAGTTGGCATCAAAAGTACCGATGAATTTGTTGGCGTGGGCTTCAAGGTAGGATTCAACTTCGAAGTCCAGGCCAAATGATTCGCCGGTCTGTCTTTCTTCCGGAATCAATTCCCGGCCAAAACGTTGTTCCAGTTCTGCCGCACTTCGATAGGTGAGCATGCCGAGCTTTCTGGCAAGACGCATGCCCAGAACGGGTTCTTCTTCAGCGGCGTAGTTGCCGTGATTCCAGATGGGGTCACTTCGAATAATCTCCCGCTGCAGGGAGCGAAGGGAGATAGCAAATGGCGCTGCCCTTGCTGAGCCGGAAATGCTGACAAGGCTTTCAGCAAATTCCGGGAAAAGTATGGAGTAGGCGATCGACGTCATACCACCCATGGATGCGCCAACGACGGAATGTAATCGATCCAGACCAAGGGATTCGACTACTTTGTGCCCGGCGCGGGCAACATCTTCTATCGTTAATACGGGAAAGTTCAGTCGGTAGCGTTCGCCGGTTTCCGGATTGATGCTGGTGGGTCCCGTCGAGCCAAAGCAGCTACCCAGCGAATTGATGCAAATGACGAAGTACTTGGTGGTATCAATTGGCTTGCTTTCGCCAACCATCTGTTCCCACCAGCCCGATGAGGGATCAGCCTCGGAAGAGGCGGCGTGGGCAGAAGGTGACAAGCCGGTAAACAGTAAAATCCCGTTATCTTTCTGGAAGTTCAGCTCACCCCAGGTCTCATAGGCAATCGTTGGGCTTTCAAGATGCCCGTGGCGCATTTTGAATGCCCCGTTGACCTGGTGAAATTTTCTTGCTGAACCCATATTGGCTTTTGGCCGTTGTCTTTAGGAGGGTCGTTAGTTTGCCAATAACTCGTTCTTTTCTCTAGCCCTGTCAGTTGATCATCTAACCCATTGATAATGCAGAGTTTAATTATCTGACCCTGCTTGATTCTGTAGCATCTTTACCGATGAGTAGGTAGAGACCCCATAAGGCACCAGATAGGTCAGTGCGATCTGCACGATCTGCTGGCGACCCAGCTCCAGTGCCAGTAGCCCCGGACCGTGATTGATCAGGGCGAGAATCGTACCAACAACCAGCGCGACTTTGAGGGCGGTTAACACAACGGGTCTGAGAAACATCTGGTTGATCATCGTCAATGAGGGTGCATGTTGAATATCGACATAATCTGAACGGCTTTTGCGATTATTGCAACACGGGTGTCACTGGGCGTAATCTGTGCAATATGGATATTCCAGGCCTAAGGCTTTTTATTGCGCTTTCCCGAAACCTCCATTTCGGGAAAACCAGCGAAGAGATGCACATGTCTCCCTCGGCGGTGAGTCGCGCGATACAACGACTCGAGGATCAACTTGGGCACCCATTGCTGGTGCGCGACAACAGATCTGCCCAGCTAACAGAGGAGGGACAGATATTCCTTGAGTACTCCCTTGAAGTCGTCAAACGGTGGGAGACCCTGCAACGGGACCTCGAGGGTAAATCTGATGTTCTAAGGGGCCAGCTGACACTGTTTGCCTCCGTTACCGCCAGTCAGAGCATTCTTCCAACCGTCCTGTCTGATTTTCGAAAGCGGTACCCGGAGATTCATATTCAACTGGAAACCGGATATGCAGTGAATGCACTCTCGAAATTGGCTGAGGGAATTGATGTTGTTGTCGCGGCGCTTCCGGTTGACGGCAGTGACTATGATGAGCAACTCGAGAAGCGAATCATTACCTCGATCCCGTTGCAAACCGTTGCGCCAGCAAACCACCGTTTGGGTGAACTCCTGGACATCGAGCCCATTGACTGGTCATCCGTTCCGCTGGTGCTGCCTTCTACTGGTCAGGTACGAAATAATATCAATACCTGGCTCCGAAACCAGAATATAGTGCCTAACGTATATGCTGAGGTGCCGGGGAATGAAGCTATCCTGTCATTGGTGGCTCTGGGATGTGGCGTAGGGTTTGTCCCGGAGCTGGTCATTAAGGATAGCCCGCTGGCAGATCAGGTTGAGCTGCTTGAAGACGGCCCGGACCTGGAAGATTTTCATGTGGGTTTTTGTACCAGGAAAAAGAGCCTGAAAGTCTCTCCTATCATTCGAGCCTTCTGGGAGTCGATACCAGAAACATCAGAGGGAAACTAACACCGGGGTTGGCTAGTCCACGCGGGTCAGTGGATGCCTGGCCAGTTTTTCTACCATGTCGCATTCAGCGCCGTTGAGTTCAGGAAACTGCTGTAGCAATGCCTGAATGATGGCGCCTGCCGTCGGTGGTTCGCGCAGGTTTGCATGCTCCCAGAAATTTTCTACGACCCATTTAGCGGCTTCGAGACAGGGGGTGGTGTAGTGATCGCTCTGGTAGCGATGTCTGATCATCTGCTCGGCTTTGGCAAGATCCTTTGGAATAACAATACCGTTACGGGCAGCCCATTCAAAAATTTGTTCGCTGAGCAGGTAGGTCTTGCCAAAGTACTTTCGACTCTTAATTACCAACAGGTCTTTATGCAGCGCTGCGCGGATCAGGTTCTCGGTTGCAAGCACCTCATCGTCCAGTGCGGCGTGCTCTTTACCTTTCAGGAACATGGCGCGATGGGGCACGCAACCGGTCAGCAGGTTAGCTGTCTCTTCTATCGTCCAATGAGGGTAAGAACACCATTCCAGAGCGTAATGGTAGTACTCATCGGGGAACTTGAAAAACAGGCGCCTGGGCGCGATAGGCCCTGTTTTACTTTCTTGTGTGTTATCTTGCACGCTTGTTGTTTGCCTGGATTTTTGTGACGCTATGAGAATGTTAGTCAATCGAAGATTGAATTGGCAGCATTAAACTTATGCGCTGACTGACGGGCGGATATATCGGAGTAAACGGCAGCTTTTGTGAATAGATATTATGAAAATTAGTAAACTTACACCTAATGTATCGATGGATGCAGACAACTCAAGGGGTGGCATCAATCTACGTTTTGACCTGACGGAACAGGAGACAACCCGGCTTTCTGAAAAGTGGGATATTGCGGGTTGGTCGATCCGTTTTATCTTTCTGCCGCCTCACCAGACGTTGGAGTTGGAAGAAGGGAACCACTACCTTAAAGTTATCGTTGGGAAATTAGCTAACCTTGGCCGCGGTTGTTTTGCGGAGGATTTTGCGGTTCGATCCACGCGACTCGAAAAGACACGCGTTTTATCGGGTCCAGGGGGGCTGCTCTGCGCGCTTTTCACCGAAGCTCCGGATATTCCGCCGAATATTCACGCTATGTCCGATTGTGTATTCTCTGGTCCGATGGCGGAGCATCTGGTGTGGAAGAGTTTTAAAGAAAGGTTCGGTGCATTTACGGACTATTTTGACGACCTTGATAATCATATGGCGAACGGGTTTCATTTGCTGGACTCTCAAGGTGCGGAAATCACTTATGTCAACTTCTGGACCTGCGGTAAAAATGGGGATGTCTCTACACATAACCATGCTCAGGCCCCATCACCTGCAGGACCGGCTTTCGCCGAGGTGCACCTGGTGCTCAATAATGGAACCGGGACCGCAGGCATGTATGAAACTCCGGGCCCGGATTCTGAGACGCGGAACCTCCATGTCATGAAGCGAGGTGACGAGCACGGGGCATTTTTCGAGCACCGGGCTGGAACGCCCGTGCTGCTTGATAATGGTGCCGTTAAATACCCCTGGCATGGGTGGCAGAGTGGTAACGATGACGAGGATCTCCAATCCTATGATTTCGTCGCCGCGTTTGAAATCAGCCCTGAGTATGCGGTGATCCAAACGGCCGAAGTATCCTGACGTTAACTAAAAAACCATGACAGGTTGCAACTTGAGGGCGAATTGTTTTCAATTCCTTTTTCTTTTGTAAGTCACACTTTGCGAGTCATTTGACGGCTCCTTTGTAACCACCCAGCATTAACAGTAAATAGGCAGTAGTTCATGGCGGATACAGTCAATCTTGTTCTTTACCCCGAGGTCCAGGAAGGATTAGAGGTCGCGGAAGTTAAGGAAAAACTCCAGAAAACTCTTAGTGTCGATGCGGCAACAGTCGAATCCTGGTTTTCCACAGAAAACCCTACTGCGATCCTGAAGGACGTAGAGGAATCCGTCGCGACCAAATACCTCAGCGCCATCCAGGAATGCGGTGCGCAATGTAATCTCCAGCCCAGTGGAGGCGATAAGGCTAGCTGGGGACTCGAGAAAATGACAGCGGCGGATTTCAAGGATCTGTTTATTTGTCCTTCCTGTGAGCACGAAGAGCGGGTTGATCGGGGCACCAAACTGGAGCAATGCCCGGAATGTGGCCTGGTGATGGCGAAGTGGGAAGAAAAAATGCGGGAAGAGGCGGAGAAAGAGAAAATCCGTCGCCGCCTGTTGCGTGACCAGCGATTACAGGGAGACAAACAGGGCGAACTGGACGCCAAGCGTAACGAACTTGCGCGATTAAGAGAGATGGAACGGGAGATCATGAAGGAGCTTGGGATCAGGCCTCCAGGTGCCCTCTGGCTTTTGTTTGAAAAATACACCATCTCACTAAGCTTCGCGATCAGCATGTCGATCGTCGCTCTGACCGGCGTTGGCTTTCGTTACGTTGATTTGTACCTCGAGCATCTCGCCTATGAAGAAACCGTAGAGGCGGCCCCTACCGAACAGATTCAGGGCGTTGCGCCGATCGTTGCGGCCGCGGTGGAAATGCAGCAGCAGGGTAACCAGGCGGTCATCATGGAAATCGCTGATGCAACGCAGGTTATACGTGGATCTGGCGGGGATGCACGTCAGGAGATTATGCAGACGGCGCAGCAAATGATGAAAGGTGTTGATCCAGAAAAATTCCTGGATATTGCCAGCAAAATGGCCCCGACCGTGGCAATAGCTAAACTGGCGCCGGGAGAGGTTGAGCCTGCGCCGGTTAATCTGGACACGATCGGTGGTATCTCCGGACTGCAGGGGGTCTCAACTTTTAGCCCGGATGAACTTCAGGCAATGTCCCCGCCGCTGCTGGAACACGGGCACGAAAAGATTCTGAGTGTATTGACAGATAAACAGTTCATCAAAGATACACTGAATCCTGAAGGCCCGGAGATCCTCGTCGAGGCGATAGATGAAATGGACGGATCTGCCATCGTTAATCTGCTGAGCAGTATCGGGCGAGATCAGGAATGGGATCAATACCTGTTATCACAGGTTAAACGGTACCTTCTGAATGCCGATTTTGACGCTGCTGAGAAGCTTGCTGATCGAATCAGGAACCCTGCCGTCAGGATCAACGCTTTCGCCATTATGATGGAGGAATACCTGCTACTTGAGGATTTCTCGGCAGTCAAGGTGCTAAGCTCAAGGGTTAGGCTGGATCTGGATAAGATTGAAAGTCCGGATGCAAGAGCAAAGGTGATCCTTGAACTGGGCAAGCGAATGGCCGGGGTGGGCAGTCCCACTGAACCGGCTGAGTCGATGAGCAGGGTTCAGCGCATGGCCAATGACAGCGACGAACCAGCCGAGAAAGCTGCCCTGAATTCACGGCTGGCCGTGGCTTATATGAACGGAGGGGATAAGGCGCAGGCCAAGCGCCTGCTGCAGAGTGCACAGCAAACCGCCGGACGGATTTCGGCACTTGATGAACGAATATTTGCTTTTACGATGTTGGCGCAACGCTACTACGACGTTCGCAACAACACTCTGGCCAGTGAGATTTTGTCGGAAGCCTCGGTCCTGGCGGCGACACGACTGGAGTATCAGGCGCGATCGGTTGCCTTCGGTGAGATAGCAATTGCCCAGGCGTATATCGGAGACTTTGCCGGTGCAAGGGCGTCGATAGACAATGCTGCCGATGGCAAAGGTAAACAACAACTCGTGGCGAAGGTGGCCGAAATGCTGTTGGGCGAGGAACGGTTTTATGAATCCTTGTCATGGATGGAAACCCTGACGGATGAAGTGGAATATTCAAGGCTCGAACTCCGGCTATCAACCGCACTCTTTTACTCAGGTCGAAGCCGGGAAGCACTCAACAGGATTGAGCAGTCTGCTCCCAGGATGCAACGGATCTATGAATTGTCGGAAAGGGGACTGCTTACCAGTCAATATGCCCGATTCCTGTCCAGGCTCGGGAGCGAAGAGCGCTCAGAACAGTTGTTCGACGAGGCCCAAGCCATCAGCAAAGATCTGACCGGTCGAAAATCACAGATAAATCTGGCGCTGGTAGCGCTTGATCGCGCGAGGGTTTTTCAGGTGGCAAAAGCCAAGGACATTGTGATCAATGAGCTTACCGATACGGTGGTCAAGGACCCGATCGAGACTGAAGTGCTGGCGACAGAACGGATTATCATGAACCTGCTGCCTGAGGGAACCGGCGTAAAATAAGGGGGTAGAGTCGATATATGCTCAAAGGGAATGCTGATTATTCTTTATCTGCCCCTTAACATTGAATTTAGAATATATAGAATGCAGGCTGTTAAGAACTGATCTCCAGGTGAAACATGTCTGCTTGCCAATGTTGCGACTCATCGCACACTGAATTGCCCTCCCTTGAACCGCTCAGCCGGCCAGAGGAAACGCCCGCGCGCGTCACCTTGTTCAACTGGGTCACCGTGTTAATGGCGACTGGCTGGGTAGGCATTGTGATCATAGCGTTAGAATTGGCAGGTCCACGCAATATGACGGCGGTGCCAACGCTGGAGGCGTTCCTTAAGACGCTACTGTGACGTCAGGCCGCCTCTGCATCCGGACCGTTGATCACACTGCAGTTTTTGAATTCGTCAGCAAAATAGTCCATAAAGCACCGTATCTTCGATGGAACGTGCCTGCCCGGCGAATAAACCGCATGTACGTTCGAGGGTGCTGGCTGAAACTCTGCCAGCACCTCAACGAGTTCACCCGTAGCCACTTTGTCACCTATCAGCCATCGCGGTACCTGGGTAATACCAAGCCCGCTCAAAAGGGCGCTGCGAAGCACTTCTGAATTGTTTGTCTGCAGGTTGCCTGACACCTTGATGTGGAGTGGCTCGCCAGCTTCCCTAAAGGTGGCCTGGTCGTGGCTGCCAAGGTCCGTATAGACCACATAATTGTGTTCTTTTAGGTCCCTGGGGTGCCTCGGAACGCTATGCTTTTTCAGATATTCAGGTGAGGCTGCGGTCATGGTGGGACTTGCACACAACTTTCGTGCGATCAGGTTTGAGTCGCGCAGTTTTCCCATCCGAAATGCAACGTCGACGCCTTCTTCAACCAGGTCAATCACCCGATCGTTCAGGGTGATGTCAATCTTGATATCCGGGTACTGCGCAAAGAAGTTTTCCAGTCTTGGTACGATGTGAAGTCGTCCAAATGCGACTGCCGCCGTCACGCGCACGACCCCTTTCGGTTGGGTTTGCAACAGCCCGACGTTCTGTTCTGCCTCTTCCACATCCTGCAGAATGGCGACACAACGCTCATAGTAGTCTGAGCCGGTATCCGTGAGGCGTAAGCTGCGGGTGCTTCGATTCAGCAGTTTTGCACCAAGCCACGATTCCAGTTCAGCGATATTCTTACTGACAGTGGGCTGTGTGCTGTTCAACTCTTTCGCAACGGCACTGAAGCTGCCGGTCTCGACAACCCGAATGAACATGTTCATGGCGGACAGGCGATCCATGGTAAGGACTATTCCGAAAAAGAATAGAGTGTATCTAAATCACGCCTATTATCAATTAATTATGAATAGATTACTGTGACGCCTTTCTTAAGGTTACACATCCGGTAATAATGGCGACCACAGAAGAAGCGAATAACGACAAAGACAACGAAATGGTCCGATCTGCTTTCCAGGACAAACTGACGCAGCTTCGCGCGAATAATTGCGAGGATCTGCCGACCCCGGAGCTAGCCATTTTGACCCGTACCATCGCCAGGTTACGGCGCGATGAGATGCACACCCGCTGTCTCCAGGTGGGTGAAACCGTCCCCAATTTTGAGTTTATCGATGCTGACAACGTTAACCGTAAGCTTTATGAAATGCTTGAGAGCGGCCCGGTCATCCTGAACTTTTTTCGAGGCTTCTGGTGCCAATACTGTAAGACAGAAATGGAGGCTTACGAGAATATTCAAACTCAACTGACCAGACTCGGATGCACCTATTTTGCGATTTCACCGCAGAAGCCGGAGACGGCGGGTAAGCTGCCTGAAAACTATCAGGTCATTTTTGACCGTGATAACAAAATCGCCAGAGATTTTGGCATTGTCTATACGCTGGAGCAGACGGAAAAAGACCTGTTTGAAAGGTGGGGATTGATGCTGGATAAAGTGAACGGTAGCGATGGTGGGGAGTTGCCCATCCCTGCGACTTTTATCGTCTGCAAGGACAGGACTATCGGCTACGAATACGTCGATGTGGACTTCAGGGCACGATGTTGCCCCGAACAACTGATAGAAGAGTTAAAACCCTTTTGTGACCGCGGTTAGCGTTGCGGTAACCCGGGACGGGCACTCACTGTTTCTATCGCTTCGTTCTAAAATTTCTTAGGGTTTTTCGAACAGCAGCGTAAACCGGTCAGTATTTCCCGTGACACTTTCCCGTCCCACCTCGTATCGTAATTCATCATCAGGCTTGTAATGCAGGTCCGAATAATCAACGAACTTGAACCCGGCGGCTTCAACCTCCTTAATCACCTGAACAGGGTCAATTCTTCTCCAGACCTCATAGCTTTCTGGCTGCATGTGTCTTCTCGTGTGATCCACTACGGCGTATCGACCACCTTTTTTAAGGACCTCGAATGCAGCTTTGTTCAGATTCGCCCGGCCGTCAGTGTCAAAGTTATGCATATTGCGAAAGGTCAGCACCATATCGATCCTGCGGATGCCAAAGCTGAATTCAGGCACCGTTGCACGACGCTCGTCGATCGTTGACTTACCGACCCCGTCAAACGGGATCACTTCAGTTGACGCAAAGCCGGGCTGATCGGCAATCATCCTGGCCACCGAGCTGGTGCCGATCGATAGATACAGGTTGCCTTTCTCTTCAAGCACGGGTCCCAGGATCTTTGTGTACCAGCCGCTGCGACCAGGGAGGAGTTCCAACACCTTCATGTCATCCTGTAGCCCAAGGAAGGTCAGCGTCTCGAGTGGTTGTCGGTTCCTGTCGCGTTCGCGATCGGCGTCTGTTCTTCGTTCGTGGTCGATGGCGGCACGAATCTTGACTCCCGTTGGCGTGGGGTCTGCTGCTCCAGCTAAAAGCGGAAACATCAGGGCAAGTACCAGAAGCAGTCTCATGAGGGCATCCTTTTTGCAAATCAGTTTTTATCTGCGCAGAATCCTAAAGCAATGGCTATGCGCTGTCAGTAGAATCGAGCTTTTAACCGTGACATAGTTCGTTGATATCTTGATTGGTTTGTTGAGGCAGGCAGGTTATGAAATTAAAACAGGTCGCCCTCGTTGCTGGTGAGTTGGCCCCCGTGCGTGCGCAGATCTTTGACATTCTTGGGCTTGAAGCGGACTACGATGACCCGGGCGTCGGTGCCTTTGGGTTGTGCAATAGCGTCATGGCCATTGGCGAGACCTTCCTTGAAGTCGTTAGCCCAAAAGAAGAGGGCACAACCGCAGGTCGCTTGCTGGAACGTCGTGGTGGCGATGGCGGCTATATGGTGATTTCTCTGGTGGACGACATTAAGAGGGTTAGTCAGCGAACAGACAGCCTCAAGATGAGGAAGATTTGGGAAGTCGATCGGGATGAGGTCAGTGCTTTTCATGTTCACCCGAAGGATATCGGCGCGGCGATTGTCTCCTTTGATGAAATGAGACCTGGCGATGAGTGGCTTTGGGCTGGACCTGGCTGGCGTGACAGGAAGTCGAGCCACGTTGGGGAAATTACAGCGGTGGATGTGCAGGCCGATGACCCTGAAGCGATTGCGACAAAATGGGCTGCTGCCTTTGATAAGGATTTTTACCCGGAGGGCGATGTCCTGCTGATGCCACTTGATGAAGGTGAAATCCGTTTTATCAAGGCAATCGATGGGCGGGGTGATGGTGTGACCGCAGTGGAGTTTTCTGTCACAGACAGGGCCGCTATTATGGCCGCTGCTGAGAAACATGGGCTTGGCTGGTCTGGCAATGAAATCACCGTGTGTGGCACTCGTTTCAGGTTCAGGGGACTGGTGTGATCTTTCTGTTTGGTGAGCGGCCGCGGGCAAAAACAACGTCAATTGGCTCTAGAGATTGCGCAGTCTGTGATTCCGCGCAGCCGTTTACCGAGCAACTTGAGTCCACGTGGTTCTGTCTGTTTGGAGTTCCACTACTACCCATTGAACAGTTCGCACGGTATTGGCGTTGTGAACACTGTCTGTCTGCCTACGAACCGGGTTCGCTCGAAGCGCCATCATCAGTGCCGCTGGTCAAGCGAATCTGTTTGTACATTCTGCTTGGATATCACCAGCATGCACATGCCGCCGTTGCCCAGGAAATCTGCCTGAAATTGTGCGGGTTTGAACTGACTGACGGTGAAATGGAGAGTCTGCTACGGGATATTTCGGCCAGGCACGTGGACATGGTGGACTATGTTCGGTCTCAGGGACCGTCCCTGAATGCCATTGGTAAGCAACAGGTGCTTGAGGCTGCATTCCTGGCAACCCATGCCTGTTGCGAATTGCAGTACGAAGATCGGCTCAGGATCAACCTGATTGGGAATGCGCTGGGTGTAGGGTTGGAGTTTGTTGATTACGCGATCCAGCAATCCCGAAAGCAAAACAACTATGAAATCAGACGCTTACGACACCTTGAACCTGAGGTTTGACAGACAAAAGCTAAATAGGGACACTAAAAAAATATAATTACCATTTGAGATCAAACCACTAATCATGGCGATCAGTAAGCTCTCAGAATTACAGTCCAGATTTCACAATTACAGCTTGGATAAGCGGGCCTTTCCGACCCCGCTTGTCCAGTCTTTGGTTGAAACGCTGGAAGAGCGGGGCATCCCCCCTGAGGTCAGTTTGGCGGGTACCGACATCGACCTGTCCTTGGAGCGGGTGACCTACAAGCAACGAATTCATCAGTTATCCAACATGCTGGACCTGGTGGGTATGAATGGTGCGTGGCTGGAATCGCCACGCACAGTCTCTATTTCTGACTATGGGCTGTTGGGCTACGCGATGATGAGCAGCGCAACGCTCGAACAGGCTGTCCAGATTGCGGTGAAATATCACAAGATGGCTGGTGCTTTGTTTGAGCTGACCTTCGACATTGACGACGACGAGGCAGTACTTCGAATAGATCACCTGCTGCCCGGCGGCAGCGTTGCGCAGTATACGGTTGAAGAGCTGTTTGCGGGTATCAGTCGACTAATTGGTTTGTTGCTGGGGCGCGATCATACCCCGACCCGGATACTGCTTAACTACGAAGCTCCGGAGTATGCCGAGAAGCATTTACAGTGCTTTCGATGCCCGGTTATTTTCAACCAGAGCAGTTGCCAATACAGATTCTCACGGGATGAGTTATCCGAGTCACTGGCAGAAGCTGATGCGAGCACCGCACAAATTTGTGAAGAATCCTGCCGTAAACTCCTGAATCAGATGGAGATTGAAGAGGATATCATTTCT
>Ga0222633_1000721_pt1 | contig 24986 bp, 15 predicted proteins | sample AntAcemetageno48_FD_179816 | JGI IMG/M metagenome (GOLD analysis project Ga0222633, IMG submission 179816) | Saline water microbial communities from Ace Lake, Antarctica - #48 | ecosystem: Environmental > Aquatic > Non-marine Saline and Alkaline > Saline | place: Antarctica: Ace Lake | collected...
AACCCCCCCCCCCCCTTCCTGTCCATTGTTAACCGTAAACAGTCTCGCTACGGCGCGTGCTGGCCCGGGCGCGCGGACGTACCGAACGACGTCCCGAGGTTGGGCAACGGCAACGTGAAGAAGATCTCTCTTCTCGGGAGCACGGGTTCCATCGGTACGCAAACGCTCGATATCGCGGAGGAACACCCGGATAAGTTTGAAATCGTAGCCCTTTCCGCTGGTAAGAACCTGGATGTGCTCGCCGCGCAGATCAAAAAGTTCAAACCAAAGATGGTCAGCATCGCTGACGGAAAAGACATCGCCACGCTGAAAGCGATGCTCAAAGACATGGACGGCCCGTTACCGGAACTCCTGTACGGCCCGAATGGGATGGTCGAAGTCGCCAGGCACAAAGACGTGGACAGCGTCGTTACCGGTATCGTGGGGTGCGCCGGGTTACCCCCCACGGTAGCGGCTATTGAAGCGGGAAAAAACATCTGCCTCGCGAACAAAGAAACCCTCATCGCGGGCGGGCCGTGTATTGTGCCCCTTGCGGTGAAGCACGGGGTGAAGATTTTGCCCGCGGATAGCGAGCACTCAGCGATTTTCCAGGTATGTATTGTATTTCCCAAATCCCAATACTGTTTGCCCATACAAGACTGATGACATTTTATTCTTTTATATCCAGTGCATCCAAGGCCTCCCGGAAAATGCCCTGAGACGGATCATCCTCACCGCCTCAGGAGGCGCGTTCCGGGACGTGTCGCACGAAGAGATGCTTCGGTGCGCGAAAGAAGACCCGGCGTTTCTGCAGAAAAAAGCAACCACGCACCCGAACTGGGACATGGGCGCCAAGATCACGTGCGACAGCGCGACTTTGGTACGTGTAGGGGCTTTCCCAAATCCAGGCACACTGTTTTACCGAAGCTGGTGACTGTTTGTCTATACATCGCCCAATACACGACTGACCTTTTTCTTTCCCAATCACAGATGAACAAAGCCCTGGAAGTGATCGAGGCGCACTACCTGTACGGCACGTCTTATGACAACATCGACGTCGTGATTCACCCGCAGTCCATTATTCACTCGATGGTTGAAACCAGCGATTCGTCCGTTTTGGCTCAACTCGGGTGGCCCGACATGAGGCTGCCCATCCTGTACACCATGTCGTGGCCCGAACGCGTGGAGTGCAGCGAAATCACGTGGCCCCGCTTGGACTTTTTGAGGATGGGAGACCTGACGTTTCGGGAACCCGACGTGGTGAAGTACCCGTCCCTCACCATGGGCTACGCCGCCGGGCGAGCCGGGGGAACCATGACTGGAGTGTTCAGCGCCGCGAACGAACAAGCCGTGGCGATGTTTCTGGATAAGAAGATTGGGTACTTTGACATTTACAAAACCATCGAGCTCGCGATGGAGGCGCACAAAAACGATTTGATTCTCGACCCCACGCTGGACGATATCGTCGCCGCGGATTTGTGGGCCAGGGCGCACGTCAAGGACCTGGTTGAGTCGGGCATGTGCAAGGAACTCATTGCGGTGTGAAGGAGCTGGGTAAGGGAAGGGTAGTGTGGTAAGGGACGAGAGGAAGGCGAGTGAGCGGTTGTCTTTTAAGAGTGAAGACGCGTGCGAAGCGGGGTAAAATCGAAAAGAGTGTAGTGCACCGGATTTATGAAGAATAGTTACTATTCATGTCTCCTCACGGCGGTCCACTCACTTGGAACGGCAGCTTAAAGAACTCCACCAGCCTCGCTTTGATCTGCGGCAGCGCGTTTTCCACGCCGTGGCCCATCCCTTTCACTTCCAACAGCCGGCGCTCGGCGACTTGGCCCGTTTCACCAGCCGCGCCGTTCCGCATGTTCACTGACGCGTCCCGCACCCAAGTCAACGAGTTCTCCAAAGGAGACACAGGGTCGTCGTACCCGTGCACGACGTATGCTCTACAGGGCACGAACGGGAAAGGCTCGTGCTTTTCCAAGTCCAGTTTGAAAGCGTCGCCCAGGGAGACGCCCGTTTCGGTTTCGATTCCAGCCAAGCACTCAATCGGCTTGAACGTCGGCGCCAGTAACATGACGCGGTCTACTTTGGCGGCGTTTTCCGGGTACGAGGCGTACACCGCGCACACGTACGCACCCATACCGCTTCCGATCAAGCGAACTGGCTTGTGCGGTTCTGGTAAAGAATCAATCGCGATTGTCAAGCGAGCGACTGCCGCGGAAACTGTGAGCTCGCTTTTTTTCTCTTTTGAAGAATCAAATTCGCCATCCCCGGATTTGTCGCCTTCGTCCGCAATCAGACTGGGCGTCACCAACTCGATACCCAGCGCACCAAGCGTGTCACTTAAGTACATGCACGCGAACGAGTCTTTGGGCGGTGACAGCAGGTTGTGGCAAAAAACGTACGTAAACGCGTTGGGGTCGCCACCGTATCGATCCGCCGGGTTTTCTTTTGTTTCTTCCGAGATTTCCTCATCTCGGCCATCGACTTCATCGCCATCGCCAGTCACTTGTTCCGAAAAAGTCCCCGTGCCTTCCTCAGACGCGTCACCGAACTTCCACCCTTTCGCGCGCGGGAACTTCCCAGCCTTCCAGTTCGCAATCCAGTCATCCGCATCCCCGAAACCCTCACCCGCGGAGACATCTTTTTTCCCACCGGACTTGCTTTGGACGCGAACCACGCGCCGCCTGGGAAGCGCCGGGGCACGGAACCCGGTGCGTTTCGGGCACGCGGGCGCGACGCCCAGGGCGAACACGCCCGGGGACGCGAACCACACCGTCGCGGCCATGGGGGAGTGAAGGACACGGGATGACGTGTCGTGTTTTAGATTATTTTTCGGTTTGAGCTCGGATATTTTTATCGGAGAAGCTTTCAATTCCCATTCGTCGTATCCCATCACTCGACCCCGCGCGTGTACCCGCGGATCCGCCGGGTCGGTGCCCGGTCGACTCCGTCTACGCTAAAGCGGCCGGAGTCACCGCACGCCTCGAACCCACAAAAGCGTGTTCGGTGTGGTCGGGGTGACCGCCGCTTCTGTCTCCGTGATTCGGTGGAATTTGGTGGAATCCTCCCATATTAGGCATCGATCACACGACCGCCGGCAATCTCATCTCACCATCAACGCCACCGAAATGTCCTCCGAATCCGCGAAACCGCGCGCCCCCGTGATGGGTAACCCCCGGGGAAGCAGCAATGACAAGCTCGGCGCCGGGTCTGAGTCTACCACCGGCAACGCACACTCTTTGGTGCTTGAGCACGTCACGTCGACGACTCGGTTGATGGAAAAACGAAGGCAAACTTTGATTGCGACGAAAGATTTAGAAACGCGACGGCAACTCTGGGTAGAGCAGGAGGTGAACTTTTCTCAGCGCGAGAGTTTGATTAAAAAAAAAGATCTCGAGCTCCAGGATAACCTGGTCAGGTTCGGGAAGTTCCTGCAGGAGAACGACGGCAAGCGGGTGCGGGCGAAACGGCGGGCGGCGGATGAAATCAATTTGCGGTTGCGGAAAGAACGGGAGATTGAATCACTTACGCGAAAACTGAACCGGATCGGCACGAACGAGGAAATCGCGGATACTTCTCTTGAAAAAAACGAAAGGTACGAAGCGTATTTGGAACTGGTGTCGGAGTTCGTTTCGGGGCATGGGGACGGCGCAGGCACCGCCACAACGTCAATGGGCTTCCGGGAGGTGAACGACGTTTTGGCGCGACACGCGACGCTGCAAAGCACAAACGAAACGTTGACCGCGGCGCACCGGCGATTCGCCGCGGAGGATGCGGTTTTGAAAACCTCGTTTTCGGAATACGTGGATACCCAAAAAGACAACGCGTTGACGTTGAACAACGAAATCGCGCTGTTAAAGAAGCAACTGGAGAAGGCGGTTCGTGTCAAGGAAGAAACGCGGGCGCAACGGGATTCGAGTTTGCGGAGCGACGCGCTTGCAAAAATGCAGCACGGCCGCGTGTGCATGGCGACGGAAAACCTGTTCCGGAGATGCCGGGCACGAAGCGCGGTGAAATATAAAAGCGACGACAACCCGTTGGAACGGCTCAAGGTGATCGGGGAGTACATGGGCGATCTGAATAAAATCGTGAAGCAGCGGTATAAGGAAAATCCGGGGCTGACGGATTGATGGGATCGATTTGTATTTTTATTTCCAAAAAACAAGGACATCGTCTGATTCTCCGTCGACATCTAATCCTCCATCTAATCCTCCATCGACCTACCGTCCCCTCTTGTTTCCCGCGCGTTTCTCCGACCGTTCCCGTTTCCGTCGCTGTTCCTTGGTTTCGTTTGCCCGGTTCATTTGCTCCGCCTCGTCGCTCGTTGGGGTGAAGATCCACGGGAGGATCCAATCTTTCCAAAGCTTGTACGTCGCGAACGCCGGGATTGCTAAGATAAAAAACCAGAACCAATCCGACACCAAGCTCGTGGAGGTCAAGCAAAACACGCACACGTAGATTATGTCGTGGTAGTACGACGTCAGCCCGGTCAGGGTTAAGTCGCCGCCGCCGTCCACCAGCGCTCCATTCGTGTCCCAACTCGGCGTGCCCACCACGACGAGGGACTTGTAGCAGAACTGTGCCGCCCCGAACGCGAAGAGAAACAGGGGGTAATGAAACAACCAGTACGTGCTGGCGCGGTACAGGCCTAGACGAACCACGCCGTGCGTCCCGGCGGCGATGAAAATCGCCCTTTGCAGCAACATAAGGCGGCGAACGTTATCCTCCGCGCGTTTCTTCGCGTTGGACCCGGCCATCGCACGGCGCACGAGGGAGGCAGGGGCGCGCGACCCGAACTGAAATGACGATCGAAAAATCGCGGAAACGGAATCTTCTCTTTCGCACCTGCCAAGACATGCCACTCTGTCAGACGTCGCGTCATTGACGCGAGCGCGTGTTTCGGTTCGCACCAGACGCCCACGTTTTCGCGATGGCCGGCGTCTCCTTAGGTGCCCTTCCGGTGCCCGGACTCGGCGCGCCCAGTGCGCACCGCCGCGGCTCTAAGCACGTTCCCGCCGCGCGTGTCTTGGCTCATCACGAAATCTCTCGGTCCGCTAAATCTCTCGGGACTGCTGACAAACCAAGCGTCGCGTTCGTACCCTGCCGCGCCCAGTCGTGGTTGTCTTTGCGCCTCACCAAAACGCACCGCTCGGTGACGACCTTCGGTGCGCTCGCGGATCCCGAGCCGGAACCCCCGAAGGCAACCGCGTTTACGGGTAATGACGAGACTGATGGTGAGGCTGCCGCCACAGATTTCGACGAAGTAGATTCCGGTATCGTGGTGAGTCAACTCGAACGGAGCGCGTTTCACGCGACGGACGAGCCTGTCGAGGCGCTGGGCAAACTGGCGCTTGTGGAAGCCGCAGCGCGGGCGGAAGCCGAAGCAGCCCGACCCAGACCCTCGCCCCCGTCAAGAACCGTGATCGTGGGTGGCGGCCCCGCCGGTCTGGCAACCGCCATCGCGCTGGCGCGCCGGGGGTGGGAAAACATCGAGGTGTGGGAGCGTTTAATGGCGCCGCCGAGTGCGGACGATTTAAACGTGTGGGGTGACCCGGCGCGGTCGTACAACGTGGGTATTTCGGGAAGAGGGCAAATCGCGCTGGCAAGCCTCGGGGTGATTGATCAAGTTTTGGAATACTGCGCGCGGGTAAACGGGCGGATGGACTGGACGCCGGGAGGAGGCGCGGAGGGCACGATTCGCATAACCGACAAGAAGTACGCCACGCAGGTGATTCAACGCGACCGGCTGGTCGCCGTGCTGTTACGCGAGGTTTTGCAAAAATACGGACGCCAAGTCACCGTGCGGCACAACACGAAGTGCGCCAGCGTGGAGTGGCGCGTTGGGGGGGGGGCGACGCTCACGCGGGAGCCGGTTGAGTTTGACGATACGAAAACAGACGACGATGGCGAACACAAATCGCCCGTGCGCGTGGTGGAGCCTTTCGTGCCTTTCGTGGTGGGCGCGGAAGGCGCGGGTCTTAAAAACGCCGTCCTGGCGGCTATGGATAGCGACCCGGACAAAAAATGCGCCACGAAAATAAAACGGTTCGTGGATAAAAACCCGCGGGTGTACAAAACGATTCCCATTAACTTACCAAAGGACAAATTCAGGAACGACTTGAACTACAGCGCGCGCACCAGCGGAGAGGTCGCGCTTGAGTGCTTACCCACCAAGGAAGGAATGCTGGTGGGTATTCTCCTGGTGAAACCAGGGGACGTCGCGACGTGCGCGAAGCTGGAATCCTTGGGCACGGCGCGCGCGTACTTCAACACCGAATTTCCCATGTTCGCGCCATACGTCACCGATACAGATCTAGACGCGATGACCAAACGAAGACTCAGCACGCTGCCCACGTTCGCGCACTGCGGGGGTAAACAAATTCACCGGGTGGATACGGGAAGCGTCACGTCCAACACAAACAAACGCTTGGACAGCGCGTTACCCGAAACCGAACCCGGCGGCGCCGTCGTGTTGGGCGACAGCATTCACTGCGTCAAGCCTTATTTCGGCTTGGGCGTGAACTCCGCGTTTGAGGACGTGGCGGTGTTGAATACGTGCTTTGACGACGTGGGAAAGAGTACTGGGGATGGTGGCGTCGGGGATGACAAAAACGCGGAGTGGCAGTCCGCGCTTCCCCTGTTTTCGCAACGCCGTGCGGCGGACTCCAAGGCGCTTGTTGACATTTCACGGGGGTTCGACGGAGGGTTCCTGACTTTCGTGTTGCCCCTGATTCTGGACGGCGTGTTTCACAAAGCGTTTCCGAAACTGTTCTCGCCGAACACGATCGCGATGTTGCAGAAAGAGGACCTGACGTTTTCTCAAGTCCAGCGACGGAAACGTTTGGAACGAACGGCGCAGGTGGGGATACTGGGGTTAGGGTTTTCGGGAGTGGTGTGGGTTTTGGTGCGTTTCGTTTGCGCCGCGCTCGCGGTCGCGGCGAAAATAGCCATCCCCGCGGTTTGATTTCGAGGATGTATGATAGAGTGACTCCGTCTTCGAGACTCTCGACGGCAGACACCAGCTGATGCAAATAGACAATTCTCGCTTACATCTAGCTATATACTACCTATTACGGGTACCATATACCACGGTTCGTCACCCTCTTTCTACGCCTCGTTCGCCGCCTGTTTCACATCCAGTACCTCACGAGCGTGCGTTTCTTTACCCGTATGGGTATTTAGTCCCGCGGTCGCAATCGCACCACCGTTTTTTTCGGGAAAGTATTTATTCCTCAAAAACATCAACGCCTTGGCGCACGCGTACGAAAACGGAACGATCACGATTGTGGTGGCCACGACCAGTATAAACGACCGTGTCGGGTGGCTTCTCCAGTCTAGAATACCATACACGTAGGGATCCCCGTCGGGGTTTGACGCGTTCGGGATCCCCAGCGTGTACAGAATGTTGAAGGCGAGGTAGGTGTAGAGGAATACGTACGTGATTAGCGCGTCGACCAAATTGTTTATTGGCATTCGCGCGGTGGCAACAAGCTCGGCTGCCATCATGAAAGACAACCCTCCGTGCGCCACGAAGGTGGCTACTCTGACCGCCGAACCGTCGTACAACAAGCCCCAGTACATGATGGTGATTAAAAACTGACTCACGGGGGCGGCGGCTTTCGTGAGCCACAGGATTTTGGCGGGCAACGGGATTGATTGGGTGGAGTGCGTCGTCGCAGTTTGTGGAGTTTCAATGTCCTCGTAATCGACGACGTCCTCCCGTACCGCCCGGACGGTACAGGCACAGAAACTCACCGCGTACACACCGGTTAACAAACCGGTCCAGTTCGTGAGGAAAGTCAGGTAGTATGGCGTGCCGTTGTCACCTATTAAGTTCTCCAGCAACACGAACACCACGAACACCACGATCACTCCCGTGGAAACCACGCGCGTCCGCATGCATTTGTTTTTGTCATCGCCAACCGCCGGACACCTCATCACGATCGTTCGCCACCGGGACCGTTCCTCAACCCATCGTTTTAGCGACTCCGAGAAGCTACACGCACATCGTCGAGGCGTCATGTTCGCCACACCACACATCACCACACTGCCCTGCTGCCCAGCTACTGAGTGGAAGACGTTCAATTTGTGACGACATGTGGGGAAAGTTTCACGATTTGATCTGCCTGAGCAGGCTGTGCGGCTCTCTGCAGCCGGCGCGAGGAGACACGGCATCTCCACGGCGAGGATGTCTCCACGCTCCCTTTTTCTCGCGAAACGAAATCTTCTGGTCGCACATGCGCAGACAATGCCACTCTGTCAAACGTCGCGTCACAACGCCCGCGCGTGTATCGGTTCGCACGAGACGCCGGCATTTTCGCGATGGCCAGCACCTCCGTAGGTGCCCTCTCGACGCCCAGACTCGGCGCGCCCGCTGCGCACCGCTGCGTCTGCAAACACGTTCCCGCCGCGCGTGTCTCGGATCTCGAAACCACATGTCTCAAACCAAGCGTCGCGTTCGTACCTTGCCGCGCTCAATCGCGGTTGTCTTTGCGCTTCACCAAAACGCACCGCTCGGTGACGACCTTCGACGCGATCGCCAACGGGTTGACAACGGAACCCCCGAAGTACGCGGTTACGGAGAATGACGAGACTGACGGTGCGCTTGGCGCCACAGATTCCGATTCCGACGACGGGTCCGACATCTTTTTGCAGGACGTGGAGCCGAACGCGTTTCACTCAATGGACGAGGACGACACGTTCGAGGCGTTGGGCAAACTGGCGCTGGCGGACGCAGCCGCCGCTGCGGATACCGCACTCACCAAACCCTTATCCCCGTCACGCACCGTGATTGTGGGTGGCGGCCCCGCGGGCCTCGCCGTCGCCATCGCGCTGGCGCGACGGGGGTGGGAAAAAATCGAGGTGTGGGAGCGTTTAACGGCGCCGCCGTCGCCCGACGACGCGGATGTGTGGGGTGACCCGGCGCGGTCGTACAACGTGGGAATATCAAGCCGCGGGCAAATCGCGCTAGAAAGCCTCGGCTTGATTGATCAAGTTTTGATGTACTGCAAGCAGGTAAACGGGCGGATGAATTGGACGCCAAAAAACACAGAGGGAACGATTAAGGTAACCGACACTTTGACGTACGCCACGCAGGTGATTCAAAGAGACCGGCTGGTTTCCGTGCTGTTACGCGAGGTTTGCGAAAAACACGGAAACCAAGTAACAGTGCGGCACAACACAAAGTGCACCGACGTGGAGTGGCGAACGGGAGGGGGTGCTACGCTCACACGGGAGACGATTGAGTTTGACGAGACGAAAACAGATGACGTTGATGTTGGGCGACGCGAGGGACGCGACGAGAAATCCTCCGTGCGCGTGGTGGAGCCTTTCGTGCCCTTCGTGGTGGGCGCGGAAGGCGCTTCTCTTAAAAACGCCGTCCTCGCGGCCATGGATAACGATCCGGACAAGACATGCGCCACGAAAGTCGAACGGTTCGTGGATAAAAACCCGCTGGTGTACAAAACCGTGCCTATCAATTTACCGCGCTCAAAATTCAGAAACGACTTGAACTACAGCGCGCGCACCAAGGACGGCGTCATGCTGGATTTCTTGCCCACCAAGGAAAGCAAGGAAGGAATGCTGGTGGGCGGTCTTATAGTGAAACCCGGGGATGCGGCGATTTGCGCGAAACTGGAGTCCTTGGATACGGCGCGAGCGTACTTTGACGAATCCTTCCCCATGTTCGCTCCCTACATCACTGATGAGAATCTGGACGCGATGGCCAAACGGCGCTTCTCCACGTTTCCCACGTTCGCGCACGCGGGTGGTGTTCAAATTCACAGAGTGGATATGGACCGCGTCACGTCCAACAAAAACAAACGCTTGGACAGCGCGTTACCCGAAACCGAACCCGGCGGCGCCGTCGTGTTGGGCGACAGCATTCACTGCGTCAAGCCTTATTTCGGCTTGGGCGTGAACTCCGCGTTTGAGGACGTGGCGGTGTTGAATACGTGCTTTGACGACGTTGGCAAAAAGGAGGATGTCATTGGGGGCGCCAAACTGGCGATCCGGATACTGTCGCGATTGATCTTCCCGAACAACTACCCGCTGATCTTCTCCCTCGCCTGTCCCCCGTTCATTGAATTTGATGATGACGTTGGGGATGGCAAAAAAAACCCCAACGCGTGGCAAAACGCGCTTCCCCTGTTTTCGCAACGCCGGGCCGCGGATTCCAAGGCGCTGGTGGATATTTCACGGGGGCTCGACGGGGGGTTTTTAACCTTCGTGTTGCCCCTGATCGTGGACGGTTTTTTTCACAAAGCGTTCCCGAAACTGTTCTCGCCGAACACGATCGCGATGTTGCAGAAAGAGGACTGGACGTTTACACGAATCCAACGACGGAAACGCACAGAACGGGTGGCGCAGGCGGGGATACTGGCGGCTGTGTTTTCGGGAGTGGTCTGGGTTTTGGTGTGCGCCGCGGTCGCGGTCGCGGCGAAAATAGCGACCCTCGCGGTTTGAGGGATGTCTGCAGGTCTCGCCGAGTGACTCTCTACGACGTTTCGTCGTGCCGACTCTCTACAACCGACACTACTGACAAAACGTACTGCTGACATTACCCCCACTGTGGGGGTTTGATATCACGAAACCTTGAGTCGACAACTCAAGATGAATAATTGCATATTTATAGCGGGAGTGCACCTGCAGCACCCACAACCCGCAACGGGAGTCACCGACCGGAAACGGGAGTGCACCGACCGGAAACGGGAGTTCATCGACCGGAATCGGGGAGAACTAGCTGTCACTCTTGTAAAAAGTTCTTTTGTCGCATAACCGCAACCCCGAAGTCGTCGAATACCTGAACGTTCGCAAGCGCGCCTCTCGCCAGCGTCGCTTTCATACGTTCCCCTCCGGAAAACGTTGAGAACGGCCGGAGGAGCGACAGGGTGGACTGAGTTTTTTTTTGAAGCGTGGTAGGGTTGGGGGTTGTTGGTTGTTGGAGGAAAGATATGATTCGTCTCAGTGTGGTGCTCTCACGTTTGCGACGAAGACGAAGACGTTCCGTCAAACGACGTACTATAATAAGAAAAAGAAAGGCGGCGCACAGCTGTGCGTTTGACGATACCGCGGAGCAGACTTACCGCGAGGCCGCCGCTCTGCAACGTCGCAACTGCCTCATCCGGGCTCGCACCCATGCAGCTCACGACCGCTTTGTTGAGGGGCCATTTGAAGGGTTCTGTTGAGGGGGGCGGCACGCTGAAAGCAGCGGCACTGCAGAGGTCTTGCCACTTCCAGGCTGCGACCACGACGCCGAAACGCCAGGACACAGGTAGCCCTTCGATAGCGCGTTCCCATCCGCGGCCGCCGCAGCGCAGCGCAGCGCAGCGCAGCGAGCTGCGCATGCGTCAGTGCGTTCCTAATCACCGTCGGCCGCGGCGCAGGTGCGGGCTGCGACATGGCGTTGTGGCGGGAAGACAGAGGCGCTCAAGCGTACGGTTTACACCCACCAGTTTTTCCGCAATCCCATCAAAGCACCCTTTATCACCAGTGCCTTGTGGATATGCCACCTGGGCACCTTTGGTTTCACCCTCCGCCCGGGTTCTACACGCCCGAGCTGCGTCCAAACCACCATAACCGCACGCACCGAACCTGCAACAATGTTCGCCGTTACTTTTAACGTCGTCGCGCCGGTGCGTTTCGCCGCGATCACGCGCCCAAGTGCCGCCACACGAGACCCGCTTGTGTTTTTTCGAGCCGTGTCAGCACGGGCATCTCAAGATGTCCGTTTTCTCTCGACCGGCGGCGTGTCGCCGACGGGTCGTCGAGCCCCGCGTTTACCCCGCGTTTTCTTACCTCGTTTCCATCAAACGTGTCTTGACCCTGACCCGTGCTGTCCCACCTCCTCACCACCGCGTTTTCGTATGTCGTCGCCTCCTCGCGGCCCACATTTTTCCGTTTGCCATCTTTCTTGTCACGTCTAGACCACCCCTCTTCGCGCGCGACGCCCATCGCCCTCGGCTCGCCGCGCCTCCGTGACGGTCACCGCCAAGGCCGCGGACGACAACGAGGTGTACATCGGCAAAGCTCGGGGCGTGTACTCCGGCAAAGGCCGGTTCATCAAGGATGACCCTTCCAAGTACGCGGGTCGGGACGACTGGTTCACGGGGGGTTGGCCCGGGGGCGAAGTCGCGTTGAAGGAATCCTTCATCCAGGAAGCGTTCGATCCCGCGGTTGAATCAAGCCCGTTGCGGTCGCTTCCCGAGGACGTGAAAGGCGAGGACACGGTTTACTTAGGCAAGGGCAAGTTCGCCAAGGCGGACGCTAAGAAGTTCGCGGGGCGGGACGACAAAGGCTGGTTCACGGGGGGATGGGCGGGTGGTGAAATCGCGCTGAAAAACGGCGAACAGGTAAGTGAACAGCTTTGCGTGTTTTTTTGACGAGCGCCGAAGAGAAGATTTACACACTGTATGGAGTACAGTCGTAAGAACCTAGCGGAGATCCTACGATAAACTCGTACTCCCGGCACTACCAATCTCTTGGAACCACCGTACATTACTGACTGTTTGCCCTACATTATTTTACTACAACCCGCAAAACAGATGAAACTGAAACCCGGGGACTACGTGGCGATTAAAAACGACGGCGGTTTCTTTTCGTTTCTTTCAAACGACACGCGGAAAACCGGGACGGTCAAGAAAGTCGAATCCGGGAAGTCAGGCAAGGTCACCGTCACCGTCACCGTGCTTCCCTTTGACAACGTCGAGGAGTTCTCGGGGGACCAGCTGGTGAAAATCGACAACCCGTGAGACGGATTTGAGGGATCAAAGGCGTTCCAAAAAATAAATAAAGAGTGCCCCCGTTGCGGCCAATACGAACTGACCGCGTGTCACGACGCTTCGGCGAAGGACACGTCGCGGTCGAGGTTTAATAAACGTCCGGGTGAAACCGCGCATTTTATTTTACAACTTTTACAACTCCTTCTCTCCGCATTTTGTCGAGTTTACTTTTCTTCGCTTCGCGCTTCCGCCCCTCCCGAAGGAGCTTCTCCCTCCCGTTTCAGTCCCCGCGTTTCATGACTAAAATCGACCCGAACATCGCCGCTGTTTTGACGAGCCTCGCGTTTTGAGCCAAACCCCCGTTGTCGTCTCGCTTCACCTCCCGTCCCGCCCACACGCACAGCTCCGCGACGGCGGCGACGAAGAAAAGTTGTTTGAAACCGCCGAGTTTTCGCGAGAGGGCGTTTCTAACCGTCGGCCGCGTGCCGGCTCGTCGTGAGTCCTGGCGCTCACGCTGAATCACGTGTATCAAAGAGTGCCACCACGCGTTTGCGTACAAATCTAACCGGTCCTTCGCGGTGAGGGAAAACCACAGTTTCAGTTTGCGTAACTTTCCGTGAAATTTGAAATTCAAATTTCGCGGAACCTTGAACCGCGCGTTACACACGCGGCACTTCCGCTCGCGAAACCCGCGCGTGCGCATGGATACCGTCTGCCACTGACGCAAACACGCGAAGTGCACGAGCTCCTGGTTTGGGGTTGGGTGGGGTATTTTTGTGTGGTTGGTCAGCGATTAGTCGGGTAGGATTGCGCGCGGCGTTTCTAAAAAAGAAAAGAAGAAAAAGTCACGCACCTGCGTGCCGACGCACAGACACGGCGCGCAGAGCTCTCCTTGTTCCGGTCCGGCGAAGCAGAACCTGCAACACGCGGTGACGTCGCAGAACTTGCACATGGGTTCTTCTTGTTGTGTTTCGCCTCCCGTGGTGGTCACCGCGACGCCTTTTAAAATCTCCTCCGCCTGCGCCGCCTCGAGAAGGCCGGTCAAAGAAGCCGTGCTGCTGCAGCAGCTCTTGACCAGGCCTTTTCCCAGGCCGAACTCTGGGAAGTCGTGACACTCATTTTTGGTCGCCGCGCGTTTCCGCAACGCCGCGAGCGCAACGCCCGCGCCGAGGAACACCGCGCCGACGAACATCGTGGAGGTAACACCGCGTGGGTGCGGAACACGGCACGCCGGGTATCACCGGAGGACGCTTGCGAAACAGAGGTCTTGGGCCGAGGTCGCGTCGAGATGAAACACGCGCGACGTTTCGAGGAGAGTCGGTCGCGCGAGAAACGATGGATGTGCACAAACGCGTTCCAAGTGTCTATGACCGCGCGGGATGCGGCGAGGGTCACGAGACGCGATGCGGGTGGTGACACGACGACGCGGATCACGGAAGCGTCACGCGTGCGGGTGATGCGCTCGCGGGGAAGTATGCGCTTATCAGTCGGCCTCTCCCAGAGAGTGCACAACAACTTTTGGATTTTTACGCGCGAAGGACCACTCGTCCTTCGCACGAGTGGCTCAAAAAATCCCGAAGCCTCGGCGCTCGCGTCTCTCGTCAAGTCCCCCGTCGGTCGTTCCCGCGAATTCGAGCCGAGATGTTCAACATGTTTCCAGACTCCTTTCCAAGTTTCCACTTATGTGCATAACCCGGATAACCCTTTGTGCAGGCCGCGGTCGAGGCGATCTGACCAAATCGAATCAAACATGTAGACACTTTTGCCTGTTCAAAACGTCAAACGCCCTCGGCAACCCCTCGGCCTTTTAGTGTGCCGAAATGGATTTTTTTTCTTTTTTTTAAAGCTGATTACTAATCTTAACATGTCGAACGCGTGTCCGCTTCCCCGCGCATACCCCACGCGCGCACGGTACTCTTTGCGTCGCGATGGCGTCCCCTCCGAAGGACGCCCCCGTGGGAACCTTCCCTCCCGATGCGGAGACGGAAGCGGAGACCACGGTTTTGTCGCCAAACCCGAAAACCCAACCCGCTTCTTTCGCCGCTCTTTCCGATCTCGAGAAGTCCGATGACGAATCCGACGACGACGCCGTTCTGCCGTCGCTGCAAGCCGCGGCGTCGGAACGCGCGCCAGGTGCGATCGGCATGTTTTTGTACTCCCTGCTCTCCAAACGCAAAGGCGCCGGGGGAAACCTCAGCGCCAAGGACACCACCAGCGCGTACCTGGTGTACCTGAAAGTGCTTTTCAGGACGCAGCCTGTTTCCGCGGTGTTCATGGCCGTCACCCTGGGCGCCCTGGCGGTGGCGTACGCCACGCTTCCCGTGTTCGTCAACCTGGCGTTCCGGATCGTGTACCTGTCACCTGGCGTACGAGGCGTGTCGCTCGACCAGTTCGCACGCTGGGTCGGTCTATACTCGCTTTGCATTTTCGTATGCGCTGTGGTCTTCGAGCGCACGTTTCTCTACGCGCGCGCGGGGCTGATGCGGGAAGTTTCTCTCCTCGCCCTGCAGTTCTCCGAGATGGACGAATCCGTGAGCGACGCACAGCTGCACGGGTTCCTAACCTCCGATGCGGACGAATTCAGACGGTTCGCGCACCACGCGCACCAAGTCGTTTTGATGTCCGCCGCCGCTGGGGCGTGTTTCTTGGCCTCACTAGTTGAAGTACCGCAACTCGCGAGTGTGCTAATGCTGTTCGCGTTCGCGTACCTCGTCATCGACATCGCGTGCGGGGTGGTCAGCGCGGCGCGTAAGGTTGGCGCGGGCGCGTCGCCACGACGAAGAGCGGAATCCATGGTCAAATCGCACATGGAAACGACCGGAGTGGGCGCCTCGCGCAGGTACGTATTGGGCCTTTCCCAAATCCCAACACTGTTTGCCGATTGTCCAGAGTAATTATTCATACACATTACGAAAGACTGACACTTTTCTTTTACAATCGCAGACGCGAACTCGCGCAGTCGTTGACGCTTAAAAAGCGCGACGAAGAAACGAACTCGCACCGCGTTGCCGTGGATGCGATTGAGAAAACGGAACTCCGGGACCTTACCGGCGAGATCGAACGCCAAAACGCCACGACCGCGCACTTGGCGATCATCGCCATGGCGCCCGCGATTGTGTTGTACCTCGGATCGCGGGTGGTGAAAACCGGCGCAATCGCGACGGACGATATCGGCTACGGCCTGTTGTTCTACGCCGTCGCCGCGCATTGCATGAGCAACGCGCAGCAAGGCGCGTTGCAGCTGTTACTGCTGGCGCCGGGCTCGAACAGGTTCATGAGCTTCGCGCGAGCCGCGACGTCCGCGACGAAGGGCGCGCGCGGCACAAGTTACCTCGAGCGCGGCGCCTCGGCATCCCTCGACACGCCCTCCATCAAAGGTAGGGCGAAAGACTCGCGACGCAAGCTGGAGAACTGGCCCCTACGAGTCATGACCCTGTGCCTGGTTGTCGCGTTCGTGTCGTCCGTTTCGTACGTGTACGGCAGCAACGCCAAGATCGTGTGCGACGCCGTGCCCGCGCAGTGCCACTGCGCTTTGTCGGGGGAACACGCGGTGTTGTCGCCCTCGGCGTTCGACACCTCCCTGGCGATGCGCTTCAGCACGAAAGCCGGGTGCGAATACGTGTACAGCGACACAGCGCTGCTTTCGCAGTGCGCGAGCCAGATGCAAAAACGAGTACGAAGCGTGGTGCCTTCTGGGACGCGGGCGACGATCTCGCTGACCTTCGCCGGGTGGTCCGACACGGATCGGTCCCTGGAGGCTGAATTTCTAATGTCCGGCCCGAACTCTTTGGTCCCGATTGGTAAGGTCGCCACGGTGACATCCACGGGGGCGCCCGCGATGGTCACCGCGTCGCGAGTCACGGAAACCGCGCGCAACCCCGCGCGCGCCAAGACGTCGAACAGCGTGATTCTCGTGAAACCCCGCGGCGAAACCACGGAGGCTTCCCAAAGGCGACGCGCGTTGTTACAAGACTCCGCCGTCCCGGCGGCCTGGACTTGCTCCTCCAATTGGTACGACGCCACGGACGGGTGCGACTGCTCGAGCTGCGGGGCGTGGGACCCCGACTGCGATGATACATCCGCGTACGTGTATGGCTGCGCCGGCGGCGAAACGTGCGTCGCTGACGGCAGCCCGGGCGGCGTGTGCTCCGGCTCCATAGTCGAAGCCGTCGCCGACGCACCCGCGTCTGCGCCTGCGTCTGCGTCTGCGCCTGCGCCTGCGTCTGCTGTTTCTGAAACAGGTTACTCGGCAGCCTGGCCAAACGTTCCGAGCGTGTGGTCGTGTCAGCCGCATTATTACAACCAGATGGACGGGTGCGACTGTGGGTGCGGGGTTCCGGACCCCGACTGCGTAACGCAAGGGCAGTATTTGTACGGATGCGCCGGCGGCGTTGGCATGAGCTGCGTGGCCGGGGTATGCGTCGCGGCCGGCGCGGAGGTCGAGCCGGCCGCGTCGCCGCCGCCCCCGCCGCCGCCGCCAATCATCTCGCCGCCGACGCCTTTGCCGCCGCCTCCCAACCCGTCGCCGCCGCCGATGCCGCCGCCGCCGACGCCACTCATCTCGACGCCGACGCCGTCGCCGCCGCCTCCCACTCCGTCACCGCCGCCGATGCCGCCGCCGCCGTCGCCGCCGCCGCCGTCGCCGCCGCCGTCGCCGCCGCCGTCGCCGCCGCCGCCGTCGCCGCCGCCGCCGTCGCCGCCGCCGCCGGCGCCGCCGCCGTCTCCGCCGCCAATGACCGGCGGCTTCGAGGACGGCGCCTGGATGAACGGCCACGGAGATCAGTGGCACACCTACCCCACGACCCCGTCCCTTCCCGTCGACCAGCTCCCCCGGGCGTTGACGGAACCGCAATCCGTGGGCGAGTGGGTTTTAACAGATGAGCTTTGCGACGACAAAGGGCGCCGAACCGCGTATAAAGCGGGGAGATTCGTCCCCTGGGCTGAAAACTTCCGCGTCGCCGGCAGCCATGACAGCCGACCGTCGTGCTGCGGCGATTGGTACACCACACCCACGGAGGATGACCACCAGGGGAGTCTTCCCTCGGCCCGGTGCCAGACGATCACGCGCGAGCACAATTTGACTTCGTGGAACGTCGTGACAGTCACAGAGGATCGTTCGTCGCAAAACGGAACCCTCGGGTCGTCGCCTTGGACCGCGCGGTTCCACCCCGACGGCTCACTCGCGAGTTTCAAAAACATGACCTACGGCCCAGACACGTTGCCCATTGACCAGACGGAGGCGAAGTGGACTTGGACGCAAGGCGCGGTGTTCCTGCACCACACGAACGTGGCCGACCTGCCGATCGCGAAAACGGGCGACCCGGACGCCCTGGGTTTTGGGTATCCGTACGAACGCGACTGGCCTCCCGTCCGCCTCACCAAACCCGCGAAGAAGTGCGACGCGCTGATTCCCGTGGGCAGCGGCGCGTATACCGATTGCGTAATGGAGTTGGTTCGAAACACGTCGAAGTCGATCAAGATCGCGATCGTCCCGCTGTACCACACCACCACGAACGTAAACGACGTGGACACGGAGTTTATTTTGAAATCCTTCTCGGGCGGCGAAGTCACCGGGCCGAACAGCGTGCTTTCCAAATGGTGGAGGGATGGCAGTTTCGACCGAATGAGCGAGCTGGACCTGGAGGTGTTACCGCCGGTGCCGATCAACCTTCCCGAGTGGGTCGACGAGGCGGATTTTTCTGGCCTGAACCACCGAACAACGTCCGTCGCGTGCACAGCGGAGGTTACCGACGCCGTTTGGTTCGCGACCCTGGAGGAGCTCGCCACAAACAGCGCGTGTTCCATGACCACGGATTGTGTAAGGCCAATCTGGGCGTGGGACTACGACGATCCGAGTTGCGGGGGTTCCTGGGAACCGTGTTTTGTGAAGAAACACGGCTGGCGCACCGGTGGGATGAGGGGCGGCTGGCTTCGCCCCGAGTGCGTCGACGTGGTTGGCCCGGTTAACCCCGGCGACCCGGAATCGAACTCAGGCACGATTCACGGCGTGCAAGTACAACCAGCGTACAACGCGCCCAGCACGTACGGCCTCCCAGACGACACCCCGGCGTATCAATGCATATCGGAAAACGATTACCTCGGGACTCCGGTGGGCTCGTTGGTTGGATCGTTGGGCGACATGTCGCAAATCGACCCCGACACGTATCAAGTCATCGTCTTCGTGACTTACCGCACGCGGTGTATAGGCAGCGCGGCGGCGGGTTCGTACGGTTTTCTGTCCAACGGCGGCCCTTCCAAACCCGGCGGGTCGTACCATAAATGGCGAGCCATCGGCCAAGGCCTCACGACACGGCCCGGCGGTTTGCTGTACGCCTGGCGCCCCGCCCCGCCCGACGAATTGGCGGATACCTACGTCAACCCCAAAGGCAGCGCGGGAACGTTCCTCCACGAGCTGACGCATGCTTTCGGTATTTCCAACCACGCAAGGCGGTGCTCCAACGACGTCCGCGCGTTCATGAGCGGCCCGTCGGAGTACGCGTTTTGGGTCTCCCCGTGCGCCGTGGTGGAGTACGGGACTCCTTTTTCGATCATCGGCGCCCAGTCGGGAACCGCCGCGACGCACCTTCACGCCGGCACGATGTACGACCTTTCCTTTCTGCACAAAGACGACGTGCACGTCGTGACTGAAACGGGGACGTTTACGATTGCGCCCGTCAACGCGGTGACCACCGTGGCGGGGGATAAACGCGCCGCGGCGGTGCAGTACACGGAGGCCTACGCGCTGGCAAGTGATTGGAGCAAAATCATGCCCCCCATTTGGGTCGAGTTCCGAGCCGCGGTTGGCGTGGATCAGTCCCTGGGGTGGGATAAATACGTCGCCAACACGGAGGGGATCATGCTTAACTGGGGACACCAATACGGCGATATTCTGCTTGACCTTCAAATTGACGGCGACGACTACGTCGATCGCGAGTTCAACGACGTGGTTTTGAAACCCGGCGAGGCGTTTAGCGTTCCGCAGTGGCAGGTCGGGCAAAAAGTTGGCTCAGTGACGTTCAGCGACGTCACCGTCGCGAGCGATAAATCGAGCGCCACGTTTACGGTGACGTACGCGCGCACCACGGCTGGCGATTCCCTGAACGCGGGCGGCGCGATCGGTAAGTGGTACGAAAAGAGTACGGTCTACCCCGTGACGCAACACCACACGTACCCGAGCTCGCTCGTTACCTACATCGAACAAAGACTTTGCCTGGACAACTTCTTTGTGATGGACCACGGGTGTATTCCGTGCCCGGTTGGGCTTGTTACGAACGCGCGACACGACGTTACGGGCGACGACACTGTTTGCGTTTCCTCGCAACTCACCCCCACGCCTCCGACGAGCGCGAACCCCGTTTCCCTGGGCCTGCCCGCCGGGTGGGTGCTCACCACGTGCGCCGCGGAGACGTACGGGGATGGGATTTGCGACTGCGGATGCGGCGGCCACGACCCCGATTGCGACGGGCCATCCCCCGAAATCATCGCGCATATCGGGCCGGACTGCGCAACCGCGAGCGCGAACGCGTGCGTGGCCGGCGTGTGCGTCGCCTCTGCGGCGTCGGTAACGCAAATGACGGCTGGAAACAGCACGCTCGGCGTCGCCAACATCGGGGGCGTGGCGTTTTTCGACGTGTCAGGCCTTACCCCCGAAGAACACGCGGCGGTGTTCGCGAACGGGAGTGGGACTTCGCTCTCCGCGATGAGCTTGGCCGCGGCCCCGACCCCGGTGTCGCCAACGCCGCCGTCGCCGCCGCCGCCCGCGTTCCCAGCGTTCCCGCCGCCGTTCCCAGAACTTGCGTACCCGCCACCGTCGCCGCCGCCGTCGCCGCCGCCGCCGAACGCGCCGAACCCGCCGCCGCCGTCGCCGCCGCCGCCGCCCACCCCGGCGCCGCCGCCGATGCCGCTCGCGCCGAGCCCGCCGCCGCCCAACCCGTCGCCGCCGCCGCCGCCGTCGACATTGCCGGCGGTAGACGCCGTGCCAGCCTCCCAAGTGCATCGGTGTCACGGAGACCAGTTGACACACAACGTGCTCCTCCCCGTGCCGAACGCGTGGATCAACTCGCAGTATTACTACGCCAGGTGCGACGGGTGCGACTGCGCGTCGGGCGCGCACGACCCCGACTGCAACGGTCAGGATGAACCTGGATTCGCACAAACCCTGTACGGCTGCGGCACCGGGTCGCTTCCCAACGGGTGGGGGAACTGGAAGTGCGTCGCGGGGACGTGCGTGGCGCGGATCGTGGACGACGCCGCCGCGTGCGCGTGTGGCGTTACGGACGCCACCGGGGTTTGCGTTTGCGACGCGATCAACAACGCGACGGCGGTCACCGCGGCCGCGGGAGCCACCGTGGTTACCGCCCCCCCCGCCTGCGTTGAAGTCGTGATGTGGGGCTCCGGCGTGAGCGAGTGCGTTTCGCAAAACAAGAGCTGTTCTGTTTTCGCCGAAGCGGTGCTCAGCGACCCGGCGCGCGCGTCCGCGATGTCGCCGTACGCGAAACACGCGTTTGCAAAAATCCACCCCGGGTGTACGCAAACGCACTGCGGATTAATCGGCGACGGGGTGTGCCAGGCCTCCCTGAACACCCCCGAGTGCGGGTACGACGGCGGCGATTGCTGCGCAAAAACCTCCCGGTTCGGGTGTTACAAAAACAAAGCGGAGAACGTTTTCGGGGGGACGTTGTTTGAAACGGAGCGGCAAATCGATGACGCGAAGTGGGCGACGTGTTCCGACCCGACTGGGTCGCACGACGACCACTGGCCAGCCATCGGCCGCCACCCCATGAAACCCACGGAGATGAATCGCGGGTGCGACTGGTACCCCAACGGCACGCGGTGGATCGATCAGTTTTTGACCTCGCACCTCGTGTACGACGTGATGGACGTGCCGGACGCGTACCACGGTCTTCTTGGTACCTTCGCGGACACCAACGCCACGTTGTTCGAAACTGCGGGGCGGTACAACTTTGGAGACGCAAACGTCGGGTATCAAACCGCGATGACCGCGGCTGGCGAAACCACCACCGCGTCGTGGACCTCGCCCGTGCCAACACTACAGAGCTGGGTTCGCTCGACGCACGTCATCGAACCGGACGCGGCGCCGTTTCGGGACTACACCTTCTTTGCCACCAAAGGGTCCTACGTCAGCGCCTTCGCGTTTTCGCCCCTGGACGAGACCTACATCGAGCTCATCGCGCCAAGTGGCGACGGCGCCGTCGCCAACGCCTCCGCGCTGAATACCGCCGCCGCGTCAACCACAATGGTTTCCCCGTCCGGGTTCGTCGATTTCGACGTCACAAGAGGCTTCAACGCCACGGCGGCGCTGACGTGGCACGAAAACACCTGCCGATGCGCCGGGTGCTGGTGCTCGTGCGGCAGCGCGGGTACGCCTGGGAGTTTGTTCACCTCGGCGGGCGCGGATATTTTCCCAACCACATCAGGCTCGGAAACCGGGTATTTCCCATCCCAAACCAGCCTCACGAACCACCGCGCCGAGTGCGGGTACGGGAAACCGCTGGTGAACGATTACAGGGTGTACGTCGACGGTACCGGGGGGAACTTCTTGTTGAAAACAACCGTCGAGCAGCTCAACCCCGTGAACCACCCCGTGGGTGTTAGCGTACAGGTGTTCGAACCCGTTGAGTTGGTTTATTCGAATTGCACGAAACAAAGCAGCAGTCCATTGTTCGTGGACTGCTGCTGGCCGTACGCGACAGACACGTGTAACGTCCGCGAAGGCGAAATGGCGCTCGTGCATAACGGCGCGGCGACCGGTTCAGGTTCAAATTCAACCAGCAAAGTTCTGGTTGCCAAAAAAGGGTTTTACACGGTCCGCCTCACTTCGTACGGCGTCGGAGGTACCGGGTATACCCTGAAAATCGAAACAGAAACCGGTAGCACCACCGTGCTGCCGGACATTTTATTGCCCGACACTGGCGGCGCCGTGGCCTTTGGCGAGGTCAAGTTTGGAAGCATCGCGTCTTCCGGGGAAACGCACGCGTATACGTTCGACGCGGTGGCGGGCGACGTCGTGTCCGTCGCGGCTGGTCCGGACTGGGCGCCCGTTGGAAGCAACGCGTGGTTCCGGTGCGGCATGCCGTACGGCTTGGGCCGGACATGTCTTGATACGCACTTGGTGTTGCTCGACCCGAACGGCACGGTGGTGAGCGGAAACAACATCGTGAAGGACACCGCGCAGTCCATGTTGAAGCCGTACGCCGCGCGAGCGAACGAGTGGGGGTTCGCGAGGGAGGACTCGATGTTCCCCGCGGGCGCCACGTCGAGTAGTAACACTCGCGCCGCGCCCACCCGGTTGGCGTTGAGTGGCACGTACACCGTGCGTGTGGGTTCGCACACCGGCAGAGTCGCGGACGGCGCATCGCACGTCTCGCAGAAGCTTTCCCCCGTTGGCGGGTATTACGTCACCATCGATAAAGTGGGATCCATTTCAGCCGCGAAAGATTTCACGTGCCCCGAGGTCCCGCCCGAGGTGGTGGCCGCTGGTAACGAAAAACGCGGGTGCGCCAACATCCTGTGGGCCAGCACGAACACCTACGACAACCCGTACAAAGCGTACAGACACCAAAACTGCGAGCTGCACACGCCGCAGCGACGCTCTGGGTCGAACCTTCCCACGTTTCACAACCACCGCGTTTTGAAAAGCGGCGTCTACGCGCTTCGCGTGCGGTTCAACCAAAACTCCGCGACCAATTTGCGCGTACCGGTGGCGCCGTTCAAGGCTGGTTTAGTCACCACCGCGACTCCGTTGTCCAACGCCGACGCTGTTCTTTACCAAATGAGAACCCCCAAGCTTACTGGGTCGCATTGGAGCGACGACGTCGTTGTGTCCAAACAGTACCGGCTTCGGGAGAGCGTGACGCCGGCAACGCCAACGACGGCGACGGTGCCAAACGTGACGTACGGCGACGGCGGCGTATTTTTCGACGCGAACTGCGCCGGGGTACCCCTCAACGCGCAGTGCGTCGCGCCGCAAGGCGTGTTGACCAACACGCAGTGCTACGCCTCCACGAAGTGGTTTGACAAAAACGAAAATGAGCAGGCGAACGAGATGGAGGTGACACACGAGTTCCGCGTGCGCTTTGCGGGTGTCGTGGGTGACGTCGTGTGCATCACCGCCGCCCCGAAAACACCGGGATCCGGCGTGCTCGCCGCCGGATCGCAACCGCGGATTGTTTTACAAAAAGAGCTGACCGCGTCAACCCACGAGTTCGTCGCCTTCGCGGAAACCACGCTGGGCGGCGGCAGCGCGATCGCGGACGCATACAGTGTCACGCCCACGACGGTGGCACCCGTGGTGCCGTCGGACGCCGGCATTGGCATGTTCGCCCAGACGTTGTCCGCCACGGCGACCTACACCGCACTGGTCACCGGGTTTGCCTCCTCTGAAACCCCGCTGGTTAAGGTTTTTAAGTGCCCTGAAGAGAAAACCACGTTCGGCTCGACGATCACGGACCTTCTCACGGAGTGTCGCGCCCGGAAAGGGTTATCGACGTGGGACAAGTGCGCGAGCCCGGATGGCACGCCCGTTTCTTTCGACACCGCGGGAACCACCGTCACGATGGGCGGCACCGCGAAGACGTACGCGCGCGTGTACGGCAACACCGCGTTTGACATCACCGGCAACGCCGCGACCGACAAGCTTTATTGGGAAATCACCGTGGGCGTCACCTCAACCGCGGTGGACACGAACTTCGAAGTCGGCATCGCGTCGTTCAACATGAAGTTCGGGGAGTTTTTCAAGTTCACCAACAACGGTACGCCGCAAGGGGGGCCTACATGGTTGGGCAAGATCGGTTTCGTCCGCCCGGGCGACGTCCTGATGTTCGCGGTTGATTTGGAGAATAACAAGATGTGGGGCGGTAGGAACGGGTTTTGGGACGGCGGCTCCGCTTGGCACGACACCGCGGGAACGCGGTTCAACAACTTCGACAAGAACGGAGACCAGCTCGGCTCGGCGAGCGACTTGCGCAACTTTTCGCTCTGCGCCGGCCACAACTTTTTCGATTGCCGCAAACCCCCCACCACCTGGGACGCCTCGATTGTGAACACCCAGGAGGGGTATTACCACTGCTGTCCTTTCCGCGACCCGACCACCGCGTTTGGGGTGGCGACCGCGTTCTGGACCAACGACTTCCACCTCCCAACCGAGTTGTACCCTTATCCCACGAACAACTGGATCTCAGCCGCTTTGGGGAACCCGGTGAACGACGGGCAGGGTAGCATCACCACGAACGGCGGAGCGCAGCACTCGGCGTACAGCGGGGACGACCT